>Ga0209208_10003630_pt1 | contig 22064 bp, 11 predicted proteins | sample S1TSphfallax_3_FD_187694 | JGI IMG/M metagenome (GOLD analysis project Ga0209208, IMG submission 187694) | Host-associated microbial communities from peat moss isolated from Minnesota, USA - S1T2_Fd - Sphagnum fallax MG (SPAdes) (version 2) | ecosystem: Host-associated > Plants > Peat moss >...
TATCTATGTGTGTATGTGTGTGTGTGTAATTAATTGGAACTAGTGCTGCATAGACATTGTCTATTGCAAAACCCTAAAGAAACCCTAGGTAAAACCCTAGAATGTAGCTTGTGGGTAGGGTAGGTATATACCAACCTGACACATACCCACAGTTTGGGTGCAGAATTCTCTTGGATGGCTCTTAAATTTGTCTTGCTCTCTCTGTTGACCACATCTGTCTCATTGGATGGTTCACTTGATCTTAAGTTCTTTAACTCCTACTTAATTAGATAGCCTAGTCCCAACTTTCTAATACATAAAAAAATGCATCATAGCCCTGTTGTCTTGTTGTTTGTGTTTTGTTGGTTGGCCTTGCCTATCAAAGGCAAGGATATTGTGTTTAGATTGATTCTAGAGTATAGTAGCTTAAGGGATTTTTGGCCCCCCCTAGGTAATAAATAATAGGTCTATTTTTATATGATGATTTTTAAAAGATGATATTTTGCTAGGCTTGTGTTGAAACTTGAGATTAGTTATAATAGAGTTATAATAATATCTTGAAGGATTTTGGTTTCTTTAAGAGGGAGTTTTTGAAGATTAGGTTTTTTTTTTTTTGCATGGTGAAAATATTTGAGTTTCCATAACTCTTCTTGTGGCCTTAACATACTTCTAAAATGTAAATGGCAAAGGCCACAGTGTGACACACCCCCCTTGTTTGTTTTGTTTGTTGATCCCCAATGAGGACAAGGATTGTCTCATCAAGGTGCTTTTTTTGGGAGCTTTTTTTGGAACTTTAAAATATATATGGGTTCTCACATTAGTGAAAAGTGGTTTAGATGTTGGGAACTGTTTACACTGGCTGGTGACTTTTCACACTAATAACAAACAGTGGTGGTGGTTTGGATGCTCGAATGGCTTTTAGCTGGCTGGTGTTTTCAAACCAACCAAAATGGTTTTTGATGTTGGAACTATTTCACACTGGACTTTTTAGTCATATTCATATGGAATGGTGCTGGTTAGGGTTAGGGTTAGGGCATGTTATTTATTTGTCTTTCAATATGGGTTCCAGCTTACAGTATGTTCTCACTCTCTTTCTAGATAGTTAGGGTTCATCCTCCCTCTCTCTCTCTCTTTCTTTTTCCCCCCTTGGGCCTTGAGGCTTGCACTCCAGGGGAAATGAAAGCTAGAGAAAAAAGAATGAAGCAAGCAAGCAAGGAAGGAAGGAAGGAAGAAGAATGTTTGGAAGCTTCCTGATCAAGCTTGATGAAGTGTCTTATCCTAACTTTAGGATAGCATAGATCTGCGTTTCTTCAAGAGTGCTTGATTGGGTGATTGGATTCTGCAAAGACAGACTCACAAACACTTTGCAACATTGTGTTTGCATTCATGATAATATGCTACCTACATGTACAGCTCTTTCCTTCTGTTTTTGAGAGGAAAAAATTGGGTGCAACTAATCAATCAAAGGACTATATAGAGCCCTCCTCCCTCATGGATGATTACCTAAATTCTATCCTTTTAAATTTTAAATCTTTTTTCATCCATATAAAGTGGCAGGATTTTTATTATTTCTCTCTGCCATTGGGACAAGTGTAAGTTTTTTTTTACCAAGGCTCCCATTGGCCTTTTCATAGGCTAAACTTCACAGAATGACAAGAAAGGAAAACCCAAAACAAAAAAACCCCATTCTTGCACATTTGTTCCAAATGTCAAAACACATAACTAGTGTTGGCCAATTACTGAAAAAATGTCTTGATATCAACTAAGGTCCAAAGGATCCAAGATTTGTTGTGGAGATAAGTTTAACCTTACGAAACCTACCATGACAGTCTACTAGAGATGGTTATCAAGTTGGTTAGTGTAGTATACTAAAAATGAATGATGAAATAAGAAATCGACAATTCAAATGAATAGAGAAACAAAATGGAAACCTATCATGTCACTGGTATAAAAAAAAAGTCCAACCAAGGCTAGGATATGCATCTTTCATATTTTTTCACTCTTGGAAAACAACTAGCCAATCAATATTTACTACCTTGCTCTTGTGCATAGTGATAAACACATCACATCCAAAACAATCAACGTGGGTGAAGAAGGAAAGACATCATTCATTACTTTTTGTTTAAAACATCCTCACCCACATTGTTGTACTCACAAGTATCACAAGTAACTTTTGAGGATAATTTGCTAATGTTGGGCCAATTGGTCCATTAACTAAGAGTTCAATCACATAAGGCCATGCTTCATGGATTTGCTTATGAACACATTTGTGTTTAATAACTTGGTTTCAACAAACTCAAGCACTATTGTTCTACATAGGTGATGATCATCCTCATATATTCATTAATCTTTCCAACCATAAATCAAGTTTTTGAATTCTTTCCAAATTGCCAATAGGATAATGCTTGGGATTGAAAAGCTTAGGTGCACTAAATATCAAATCTAAGAATTTATCTATTGAATCCATCTTTAAATTTATGAACATACTTTATATGATAATCTTACATTCTTCTAAAGTTTTTGACCTTTGACAAAAAAGGCCAATGTGCATTGGATGGATCACCTCAATCTCTTCTTCACAAACAAACACTAACCCCACACTACAATAGAATGTGATTTTTTTACACTAAATGCCACGACTCATGACACATGTGACATAAACTTTGTGGTTTTATCCATTACAATGTACAAATATTTGGTGTTTATTGTGGCATGTATTATAGTTAAATGGCAATTTGACATGTCATGAACCACAACTTTTTATGTGACAAAAAGCACAGTCTTGTACTACCATTACAAGTGCAAACTACTTCATACACTTCCTTGACATCCTACCAAAGTTAGATTTAAAGTGCAAGGACAAAATCGTTTTTGAAATATACAAACACAAACTTTTAAACCAAAACTTGTGATTGTAATGATTATGAGGTCATATTGAAAATTGGTTGAAATTATTTTAGTCGAATCAAAACATCTACAACCATGTGCAAAAGAGATTGAATTGGGAATGAAAACATTTTTGTGTACAAATTTTGTTATTTCATTGTTGAATGAACTCTATGACTATAAGCATTATGTGTAATTTTCATTTAATGATTTGGCCTTGTCCAACATATGGAATGAAAACAAAAAAATACAAAGGACTCCTTGTCAAACCTTTTGAATAATTGGTTCAATCTTGTTTTGGCATATTGTACTTTGACCAACCCTCTTATAATACAACAAATATAGATGAGTGAGGTTAATCATTTGAATGTCATGTTGTCAAACCAACTTGAAACCCAATCATTGAACTCACACCATCAATGGCTATTGCAACTAAGCATAGATGATCCCATTGAAGTTTGTTTAATACCTTATCAACAACAACACACATGAACTCACATATACCAAATGTAATTGTGGATAATTCCATACCCATTTTCACTCAAATATCATACATAATTTATAATTGATCAATTATTGTTTGAATGCTCTATTATAACATGTGGCCAAGTCCACTATGTGTTTCATTAAATTTTGAGTGAACTTGGACAAATCTACCATGGTGAATGTGGCCAACCCATTGATAATAATCGAACTCATTAATAGTTAATTTCACCAAGTTAACCTCCTAATTCATAACTAGGATAGGTTAGGAACATTGGCTAAGCTAAGTTAGGAACCAAGGCTAGGCACCTAAGAATCTAGACTTGGCTACCTAAGCTAGGTGGGTGCAATCGTAATAACACATACCTTAGCAAGTGTGATGACTACTTAGTTTTTTCATGTTTTAAAGTCATAATTTACTTTGATGCTGAAATTGTAATATTTTTTTATATAGTTGTATTTTTGATATATAATGTGAACATTTGAATTAATTTGAAACTATATCCAATGAATAAAATTTTAACAAAAACATTCATTAAACACTATAACAAAGTAGTAAAAAAAATTGTAAATGAATTTCAATCTTTTTGAAAATGACATTTTTTGTCAATTTTTTAACACGAACCTTAATAAAATAGTATGATTCTTTTTTAATTTAAATTTTTTTTGGAAGACTTTTTCAAGAATATTCAAAGAATATTCTAGAAATATTTCCCCAAAAGCAATCAAAAAAGCAAGTGGGTGTGGCTCGTGTTATTTCGTTTGCACCCATATTAATAATTTAGGCTAACCTAAGGTAAGCACCAAAGAATCTATATTAGGTTACGAATCTAGGCTAAGCACTTAGGAATCTAGGTTAGGCTATGAACTTAGGTTAAACAATAAAAAAACTATTCAAGGTTATGTAGGTTAAATTAAAAACCTAAGCTAACCTAGGCCACATAACTTAAATTTAAAATTTGACCTATTTAGCTCACCAAATTAGGGTGCAAATGTGAAGGTTTAAACCCCCCACCTCCATGATTGAAGAACAAGTCATTAACCATTGGATCAATATTCAAACAATCTAAATTATTTGCGATTGCATATTATTATGCACATTCTTCTCCTAAATTACCTAGGTATTTACCTTATGTATTTTTTTTACCTATGTTATATTGTCACCTTATTTTACATACCTACATAACGTAGGATACAAATATGTTACCATGGGTTATTTTTAGGCTAGTGTAAGCCACTCAAATTTATGTGTAAAGTACCATAGGTTAGGTTTTTAAGCTATTCCTAAATTAGTGTAAGTTATTTTGAACTATTCCTAAGCTATTGTAAGTTATTTTTAATTACTATCAACTACCATAAGCTACATTTTTAGGTTAATCCTAGTTTTTTTTAAAAGTTAATTTCAACTACTTTGGACTATGTTTAAGGTACCATAGGTTAGTTATATGTTATTATAGGTTATTCCACCTTATGATATTATAAATTACTCCATTTTAAGTTAATATAGGTTCTTATACTTTATGTTATTTCGTAAATTAATTGTAAGTATTCCACCTTAAAGTATTATAGTTTATTTTTAAATATTCCATTCTAGTTTATTTTAAAGTTGTTTTCAACTATTTTAGGTTATTTCACCTTAGGTTATTTTAAATTGTTTTACCCTAAACCATTTTTGGTTATTATTAGCAATTCATGCATAAGCTATTATAGGTTATTATAACTTATGTTAGTATTAATTGTTTTAAATTATTCCACCATAAGTTATTCTAGGCTATTATAGACTCTTCCACCCTAGGTTATTTTTTATTATTTTAGGCTATTCCACCTTAGATTGTTTTTGGATAGTATAAGTTATAAATTAATCCACCTTAAATTATTCTCAATTATTCTAAATTATTGCGCACTAAGCTATTAAATGTTATTCCAAATTATTTTAAGTTGTGTAACTTTAAGTTGTTTTAAGCTATAACCCTAGGTTAAACTAAGTTGTTCAACCTAAGGTTATAGCTTAAAACAACTTAAAATAACCAAAAATAGCCTAAAACAACATAAGATAGAATAACCTATAATAGTCAATAATAACTAAAAGGTATAATAACTTAAAATAACCTAAGGTGGATCAAATTAGAACATTTGAAAATAACCTAAAATAACTTAAAGTGAAATAACCTTTTAAAAAAAGGTGAATTAGTAAAAAGTAACATAAAATTGCTTAGGCTAGAATAACTTAGAACATTTGAAAATAGCATAGAATAACCTAAGGTGGAATAACCTAAAATAATGTAAGGTGAATTAGTACGAAAAAAATTATAATTCCCTAGGGTAGAATAACTTAAAATAACATAGAGTGAAATAATAAAAATAATGCAAACTTGCTTAGGATGGAATAAACTAAAATAACATAAAATAGACTAAAGTATAATAGCCTAAAATAACCAAGGGTGTAATAATTTAAAATAACATAAGATAAATAGCCCAAAATAACAAAAAATAACTTAAAATAAAATAGGACTAGGATAAAATCTTAAACTAGGTAGCCTAGGAATAACCTAATGTAGTCTACATTAGTTTAAGAATAACATATAATATAACCTACATTAACTTAAGAATAACCTATGATTAATGTAGTTTATGGTAACCTACACATAGGTTATAAAAAAAAATGTGCATAATAATGTGTTGATAAATCATTTCATTATTTAAATATTGGTCCAATGGTTAAAGATTTGTTCTTTAAACATGGAACTAAGAGGAGGTGAAAGTTCAAACCTTCACACTTGCATTTTAAAAACTAATGGGGTAAGTTAGTTTCGATTCTTATGTGCTTAACCTAACCAAGGTTCCTAACTTACTTTAAATTATGTTCCTAGATGCCTAATTTAGATGGTTAAACACCTAGCCTAGGTTCTTAGCTTAGTTTAAGCTATGTTCTTAAATGTATAATCTAGATGGTCAGACACCCAACCTTGGTTCTTAACCTAGGTGGTTTGGCGTTTTGTTTTGTTTTATTATGAACAAAGAGGCTAATATAATGAATTAATTATTAATGAATTTGATTAACTATTAATGAATTTAATTAAATATTATTGAATTCATTTGTTTGTAACAATTAGTCCCCATTCAATAGGAGGTTAACCACTTTCACCATGGTAAATTTATCCAAATTCACTCAAAATCTAATAAATAAAAATTGAACTAAAAACAAATTTGATATAATGAAACTATTATAATGAAAAGTAAAATAATTTTAAATGTTTTATAATAACCTAGGGTAAAATAATCCAAAATAGTATGGGGTAAAATAACAAAAACATAAATAACTTAAAGTATAATAACTAAGGTTATAACTTTAAATAACCAAAGGTATAACTTTGAATAATTTTTAAAAACCTAAAATATAACCTAAAATAACCTAAGGCATATCCTATGGTAAAATAATTTAAAGTGGTTTAAGGTATAACCTAAAATAACATAAGATATATATTTAAATAACCTAGGATATAACCAAGGTATTTAAAGAAATAACATACAAAATAAAATGTAATGAAGTTATTTTAATCAGTAACAACTTATGTCAACTAGTAATGAAACATGATGATTATATAATGACCTTATGGTGACATAAGTTTAAACTATTTGATGAAATGAATAAATGAGTTGAACCTATTTCAATTTTAAAATCCCATAATGATTTAAGTTAATATTAGTGGGTACCCGTGACGTTCGGACACAATTCGCCCGTGCTCGTGCCCAGTCCGTGCCCAGTCCCGCCCGTGCCCGTGCCCGTGCCCAGTCCGTGCCTAGACCGTGTCCAGTTCCCGCCCGTGCCCGTGCCCAGCCCGCCCCTTCCCAAGCCCTGTCACAGACTGACAGACTAAGTGAATTAATATATATATGATTACACCCCATTTTTATATTACTAATGTTTTATCCATGGCCTCATTTGTCATTAACAAAAAAATGGATTTAGTGTATTCAAAGTATAATGAGCCATTCAAAACAAGGATCAACTTTTTAAATAGTCATAAATTTCAAAATATTGTACAAAAATTATTAAAATCATGAATTATAAATTATGCAATATTTAAAAAAAACTCCTATGACCCAAAAAATGTTGCATTATACTACCATGTAAAGGTGTACTAAAAAACATCCAATCAAAATGTCATTTTCAAATATTCAAATTTTCTTTAAACAATGGAAAATTTTATTTCAAATTTTGTTTCGAATACTCCATGCTCATTACATTCAGTTTTAATTTATTTATATGTTCCCATAATACATTAGAAATATTGTCATACAAGTTCATCTAAAACTTTCAACATCAACTTAAATATTTTTTATGAAAATGAAAATGAAAATGAAATAATGGTTATAGTTGAACCTGATTCATTATATTGTGAATATACCCATAATCACAAGTCCTAGCTCATAAATTTATTTATTTTTCAACTATAATTTGAAATGGCCCAAAGAAATAAATGGCCACCCTATAATGTTGTGTACATACCCCATGATCATAATTCATGGGTGTATTTTGTTGAACTACATACATGTCTTCTTAACTCAAAATAGATCAATAATTCTAGATGGTAAAAAAGAGAATTTTGATTCTAATTTGTTCCCTATGGATCACGCTCTTCATGTGATGTGCCATTGGAGTTATTCGGTGAATTTCATGTCAAGATTCCCATATTGAATGCATACTTGATGTTCATCATTCCTATTGTGATCCTTGATAGAAAGCATTGTAACACAACCAATAACACATTTAATTGTCTTAATTTTGATCCACTTTGAAGTCATGGATGTCCAATACATCATCGATAACCTTTAGGTCTTCCATTATGCCTTGAATGTTGATATGTACTTGCACATAGACTATTTGGTGTTTAATCAAGTTTTCCAACTTCATTGTTATCTCCACACCTCACTTTAAAGCTTATTAGACTTATTTACATGTTATAATAAAATATTTATTGGATATTTATTGTTATTTAATTCGGCCTAATCATACCCCTACATTTTAATACCCTTCAATTTCTCTTCTTCCTCCTATAAAAATAATTATGTGTATGTTTGCACCATAAAAGTTTGAATTTCCTTTGTCTTCTTTTTATTTTTCTCTTCAACCATTTTTGCTCTTTCTATTGTTCAATCTATAACATTATTATTGTTTACTAATCATGACATTCTTACGTTAGCAAACCAACTACCATTTTTCCTTTCTACTAATTTTTGTTTTATGCCTATTAAAACATGTGAAACTTGCATTTTAAAGGCTTCCCCTTTCCCCACTTTGTTTTGGTTGAAGGGGGACAAATAAGGGCATCCCAATTCATGGTCATGTCATGTCCCTCTTACTCACCTTCCCCTCACACAAAGCCTACATATGCAATCAATGTCATCATATTTCCCTTCAAGAAAACAACATTCACAATTCTCCTTGCACACAATAACCACCAAGCTCTTTTGCAAATTCTAACTAAACAATGTGCTCAAGGTTTCAAATGTGTTTTCTTGAATGGCTTTAAAGTCCTTTAATGTCTTTATTGATTTTTTTATTTCAAAACTTGTAAATAAGGTAACTATTTAATTTGCTACGAACCCCATGAACTTAATTCTTTCAAATTTTCATGGCCTTTTGTAACAATGGAACCACCTTATTCTCCTCCTCGAAAGCACTTCTTCCATTCATGAAATTTACTTTTTTGTTTTTCTAATATATTCATAGCTTTCCTTTGACTCAAGTTCAAATTCTAATTAAACTCCTTATTTACCAAAGATTCATTTGGCCCTTTATTGACTATGAATTGACACAATGTGACTATGGAGATAATTAATTTTTGTCACAATAATTTAATAAGATAAAAACAAACCTCCTTACATGACCACATGTTAAGCATTTGTTTGATAGCAACGAAATATTTTTACAATTTATCTTTATATGTATTATGGACTTATATTGTGTAGATTTATCATATTCAGCCTTTTAACTTCCTTCCTAATTCTATGATGTCATTTAACATAAAATTTGATAAACAATTTATTTTTCCCCGTATTGAATTATGCATAGGTATCTCACCCTTCCCCTCATTCCTCCCACCTTTTTTAAACATGATATTCCCACATTCTATTCTTTGTTAAATAGAGGTCCCAAGCAATCTTTTTTTTTTCATTTTCAAAGCTTAACTGCACTTGCACCAACAACCCATGGCATGTTGCAAAACTTGCATCAAGCCATCAACTGAGCTAGCTACTATAACAAGCAACATACACTTTTTTTTTGAGCTATTTGGCTAAGATTTTTTAATGGAAAAGTTTTAAAAGGCTACTACATATTTTGGATTGTGGAAAAAAAAATGGCTACACTATAAAAAAATAATCTTCAATAATATGCAAAAATCCAAAAAATTTAATGTATAAAAATGCAACAAACTACACCATTTTATTTATTTTTGCTCAATGGACATTTGCTTTGATGATGTTTAGGCTCTATATTGAAATTAAATAAAATTGAATTTTGCAAAAACCACACCTTTTCAACAATAAATAAACATTGCACACTTATTACTTTAGATTAAGTTATTGTCATTTATGGAAGAATTGAACTTCTTAAAATGGCCACTACAACATTTAAATGGCCTACAAAATAAAAATGCCTCTTATCAAAACTAAAAATACAAAAAAAAGGTATTTTTAATATTTATAAATTACAATTGGTTATTACAATTAGAAATTATATTTCTAATATTAGTAATTACACATTAAAAAATGTTAATATTCAAAAGAAGGAAATGGTTCAAGGAAGGTTCATAGCCTAAATGCAACAATTTGCATTGTGAAACCAAAAACCAAAATCACCCATGTGTCCAATAAGTGTCACCATAGTTGCCAAATTCGAGATGCCAAATCCAAAAGTTAAGATTATAAGTTGTAACATAATTAGAAAATTGGCTTAACATCATGGAAACTAAAAGGATTCATGAAAATTTGAATGTTTGGTCAAGTTTCAAAAAATACAACAGCAGTAGCAAAAATGATGACTCATGAATCACCATACTGCTTGTTCTCACTTTCCCAAGATTCAATAACCTCCTTGTACGAGAAATTTGCCAAAATGAATATTTTTTTCCAAAAGATCCTCACGACCATAGGTAGATGCACACCACGCCTATTATGGAGGCTACACTTAAGGAATTTCAAAGTGGAAAAACATGTTTCATTCCCCACACTGCCCAAAACAAGGATGTTGCCAATTTCAACAAACTTGAGATATTCACGTAAATTATGACATTTTAAAGCTTGATATTTTATTCCATAATTGAGTCAAAGGGTTAAGGTCAAGAGGAAGCTACATAGTAGAAATTATTTGGTTTTTCATAGTCATTTTGAAAAAACCTTGTTGAATCACTATGAAAATCGCATCTATTGAAACCACACTACCCTGCAACTAAAACTCAAAAAAAACTCATATATAATTATTGTGTAACTATCCCTTGGGTATTACAACTATTGTGCAATTATCCTTTTTGAAATAGAGTGTATTAATAAATAAATTGCCACAGTAGAAAATCAATTAGTTGTATTTTAGTTGCAAGTGAGTTGAAAATGGGTATTTTATATGGTAATTTATATACATCGTACAGACATTTGTAATCAACCATGTTTGATTTTTTCAAAAGTTGCATTATAATTACATGTGATAATTATTTTAGAATGTAAATGTACTATTAAAGCAACAACTATGTTGTAACTAGTGTACAATGTACATACATGCAATTTTGCCACATGCCCACATTTCCACCATCCATTATAGGATACATTTGCAACTAGTTTTTTATTATGATTCCCATCGATACAATTCGTACGACCATTAGTGCACCACTATTAAAATACTATTATTCAACTATGTTATAACTACAATACAACTATTTATAATTTAATAAGGATACATATTCATCAATTATTTATATCTTTATCATATGCATTTCATTTTGAATGACTTAAAATGTTATGGGAGTGCTACCTCAAGCTCTAGATTTCATCTTTGAAGTGCAAAGGAAAAGGAGTAATAATTAAATAACAAGAAAAATAAGCTTTCCAACTTACAAAATGTGTTATTTATTTATTTTTTCTCTTTGCAACTCGCCTACTTTCAAACCTCATAATTTTTTTTTATATTCATTTAAAATGATTTAAAATGTTAAAAAGAATGCCACTTGAAGTTCTACAAATCATCTTTGAACTTTGATAACAATAAAACAACATATAAGGATTTTTTTGGGTGTTTGGGAATTAGCCTTTAGCATTCGGTGGTTTATTTTTTTGAGTTCTTCACCCCCTTTACTTTTTCAATTCTATTCCATTTTTTGACAATTTTTAGTGTGCCATATGCACTAATTGGAAAGGTTCAAGTTTTGTTTGGACATCATAAACAATGGAGCCCTCCCCTTGGATCTAATTGCTTTGAGTGCTTAAGTATTCAATCATCGGTTAGTTTACCTTATATTTTTGCAATTCAATTGTAACTCAATTTGCAACTAAGAAACAACTAAAATATTTGACCCATATGTTTAATTTTCAAATCCCATGTTACAAACTATATAAAAAAAATTGTTATCTTATGTTCTCACATTAAATGACGCACTCCCAAGCTTCTTGATAGACTCAAATGTGAGTCTAAGGCGAAAGCAACGAAAAAGTAGGGAACTGGGGCACACTCCTTGGCTCACAACACTTTGGGGGTAGAGGGGCGTGCTGGAGCTCGGAGATGGGGACTAGGAAGAGTGAAAAGCATCAATTATTCACATAAACCTACATAAACCAAACAATAAATTGGTTAGTGCATAATTGTAGCACTTTGGTGCACGAACAAGTCACGGGCAAACATGGACTCACAAGACTCACCACGGCCTGGACTTGGGGAAGCCACCACCTTCCCCCTTATAGTATACTTTGTGCCTGGCCACAGGACCAGCACCCAAATGTCATTTTGTCTCAAAACTCTCACATTTGGGACTCTCGCAACTTTGGGGGCTCATAACTTTGTGTGTAGACCTTTGATTGAAATGAGGTTTCAAGCAAAGTTGTATCCCTTGTCGAAAGCTTTCCAATGGTATGTTGCACGCCACCTACACATAAGGAAATTGGGGCGATTTCTGATTTTTAGTGGTCAAGAGTCAAATTGCCAATTTAACTCCTAACTTTTCTTTTGGCCATAACTTGTGTTTGAAGTGTAGAAATGGGTCATGCAAGCCCATTTAAAAAATCTACTATCTAAATTTTTTTCAATGATATAAGGAACTCCTCAATCCAATGGGTTTTGACCCTTGCAATTGTTTTTTGAAGGTTTGGAAGTCTATCGAAACTCCAATTCCCAAAGTGAGAGTTCACTTGCGAATGTGAGGATTCATTCCCTCACACTCTCCTACATTCCCAAGAACATGAGATATGACTCCCGAACTTTGCTCTTGGTCCACACCCTTGCAAGCCCTTGCCTTGGTCATGAGCCCAAAACTAGGGTTGCGACATTACAATACATGTGCCATTTTGGGATGAATTCAAAAAAGTTTAACCTAAAGGAAAAACAAAACAAAATTATTAAAAAAATCACAGCTATTCATTAGTTCGTTTAGTCTTGTGCTTTCATATTTACTTACCTACTTCAATAAGTAAGTAGGTTTTACTTTTCTACCTACCTATGTAAATAGGTAAGTAGGTCCTAGATAAATACATAGGTATGTAGGTCTTAAGACCTACCAACCCACCTACCTATGGTTATGTACGACCTACCTAACTACTAAAATATATATTTATTTTAATTTATTTTAATCTAAAATACAATTAATATGCCATGTGGCAATTTTCAATTATGCCTCATGTCATAATTTCAAACCATGTAAAACACCCATTTTTTTCATAGTGAATGTCAAGTGTTGAAGCTTACAACATTTCAAGCATGGTATTCCTTGAATGCATCCACTTGAAACTTTGTGGTAGGATGAACAAACTAATAATATAATTGTGCTTGACATATTTTAACCGCACTCACAAAATTACAAAGAAAAATGTCATTGTATTGAGAAAATTTAAGCAAGTTATGCACAAATTCCAAGAATGGGAGGATATAAAATAAGGACAATAACATGTCCAAATCAACCAAATGTTCAAATTTTGTTGTAGCTTGAGAATTTGCATACATGTTTATGGCCATCTTCATCAACAAAGTTTTATTTTTTGCTATCACCCATTTGGTTAGGCTAAGCATAGAAATCCATTTGGTCTTAACATTTCTTAGTAGCTTCGGACCTTTAGTTTCCATGATGGTAGCCAATTTTGTGAATTCCAGGTGGCACTTGGAACTTTTGCAAAAGTATTGATATGAGGATTGGAGCAATGTTTCTACTTGATGCATGAAAGGAAAAGAAGATAATGTATGCACATCCAAGTGTTTTTTTTGAAAGACATAATGCACCCCCAAGTTGAATGGGGCACATGTTTTTCAAATATGTTTCATCACACTAGACTTAACACCTTGGGAAACACTAATGCCATCTAAACAAAGTGCAACAAGCTTTGTTGCAATGTTAGTTCAACTTAAACCTTTTTCTTGTAACAAAGATCCCACCACACGTTTCATTAGATTTTATGCATTTGATCCATCAATGACCTAGGCCATGGACATAAGTAGTGGTGTATGCACCTAATTGTCCAACACATTCACATGTACTAACAACCATTGTTGATTGTTGATAAAAGTCATCTCATTGCGGCTATTTGAAAGGAATGAAACTCCAACAATAGTCACCTTTAGGGCTTTCAAAACTTAGTAATGAATATGTTCCCACATCACCCACCCTAAAACATCAGTCTAATGTTTTTTTAGGAAAAAAATTTACCTTAAAAAATTCAAATAAAGGTTTCAAAGATTCATACTCAACCATGGGTCAACCATTTTCCATAACATGAAAAAGAATGGCAAACTAAACAATCTTGAGTCAATTCTCCCCAACATCATCATTACCAATTTGTTGCAAAACGGACAAAGGTTGTAGAGTGCTTTACAAGACAAGATTTTGAACATGCTTGTTATTTTTGTCATAATATATCTCATTTTTCTTCAACCCTTTGCTAGGAATGTCATGGTTTACTTGTTGTTATCCCATGTGTTTTTCAAGATTGTCACATTTAGGCATAATGTGTTTGATTCCACCTATAATCGTTTCACACATTATGCACTTAAAAGATACCAGCATGTTGTCAACCATCTTAGATTATGCCCAAGCAAATTGAACTACCCAACTATCTTGCCATTTTCGAGTGGCATCATAGTTCTTGCATTGTTTCTTGGTTAAAGTTCAACATTAGTGCTTATTTGTGTGGAGTTAGACTCCGAGTTGATTGATGCTTCAAGTGAACCTACACCACCTGCTTGCATTGAGTTTAAAGAAATGATGATAGGTGCTTCAAACCAACCATACAATGGAGGAGCTGCATAACTATTGGATGCGATCAAAGTTGGATTGACCACAATTTCTCCACCATTTGTCGCATTGTGACTACTAAACAATGCTTTCACCTTGAAATTTGCCATTAGCTTCAATGGAGCCATGAAATTAACAAAAAACATTATTGGCACACCTAAAAACTTTGTAATGCACACTATGCACCCAAAAAAATTGTTGCCACAAAACAACAACAACAAACACTAAACAATGCACAAACAATTTGTTTAACAAATTTTGAAACCATCCTCAAGGCTAAGACTTAGAAAAACTTAAATGTGCACACTACAATGTTGAATCATTGATCTTATTTCTTGAGTGCAATGTTATGCACACTAATGACTAGTCCGTTGACTCCATAATGCACACTAAATTGAACAATTACCATGACCTTTTAAGTTTTAATGTTATCATTACAACTTAATCATGACTCATAAATAGTTGCCATCTTTAGATTCATCAAAAGCATTAATGAGTGAATGAAAACTTCAAGTTGATCAAAGCTTCATTATCCAAACCTCCAAGTTGAAACTTGACAAGCATTTGTCATAACCATAATTACACAACATCACAACTTACAATGACAGTGTACCTCTATACTTTAAAGGGCACATTTTTTGACAATAATTATTAGTAAATAAGTAAAAAGTACTCACACTTTTACAAGTTACAAATTTACAACATTATGATTTAATGGGGTAAGTACTAAATACTATGTAGTAGTATTATTTACTAAGGTAGTAAATAGTAAGGTAGGTAGTTGAAACTCAAAAAGCAAGATGGTTTTTTGGTTCAAATCCTAACAATTATGTTTAAGATTACTTTCTTTAATCTAAAACTTTAGTTGTAGACTTACTAGCTATTATCTCAACCTTATGGTAATTATTTTGGCAACATAGAAGGCTAAGATGTGAAAGTTGGAGGGCTAAGATAAAAACTAGGCTAGACAATCCATGGCCAAAGAGCAAGCTCATATTATTCCCATCATGGTGGATGGAGTGATTGGGCTATCACATGGCCATGGACATATTATTTTTGTCTATTTGGAGGCATTTCCCCCCTCTTTTTCCCTTGTACTTGGAGCATGACCTCTCTTTTTTGTAGAAAGTTGGCAATATTTAGCCAAAAAATTTAAAATGGTTGCTCCCATGTTTTCCTTAATCATGAGTTCAAAGCTAAGGTAATGTTAATTTAAAGTATCATGGCAATCTTAATAGTTTTTTTTCAACATGGCAAGGAATTAAGGTACAACAATTTCATGGATGTAAGTTTGTTGAATATTGAAGTAGAGAAGGTGTTAAAAAAAATCAAAACATCATTCAATCTATTGGAAACACAAAGTTTCTTACAGTAATGATTGAAGACATGGGAATGGACATGGTTCCATAACTCAAAACTATTTATTATCGTTGATAATCAATTGTACTTCCAATTGCAAGTTGGTGTTGTCACATGTGTCACTAAACAAATTAGGTTATTGATGGACCATTTGAGTCCCAAGAAAGATTTTGTGATGAATAATATGTCCACATATGATTATTAAAAGTACATATCACAATTAATGTTTGATTAAGTTTCAACCCAAAACATATTTTGCACAAGAACAATTTATTAAAACTACAATGTACATCAAGCTTGTATGGATATGTTTACTATAAATTTATTTAGAAACCTATTATTCTTTTTGTTTTATTTGAAAAATGCATTGTAAATCTATTTTGGGTCATGATTGAATGATGAAAAGGGCCATTCATGCATTATGATCTAAAATTGTTTTGAAAAGTGCTTAAAGGTTTATATTTGAAAACCTTAATTGAAAGATGCAGCACAATCTATGCCAAAAACATCTCTTTGCATAAAATCTTGTACTAGGTGTGGACAAAAATTGGTAGTCTACTTGTCATGTTGACAAAATGTAACAAAAAAACCCAACATAAGGTTATACATCCAATTTTTACTTGAATAATCAAAGATTTTTTTTTCATTATTGTGCATTATTTTCAAATTTTGTATTATAAAAAATGGGTTTCAAGTAGTTTTTTAAAAATGTATATATATATAATGTAAGGTTTGTTTGTTTCAAATATGTGTTAAATATATGTTCTAACAAAGAGAAAATAAAAAATTTTAAATTTTTTTTTGGCGTACTTGAATATATAATGATATTATTGCCTAACTTAGTGCATATATATTTCATTAGGTTTTCTAATAAGTACTTTTGAACACCATATTGACCAATCACTTTTGAAATGATTTTGTTTATTATTTTAAAGTTCATAAAAATGTATATTGGATTTATCATAAATTCAATTGAAACCATAATGGTTTCATAATGAAGTTTAAATATATTTTGAATCTACTTTCTTGTGTTTATGTCAACGTAGTTTCATATTTAAACTTGACTTTTATTTGTCAACATTTTTTGTATATTTCATCATGTCTTCATCCTATTATGATTAAAATTGAACAAGTTGTATAAGATGTAGTCAAGGAATTTTTTTTACTAAAATACATAAAGAAAAAATAAGAAAAATTCAAACCAAAAATCAAGAACTTGGATTTAAAGGATGTAACTTAGTGATGGTATTTGACAAAGTTTGTCATACGTAGAGGGCACATACAACTTGTTACCCAAATGGTTTTGGTCGAATGACACCAATAAAATCATCTAGTTCACAATTTAATTACATGAATTGATTTACCTCGGTGATTCATTCATATTTGGATTGTGTTGATTATAAGAAGAGATCTTTTGTAAATGTTGTAATACCTTGGTAGCTTCAACTTTAACTTTATTATTTTGGAAAAATGAAAAAAAAATTGTGATTTTTTTTTTTGAAATGTTTTTACTTATTGACATGGAACCTTCCAATAAAAATAATTATTTGACATTGAAATGTTGAACTTACCATGAAATTATTTTAATTAAAAATTTTTAAATACAATTTTCCATTTGATTTAATTGCTTAACATATTGGGTATGTTGTTTCAACACTTTGGAGTTTACCAAAGGGATTTGGTTTACGAAGGTATTAACAAATTGCGCTAGGTCTTGGTTTAGTTCAAAAGTTCCCTCCTCATTTAATTAGTTTTCACTTCCGTTTAACATACAAACTAGAAATTTTCACATGTTTATTCAATTTTTCTTGGACCTTCCTTTACCAACATGATTGAATAATAACAAAACAACTTGATAAGAAAAACTTCCAACACCCACCCTTAATAATTCCTTTTTATGTCTTTTACCTATCTTTTAAAAACAAAAGATTATCATTAAAGGTTAACTAAAACTAAATATGCATTAAATTCTTCAAGCACAAAACAACTTATAAACAACAAACCAACATGGTAAATTCATGGTTGAGTGATTCATTTTTTGAAAAAAATAGTTTAGTACACAAAGTCCATTTTATAATGTTAAACTGATAATTTAATTTGGTATAATTAGTTAAATAGTAATAAAATCCATGTATCAAAAGCGATAAGGAGAGACTCCAAAAATAGGCACTTGTGCAAAAGGGAAAAAAAGTTTGAAAAAAAAAAAAAAACTTATGAAAATATGGTTCAATCTTGGCCATCCAAAATTTCCTAGTACTTTGCAATTTGATTGTGATTTTTAAAGGAATTTTTTGCATAAAATTTGATTAATATCATGATATATCGCATACTAAGAAATTATATGGGATGTGGAATGAATGTCAATATGAACTTTTCAATATTTAATTATTCTAGTTGATTAACTGGTTCACATGTTTGAACTTCAAAAGCCCATTGAAAAAAGTGAATATAATTTTACAAAAACTAATTACACATACATGTTTTCATAATCGGACTATAACCTATAACCAAATCCCAATACACAATTTTAAGATTACATGATTTGGTAGGTTTCATTGAAACAAAATGGGTATTACAAAAACCCAAAAAATGTCACAAAAATGAGCCATTCATTTGTGCATACTTTGCACAACACTCCCACAAACCTCCTTCCCCTTTCTTTATCGACTCTTTCAAAATCCCATATAACACCAATTCCTTCAAGTCTATCCTCCAACTAACCTCCTAAATCCAAACCAACAAAGTTCTTTTCCAGAAACCATCTTCATGTGCCTCCCTTCAAGTTTCTTATTGATGTGGGATGGAAAAAAAGAACTTCAATAGATGTAAATCAAATAAAATGACATATGTTGTTAACATACCAATATAACCATACAAGATGAACCATTAACTTTATCAAGTCTTGTGTCTAGGTCGTCGATTAAAAAGGTTCATGATTTTATATTTCTTTCCACATGCTAATATGAAGGTTGGCACCATTTGAGGCCAAATGATTCTTGGATGAAAATGGTGTAATGTTATGACAATGGTTGATTTAAGGTTTCTATGTTGTGTATTTTTTGTGGAAAACTTCTCTCAAAATGGTGAAAAATTAAGGGTTTTTGGGGTCACTAGTTGTCTAATTTTGAAACCAAACTTTAAAAAAAAAAAAAAAAAACTATATTGAATTCTAACATGTAGCAAAATTTAAAAGGAAATCTTTAAAATCTTTAATGTTAATGGCCAAATTCTTTTGATTTGTCTTATGCATGATCACAAAATTGGAAAAAACAACATTATTCCTATGGTGAACAATCATATAAGATGATCGATATAATGATACATGACCAATGAACTAGGTTTCAAATTTCAATAATATGTTGAATGTTTTGATTTGGTCATAACTCATGTGCTTTTGTCTTTGTGAACACCTTTACCAACCCAAAAACATTTATTGAAAAAAATTAGCCAATTTTTTTGAAAACAATTTAAAAGTCCAAAAATGAAGTGATTTTTTCATTTTCAATTACCAAAATTTGAAAAGAAATCATAAACATCACTAAACTTCTACAGTTTGTTCCAATAGGTAGTGAAAAACATAAAAGGATGTTTTTTGAAGAGAAAAATCATATTCTTCTATAGCCAAGACAAATTTAGCTAAATCTTCTTATGGATGATCACCACTTTGGTTACATTACAAAATTGACAAAGAAACCATTGCATCCCAACTTCCAAGCATAGGAATATATGTATGGATGTGCTAAGAGAAAGAGAAAGAGGGGGGGGGGGGTGGTTGTGGGGAACAGTTTAGGTTAAACAAGTATACAAATTCAGTACTATAGATCTCTTCTATTGTCAATGAGCAAAGAAATCTTTGAAGCTAACTTGAGCTTGCATGATTATGTATGGTAGGCCGCATGAGAGTTCATTTAGGCCCTTATTGAGGCATTGCTTTTCTTGAAGGTGGGCAATGTTTCTATTTGGTTGGGGGACCACATAGTTGAGGACCCCTCCAAATAGATCTGTGAACAAGGCTTCTTTGCACATATAAAACAGAAGGAGGATTTTGATTAGCTTAATTTTTGAGGAGAAAACACTAAAATAAAAAAGGTAATCGTCATGCAAAAATATTTAAGAAAAAGTGTTAGATTGAGTGGCATTTGGGCATCCAATCTATGTGTAACAAACAATGCCACCAAACAACCAAAAATCAATTCAATTGATAGACCAAGAAAGCTAATCTATTAGTCCTTAATGGTTTTCACAAATGCAACCATATGAACAAATTTGTAGGGCCAATTGTCCCATTCCACCAGAATTGTTTTTAATCAATTTCTTGGTCATTGTTCTTCACAAAAAAAACACACACACAACTTAAAACACATGCCCAACAACATAACAATTTGATGGTTGGGTGGGGTTGACAATTGCACAATTCTTAGCCAAAACTTGCTTACTCCCTAAGCCCATCTCCATGGGCAGCAATTTTAAGGGTGCGTACATAGTAAAATGGATGAAGTTTAGGCTTATGCACACTAACTTGTTGGATGAGGTAGACAATGATAGAGACGACATACTAGGTGTGGGTGGAGATGGTATAGCAGGTCTGACTCCTGAGTTGAGATTGGTTTTGACCTTGGCAATGGTAAAGGATAGGTCCGTAGGTAGGTAGGTAATTTGGATGTAGCTAGGACATAGTTTGGATGTAAGGATAATATGTGGCTATGCACGTAGATGGTAAGTATATAAATAAGGGCTAGTGGGTTGTTTGGAGGTAAAAAGTAAAAATAGCATCCAAGCTCCATGGTTAGCTAGGGAATTGGAACCCAATGGAAATATTTTTCTTGTCCATCCACCATCCATCCCTCTTGTGCCACACATGAATGTGTAATGATGATTGAGAACTCACAATTTGAGTTAAGGGACCACATAGTAAGCATTTCAATTTCCTTGGCCTATTTACTTTCCATCCAATGATGGATGCTTCCATCCTCATGAAGCATTTGAGGCTTTGAATGGTTTACTCTAGTCATGTTTCCCCTACCCCCCTCTAGCCCCCAACTCTTCTTCCCCTTGTACACTCTTTCATATCAAACAAAGGTTTCTAGCTGCCTCACAATTTACTTCTTGATAAAAAGAGAAGTATACCTACCAAGTTATTAGTTTAATGGCCAAAGTAAATATATATATATTTTTAAATGCAGAGGTTTTGAGGCGGGATGGTGGGTTTAAATCCCCAAAGGTCATATAAACATTCAAGAATCATGCTATATATTTTGGCAACCTACTTGTCTAAAATATGGCAAATTCAGAAAAGAATTCCTCAAAATATGGCAAAACTTCAACACATCTTTCTCACAAAAGTCTTTTCTTTGTGTCGTGGCACTGGATAATTTGTGTTTGTTGCCAAGTGATGAAAATTTGCCACTACCCACACAAAAATGCTGTTTAAGATCCATAACAAATGGAGTGGATATTTGAAATAAGTGAATATCACATCATTTGCCTCCCAATATCTAATTCTCGAGCTTCTTCAAGTAAATACTAAGTCTTTGAGCGGGTTCTAAGTTACTCGGCATTTTTTTATAGGTGTGGTTGAAGACTAATCTACCTATTAATTTCCAAAGACCTAAGTTACACATATGTTGTGAAGGTGTTGTAGTGTTACACCAAGTGAGTGCTTGGTTTAGGGTTTAGGGTTTAGGTCCCTGAATTAAGTACCCGAATGGCAAGTTCTTTGTTCTTGCAAGATAATGTTTCTTATGGGTTGGAGAATTGGGTATAAACCAGTGTTGGGTTTAGGGTTTTCTGTACATTTGCGAAGAGCCTTTGGTTTTGGTTTGGACTGGAATTGGTGGTGGACTGCTGGTTAACCTTCAGGTTTTTTTTTTT
>Ga0209208_10003631_pt1 | contig 22062 bp, 16 predicted proteins | sample S1TSphfallax_3_FD_187694 | JGI IMG/M metagenome (GOLD analysis project Ga0209208, IMG submission 187694) | Host-associated microbial communities from peat moss isolated from Minnesota, USA - S1T2_Fd - Sphagnum fallax MG (SPAdes) (version 2) | ecosystem: Host-associated > Plants > Peat moss >...
CAACATGTCGCAACCCCACTTTGGGCTAAGTGTGAGGATGAAACTCACACTTCCAAAAGTGGGGACTTGGAGTCCATCGGGACTTCCAAAAACTCAGAGCTTGATTTCAGGGGTCAAAAAACCTCGTATTGGGGTGTTCTTTATATCAATGAAAAGGTCTTGAAGTGTAGATGTCCAAAATGGCCTCGCATGAGCCATTTAAACATCTACAGCCCAAGTTATGGGCAAAAGAAGGGCCGGGAGTCAAACTGGCAGTTTGACTCCCAACCACTAAAAGTCGAGAATCGACCTCTTCCCGATGTCTGCAGAAGGAGTGCGATAGGGCATTGGAAAGCTCCTAAGGAGAGCTACAACTTTGGTTTAGACCTCACTCCAATCGAAGGTTGGAGCCAAGAGATATGAATGTCTAAAGTCCCAGGAGTCTAACTCGGGACAGTTTCGGGACTCCTCCTTGGGAGTCCCGGGAAAAAGTGCCATTCGGATGTGGCTCTTGCGGAGTAACGCAAAGAATACTATATGGGGGAAGGTGGTGGCTTCTCCCGAGTTCAGGCCGTGGTGAGTCAAGTGAGTCCAAGGTCGCCCGTGGCTTGTCCCAACACCAAATGAGTGCAGAATGGGTTTCTAACCAACTTATGTTGGTTTTGGATGTAGGACCGTGTAACAAGATAATTGTCCCTTTTCCTAGTCTAATCCCGGGACTTCTAGCACACCCCTCTTACCCCCTTTAGTGCTGGAAGTTGGGAGCGGCCCTCAAGTTCCACCTTTCCGTAATTTCACATACTTAAACCCTCAAGTGGGTCTAATAAGGAACTTGGGAGTGTGTCACAACATGTTGACCATGAAAACAATTATCCTAAATATAGTGTAACCAAACAATGCCATCAATTGCAATATGAAATCAACAAGCCCAAGTTACTAAGACGATGTTTCAATGAAGTAATCAGATTACATATGTTAGGGGAGCACAAAGGAGTGAATTTTAACAATGTTTGATCTAGTTTTTCACCCTCGAAAAACTCCATGGGATCTTTTCCATCCTTGTTGAACAAGTGACAAAAAAGAAATGTCTTACTTATAGACAAAACAATAGTTGAAGTCGTAGCAAGTGGCATATGACAAACATCATTTGCAACCATGTTCTTCATCTCCTAGAAAGATTTTCTACACTTGCCATCTACAATTGGATGGGCATGGGTGCGCAAGTGGATCGCGGCTCTTAAAAGATTTAAAAACTTATGAACAACATAATACATTTTGCAACTACAAGTTTGTATACATGTGGGTGAAGAATCGCTAGTGGTACAAATCGGGGACTTCATGAGACATTGCCCGCATTTTGGAAGTTACAAACAATTGCCACTCCAAGTAACTTCGTTGCGCATAGAAAAATGTTGAAACAAAAGAAAATAATCATTCTAACAACACAAATGTCCAATGCATTTCGTCATTTTGAAGCCCAATCCAAACAAATTATTGATGTTACTGGTTTGTAACTTACACTAAACATGACCATCATACTTTTTGTCCATACTTGACAATTGTCGAAAATGTCCCAATGGATGACAAATAAAAAGAAGCTCACCATAAAATGTCACCATTGAATTTTGTGGGAAGACAATTTACAAACTCAATTGTGATGACCCCATAGTCCAAGGACTTCAATTTAGAACAATTATACAAGGTCAGAGACATGGCCTTCATTGATTCAACAACATTGGAAATATAAGTCGTTTATAGCACATCCATATGTAGAAATGACTATTTGTTAGCTTACCATTTCACGAAAACAAGGACAAAACATTAGGAAGGGAAGGGTCGTCTTCATCAAAAGAATTACAAAGATTGATAAACAATGATTTTGCAATTGGGATAGAAAACTTCGAATTGTGAAAAATTGCATTAGGTTCTTCCTTCATCATGATGCCTTGCACAACAATGTTGGCCATTGATGCAATTATGCTTAATGTTTAAACAATATCTTGAGAATTGTTGAACGCATTATCCTTGAGGATCCAAAACCTACCATTGGTGACAATCCAAAACATCCCTATAAGGTTAACATCCAGAACTTGATAAAAATAACTTGAAACAATGTTATCTTTTGCGTAAGCAACTTCTTTAGGAACATGCACATATCCTTTTGGAAATGTAAACATTGCACAAAGGACATTTTCGATCACTTTTACAACTCCAAAATCACCAACCAATATGGTAAGGTCAAGCTTTCCTACAACATGGAAAGTAGCCATCTTGAATACAATAAAAGCCAATCAAAAAGATATATCTCATAGCAATTTCACAAATAATCCACAAAAAATGCCACTGTAATAGGAAAAAAAATTGAAGGAAAAAATAACAACTAAAATATAGGAATTAGACACAAGAAAATGATGTACTAAAGCATGGTATACCAAAATCGCAAATAATAGTAACCATAGGGTGCCAAATGTTTTTCCATAAATAATAAGGTGTTTGTATTTGCGGACAACCAAGTGGGCTAAATGGATAGAATCATTTTCCCACTCACATAAATTTCAGACAACCAAGTGGGCCAAATGGATAAAATCATTTTCCCACTCGCATAAATTTTAGGCATTTAGTTGAGAATGGATGAACAACAATAGTACAAGTGCCAAAAGAGAAATGAAAATGACCATAACATAATAATAAATGCTCGAGTGACAACAATCCCAACATTACACAAAAGAGGCAATTGAAAAGGTAGATATATGTGGAGGGAAAACATTAAACCCAACAACATAAATGGAATTAGAATATTGGGGGTGATGTTAATTAAAGTGAAGGCCTATTTCTAGGAATGTGGACTGGATATGCGATCAAGTGACTTTAGTAGGGCAAAAACTATGATATATTGTATACCATAAATAATCAAAATTGGGTTCTATCATGATCTTTCACTAGAGCATAACTAATGTTTGAAGACTAAGAAAACAATCCCATTCAATGAACCTTAAATTGAAATTAAACCAAAACATTACACTAGCCTTGAAAACAAAAATATGGCGAAAAACATTGAATTCCATCAATTAGGAAGAGTGTTTTGTGAAACAAAATAAAATGGAAAATACGTATTACTAATTTTTTTGAAGAATTTTTTTGCCACTTTTCGAATTTCAAGTGTTTGTAAAATTGGACAAAAATTGCATGCCTTTTTGGAAAAAACTTTATGGTACATAAAAAACAATAAGAAGGATGTGGAGAAAAAATTGTGAAAAAACAGAAGTGAGGAGAGGAAAAAATGGAAAATGAATGTTTGGGCAAGAAAAATTCATGTGACTAAAGAAATACAAATGGATCATTTGTGTGAAAAGATGGAATAATATGTCCTTTACAACATAACAATGGTTGTTTATTGCCTCATATCTTATGGATTAGACTTTAAAAATGCCTATGGATTGAGGTTTGTTGGAAATGGGGGCAAAGGACATGGGTGCCCTCAAGATTGTTGCGTTCGGAAATGCCATTAGTTAGGCCCACTTTACATTAAGAGTCAACAACAACAACAACAACACATTAGGCCCTATGCTAGTATTGGTAGCAAGCCAACATTGGATGGTGCCACACAAAACATTACACAATAAAGACCTAAATCTGCTTGCATTTGCATAGGCGGTCTGGCTGCACTCGCGTCGGTGCTTGAGACTCAAATTTGAATCCCTACACCAATTACTCTCCTTGATCAAGGAATGTTGGGCACCTAATCCACATGAACACCCAAAATTCTCAATTATTTGTAGGCGTCTCAAAGAAATTAGACTTGATCTTTTGGTGTGCAATGAATTGTGAATTAAAATTAACCTAATGCACAAACAATTCTTCATTTTGTAGGCATGTATGGATGCAAATGAAAATTCACACAAATCTTAATGCTAATGTGCTCAACATGATCAATGAACTTGTTTAAGCATGTTGTGAGTGTTTCTATTGAAGCCTTGTCTAGAATTGTTCCCATTGTCTATGGACTATGTTTAGATTGTGTCAATACCTCAACACTTGAATTTTCAAAATAGTATATAGAGGGTCATCGAATGCTTTCAAATAACTTTTTTTGTGTCTTTTTTCCTTTCTATGTTTTTGAAGGAAAACATAAGGTACCATTAGAAGTAAAATCTCTACAAGTGATTGATCCACCGTGGCTTAATGTAGCACTACCTTGCAAGAAACAATTCTAACATTCCAAAGCCAAGTTGTGAAATCCTTGGTTCCTACTAATAGTATTGTACCCCTTGGATGCCACTTGACCCACTATCTATCTAACCACATATCAACAATTCTTAAATGTTATGATACAAATGGGCCATTGCTACATTACATTATGAAGCTTACAATTATATATTATTATATATGCACCTCCATGTTAACAAAATATAATTAAAAAAGAAGAAAACCACAATGCTAGAGAGTTCAACTTTTGGAAATACAAATTCTAATTTTGAACGAATTTTTCAAAAAGAGTTTGATATTGACTCCACAAAATAGATATTCAACCCCAAGAGGTTGAATTGTGGATGTGAGTGCAATAGTGCATCCACATCTATAAGATTTTAAAGAAAACACCATAATAATTATTGGGAGATACCAATTGTGTTAGTCCTCGTAAAATTTAAACATTAATAGAAAACCCCCCCTTTTGTAACTATGTTTTCAACTAATGTTCAATTACAAACCAAGTCGAAAACTTCACATATAGTTGCAACTTGTGTTTTGCGATTGGGAAATATTTTTTGCAACTACTAACTAGTAATGTCGACAAGTACGATTTAAGAATGAAATTACAATCGAAAGTGTATGCCATGTCATGTGTCAACGCCACAACAATAACCATAACATGCCACTACTTGCCATTTTAGTTGAAAATTATTCTATCAATTTAGTCAAGGGATGTTGTCAACTAGATTGGACTAGTGGATGAACTTTGTCCATTGACTAGGTATGACATCATCCAAAAATATAATTACAATTTCAATCAGGTTGCAACTATGTAAGTTGAACATTTGGCCAGTTGTCTGTTGATGTGTGGCATAATCAATGTTGATACATGGCATATTCACAAAATTTGGGGTCAACAAATAGTTAAATGACATGTGGCATGTTCATAAATGTCAACAAATAATAAAATGACATGTGGTATGCTCACAAAGTTTGGGGTCAACAAATAATTAAAGGACACATGGCACATCCACATCAATAGGTTAGGCCACATGGTGCCTAAGCATAGGTTACATCGAAACCAAGGCATTTAAACTAAACTTAAACATAGGCCATTTAATTTAGGCTTAAGTTAAGGTTGGACCTAGGCACCTATGCTAGGCCTAGACCTAGGCCATTTGGCAATTAATAAATGAAATTTTATTTCATTTGGTTTAACCTTCACAGCTTAACCTTTTTTATTGGCTCATTCCAAATGGCTATTACATTTTCATGTTTATTGTGTTCTTTAATAATCATAATGCATTCATTTATATAATTTAGATTCATGGAATGGAAGCCAAACAATATGGAATAATTTTTTTTGTTGTAACATAGTTGTAATCCAATTGCAACCTAATTACAATTCAAATAGTTTTAATCTAGTTATATAAGCTAGTTTAAATTTAGTTAGGCCTCGACCTAAACTAATAATCTACTTAGCCTACATTTAGTTACTTATAGTAATTATTTATCGATTATTTTAATAAAATAATTTTAAAAATAAACATATTATCATCATTTATTAAATAATGTGCTGATTATTTAATTTTAAAAAAATAAATAATGAAATGTAATTATCTATTAATTAATTAATTAATAGTTATTACTGAGAATTTTAAAAATTCCAAATCCTTTATAACTTTATTAACATTTCATAAAACAATGAATCAACTCAAATATTAATATTTAAATGATATTTAAATTAAATTAAATATTAAAATATACTGATAATTAATAACTGGCTATAAATACAACAACAACCATAATAATAATATTGTGGCTAGTAGTTAGGCTAGGCTAGTTATTTAATTATTATTATTCATATTTTTATCTAACTTGTTGGAACTTTTATGAACTAGTATAATGGATATTATATAAGAAAAAAGAAGAAGAAAAGATATCCTCCAAATATAGTGGTGTTAAATGAAAATAATCTCTGAAATTATATAATAGTTTAGTAAATATATTTTCTAATTATTCCAATCATTATTATAATTTAATCATAAATAACTAAAATAATAATAAAATATTGATGATAAAATGAAAGAATGAAAAATTTATTGGAACTAATAGCCAACACTAGAATAAAAATTAAATTTCTAAAAAATTTAATTATGTATCAATACATGATATGTTGTAAACTTAAATTAATTTACATGGAAATAATAAATTACAAATGTATTGAACATACACATTATTAAGTTGACTTATATTTCAAAATTTCCTTAAAATTTATTTTCAAATTAAAGTGTAATATTTATGTGCACAAAAAAAATATTATACATAACCAATGAATAATTCATGTATAGAAAAAACATTTACATGTACCTGAATAATTAATGATTTTTTATTATAATTTAAAAAATATATTAATACATCATATGTATAAAAATGAATACACAGTAAACTTCAACAAAATTATTAATTATGTATAATTACTTGATTTTGAATACTTACATTTGATTTAGAAATAAATAATAGATTACATATATTGAACATACGTTATTACAAATTCATATTTCAGAATTCCCTTAAATTTTATTATAAATTTAAATTTAAATATTTATATTCACAAATAATATTTGCATTATACACAACCATTCATTTACACAAATATACTTTACATGTAGTTTAATTTTTAATGAAAATTTATTACAATTGAAAGCAAATATTCAAATATCATGTGTATAAAAATGAATAAACATTAAAGTTCCACAAAATATTCATTATGTATCATTATTTGATATGTTGTAGACTGAAATTCAGTCTACATATTAATAATAATTAGGTGTATTGAACATGCACATTATTACAAACTTATAGTTCAGAATTTTCTTAAATTTTATTTTTAAATCAGAATTTATTATTTATATGCACAAAAAAAATTGCATCATAAATAACCATTCATTTGATACAAAAAAAGAGAAAAATGATTTGATCTATTTATAAACGTAGTTAGTTTTTAAGAAAATTGTTTTATCATGTTGAAATTTCCCAAACCAAATTGCTTCATGCAATGCTATTGATGTCTTTGAAAACCTAACAATGAATAAGGGTGCATTGACTTGGGTTGAGAATTTTTAGAGCTACAATGTAGGTTATTGATTATTGAACCATTTTCTTAGTAACACTAGTAAAATCATAAATACAAATTGTATTCGAATCCAAAGGTGTATTTGGTGGTGTTGGAAAATAGTTGCCAAGTCAAATTTAGTGAAGTTTATTTCATAATTTTCATATTTAAGGTGTGGAGGATACTGAATTTTGAATGAATTTTGGTGTTGAAAATTAGAACAACTTACAAAAAATTGAGATTAAAACGAAAAATGAGTTGAGTGTGTTCACACTTGTGGTCAACAACACATGTTATGTTATCTATCCATGAAGGAAGGTAATTAGTTTTGTTTTGTCATAATGATATCTCCCAGACCATAATGTTTTAGATTATGCTATGGGACTTATCATCAAAATGATCTCAATGAATAGGGGGGTGCATTAACTTGGTTTATAATGTTTGGAGTTATGGTGTGGACTCTGTTGATTATTGAACCATTTTTTCATTGAATTAAAAAAGAACCAAGATTAAAAAACTTTATTGGAATATGGGGGCATTCTTGGTATTATTGGAAAGCCTTCACCAAGTTTGATTTAACAACATTGATTCTATAATTTTGAGACCAAAAATGTGAACAAGATTATTGAAGTAGTAGTGGGTATTGTTATTGGAAATTCAAACAAATTGCAAAAAAAGGTTTGGAAGGAAAATTCAATTTTGATATAAGCATGTATTTGCAGAAGTTGCTTTTTTCCCCTGCTTCACAGTCTGGTACTGATCTGGGTCAAGATTCTCAGTCAAATTCCATCTTCTAGTTTTTAAGCATGCACTATGTTTGGAGAGGAAGCTTACAGTAGACTTAATTATGGTGGCCTTGGGTGTGGCATGCAGATATTGATTGAGGAGCTTGTCTTGCCAAATAAGAAGGTGGTGGACTACCTCACACACATCACAGGAGCCAAGGCTGAGGATCTAGAAGGAGTCTCTCTTACCCAATAAGCTGTTCAGGTCTGTTGTCAACCCCAATTTACGATTTATGGTCTGTTGAGGATCTAGGAGAGGTTTCTGTCTTATGTAAGAGGTGGCCAGGTCATTTTCCAGCATTTGTGTTCCAGGGTTTGGGAAACTTCAATCTGATGGAGAGTGCAAATATAGATTTCGTAATTAAAGAGAGCTGTTTCTGAGTTGCAAAGATGGTGAAGAAGCTACTGAGTCCAGGCACTATTCTTGTGGGCCAGAGCTTGGACGATGACTTAAGTGGTACAGTTACTCTTGACTCTTGCCACAGACTAGGAGTCACTGGTCTCTTGTATGAGAATTCTGAACACATATACCATTGAATGGTTCTCAGTTGGTGTCTGACAGAAGGTTATTGATGCTGTGAGAATTGCCCAGGTTTAGGGTTGATGGGGTTTAGGGTTATGGTCTTAAACAGGAAAAAGGGAAAGACCACTTCAGATCTACATTAGTGTGATGAGGGTTATCGTATGCATGCCTCCTACATCTAATTATGGTGTTTGCTTTGGTGGTCAGTTTTGAAAATTGATCACCAACAGGTGATTGACACAACATTTATATTCCAACTGAGGACTTGTGCATTGACTCACTTGCCCAGCCTTGTCAACCTCTGTAAGATACATGCTGAATTTTTCTGACTGAATTCTATGGCACAAGTTTACGGTTGGAATTTTGGATCTCTCAATAGACATGCAAGACACATGATCTCTTCTTGATTGTGCTAGAAATGAGTTGGGGTCTGTCGGGACTTTTCTTGTCAGTAGATTCACTGTATTCTTTTATGTGACTTTCTTATGTTGATCATTCTCAAATTCCTTTGGGTGAAAACATGCTGTTTTACAATATGATTTCAGGGTGGAAGGAAAGCCTCACAACTGTTTGGATGATGCTATTGTTCCCATGCGCTTGGTCTTGCATAGGCTTGAACATGGCCTGGAGGGGTATGATATTACTCGGTCCAAGAGGGTAAGTTGTGACTTTTCCAGAAAAGCTCAGAAACCCTCTAGATTCTTAACTTTTCGAGTGTCTTGCTCTTGTTCTTTCTTCTATTTTTTGGTGGGTGTTTTCAGTCAGGGCATGCTAGATATTCCAATGGGTCTAAGGAGCCCAGAAATTTTCTTGGACTCTTACTGGTTAAATATGAGTGCATCATAATGTGGTGTTGCTGATTGCAGGTGAAAAAGAATCAGTGTCCAAGCTCTTTTTGCAGAAGCTGCCCAATTTCTTGACAGTCACAGACTTACAGACTTTGTTCACAATAGAGTTTCCTTGTGAAATCCAGGTTGTTTCTATTTCCTACCTTTCTCATGGGCTGGATAATTGGGTGTTTGTTATTGTTAATTGTATATGGTTAGCGGCAAGGACTGGGCTTTGTTCTTGGCATCAGGGGAATTCAGCATTGAAGTTCAATATACAGGGCCTAATTTTGCTCAAATCTCCTCACTTTTGCACTAGATAAAGTCTCGGGTATGCATGTTGGAAACACCATCCTTGTAGACCACAATCTTGTAAGGATGTTGAGAAGCCCAATAATGTCATGCTAGTTGAAAAATGGAATGGTAGGGTATATGTATTTTTGAAATACTTGATGGGTGAAGTCCTTACCTATTTGGGGGCTTTTCATTCCACAAGTGACTCCATGTTTACATTTGTGCAGCGCAAAATGTTATACAGTTTTAGATGATATATAATTGAAGAGGATAATGAACTTGTGTTTGTGAATCTCATGTTGACAGGAAATTACTGTGAAAAGTCAACACAAGACAGGCTCCACATATGCTGTTTTCAAGAGCAGGGAGGAAGCAGATTCTGCATTTGAGCAGTTACAGGGCTTTCATGCCATGGTATTTGTTTGTCTAAACCCTATTCTGTTTCACTACCCTTTGTGATGATATATGATTCACAAAATTTCTGTTCAGAAAAATAAGTTTGAGTATGAGATGAACCTGTAATAGCTGACCATTATGTTTGGTAATGTGGCTGGTATTAAGATACAGAGTTACATCTGTGTGCTTTGTTTGTCTTTAGGACTCATTTGGTTTTCCACAAAAGACAGTTGCCTCGAAACACTGGACAACAGTAGCAAGAGGGTTGAAATTCAAGTGCTCGAGATGGTGAATTTCACAACACCCATTGTACCACAACCGCAGAACAGGGACTTTGGAGATGCCTCAGTGATGAATTCAACACTAAATGCCTCCAGAAAGAGGCTACTTCCAGAAAATGATGATGAGAGTAGGGTTGCAAAACATGGAAAGTTTGAAGAACTTCCTGGCGCTGTTAATTATGGGGTGCTGACACTTCCAACCGGAGTCCATATGTTACAGGGTGGGGATTTTGGAGGATTTCAGAGTTTTTGGTGGGGTCCCAAATACAATGGTACCAACTGGGATATTCCCAAGTGGATTCAGGTTCTTTGTCCATGTTTTCAGCAGTTGCACTATGCAAAGTTAGAACTTGCCAAAGCCCATGTGGAGCTCCAGCTTAGAAACATTGATGTCAACAGGTTACAGCAATTGGTAACTGCTCTTTCACACAGGGAACACCTTTCTTGATTTCTTTAAGATACTTTGAGTTTGTACAATATGAGCTTTAGATTTAGAAGCTGAAATCTTCTTCACGTGTGTCTAGAGATTCAACTGCAGAAAGGGTTTTGTAGTTTTGGGGCCTAACTTCAAGGAACAACTTTGGGGAGCAGACCTCCATAGCAGAGGCCAATTTATTTAACAAACGATAATAGTTCCCTTGGAATAAAAAATACTGAATAAGCTGCTGCTGCAAGTTGGAGATGGACCTTGTACATCACTTGTTATTCAGGTTTGGAAGCTTTTTGAAAAAGTTGTTGACAAGTAGAGAAGTTCAAGTATATTCATCTTTGCTGCTCTGATGTCATCAGGGAATACTGGGGGCAATGTTCTATTGTTGAAATGTATGAACTTTGTTCTTCAACAAGAGCTTCTCCATGCTAAAGATTTTAAGTCAACCTGTGAGCTGATCCGACAATAAGGTTTAGTTGGACATGCCCAAGCTGAACCCAACTATCATTAAAGATAGAAAAGAAAATAGAATTGATATGGCCTGTGAAGGTCACCACCCATTCATAGTGCAAAAGTATCACATAAATCAGCATGAAGTTGCTTCTCAAGACACAGAAATATCATTTGAATCTGGTTTTTTGCAAAATTTTGACAGCTTGTGTTGGAATAATATGACTTGTAGGTATAACTAACTGGACTTGCCTTTTGTATCAGAATCCAAGGACAACTCTTCATCGGAGTATTAATATTGTCACACAATCTACTATACTCCTGGTCCAGTTGTGTGAAGCTCTTGCCACCTGATGAATGGTACACATCAGATTTAGAATAAAAGTCAGAATAAAAGTCACCTTTAACAGATGTTAAAAAACACAGTCCAAAAAGGGATTTAACAACTCACCAACAAAGTAAGGGGAATCTCATTGCAAGCGTTATCGGAATGCTGTCCAAATGGTTGTGTTGAACACATTTAAGTTGTCGGGAGTGAATAAAAATTCCCCTCCAGGAATGTTTTGAGGCAGACCGTCAAAAAGCTTCTCAGCCGGAATCTCCAGGGAAGGACCGTCATATTCAACATCTGCGTTCAATGTTAGAGATTGCATCAATCCTGGTATGCGACTGTAGTTAGCAGTGGACTGATTTGGTCGTCTCCTAGGAACTTCCTCCCATCGCTCTACCAAAATTTGCCGGTCTCTCCGGTTGATGCTCAACACGATCACTATGCGAGTTCTCTGATCACTGTTGGTGATCCAAAAGGCAGCATCTCTACGCAACACAGCAAGTGACTCCGACTCACCAACTTCAATAGCAAAACTTGGCCATTCGTGTTGCATTTCACGAGAAATGGGTTTGTAACCAACATCTGCTTCCTTTGATCTACCTCCACGGCGTCCAAATGTAGTAGATCCAGTTGCTACAAGCGATGCACGAACGCCTAGAACCCCCAACTTCAGATCGAACATTGAGGCAAATTCATGTGCTACACCCTCATGCATCACACCAACCATAAGTTTGACGATCAAAATTTCTTCTCTCCCATCGTACAGAATGGTCATTCGTGGTAGTCGACCTCGTCTCTCCTCGCGAATCCTATCAATCTCATCAAGACTCTCTTCACTCACACTTGTAAATGCCAAGTATTGAGGTGTTTGTGTTCCCTCAACCAGTCTCTTGGAGCGTGCCAAGCAAATCCTCTTGAAAGCAACCAAGTTTGTGAAAGGAGCTGGGGAAATGTTAGGATATCCCATAAGCACTTCTTCCAAATACGCATCCTCCGGAGTTGGACTTGGATCCCTCGAAGTTGGACAAGATGGCACAAACTCAACTTCATTCTCCCCGCGATGGTATAACGCCATTTTGAAGATGCTGCCCCTGAACCAGCACACAATATATTTCAACACTTGGAAACAAACATTCAATCCAAAAAACAATTGCATCAAGTGAATCTCAAAACACAAGAAAATTGACAGAGAGAATATACTAACGCAGTACCCACTGGTATTGTGTGCTAGTGTTTGAAAATGAGAAAGAAAACAAAATAACACACGACCAATGGCATTGTGCAGGTATTGAAAATCAGAAAAAAGGTTTGAATAGCACTACGACTGCACTTAGATAACATATTCAACTTACTGGCTGGAACATGACGACAAGATACACGCCACCAGAGCACACCGCCGCCTCACAGTCCGTCAAAAAAAAAAAGAAAAAGAAAAAGAAGAGGACAAAAGCTGACTCAGAAATTTGTTTGATCACACTACCTTGCGATAAAACACACTCGTTTTGATCACTGCTGACGCCGCACCTTCCCGGAGCAGAATCTTCAAAGGCCTTCTCGCGAGCGGATCTGCTGTGACAGACGATAAAGGAAACGTGTTCACGTATGCTGCGACAGACGAGAAGGAAAACGATCACTATTAAAGGCGCGCGCACCTTCCCGGAGCAGAAATTCGAAGGCACCGCGTTCGCGTCTGCTGCGACAGACAACAAGGACGCGGACAGAAGTCCGAACTTCAATGGATGAATCCTACTGGCCCTTCAAACTGGCTATATAAAGAAATTCCTTAAAAAAGACAAGGAAGATTTAGCCAAATCTAGCTATTAACGAGAAATAAGGTAAAAATACTTAATCAAATGTCTCTATATTTGGCTACACAATGAAAACCAAATATACAAATTTGGCGATTTTGACCTTTTTTACCTCGGTTCTAACGACTGAAAACCTTCTATGTATCTGCCGGGCCTTCTATGCTCTTCCTCTCCTCTTTTTCTTTTGTCGACCTTGCTTTCAACATCCTAGCTTTTGAGCTTCTCTGTCTCTTCTCTTGTGTGTCTTTCTTTCTATGGAACAACAAGCAAGCCAAGAAGTTTGGAGCCTGGAGGTGGGTGGGATCTTTCCTTCATTCATCCTTGCACACACTACAAGTTTGTGCTTTTTCTTACAGTAGGAGCTGAAATATGGTTTTGGTTTTTTCTGTTGCTAGCTTCTGGATCTGATGTGTAGTGTTGTGGTTTTTAGGTTTTTTTTCATTTCGAGTTCGGTCCTTTGGTTTACACTTGCATCGATCAGAGCAAATCAGGGCAATGTAGACACGTCGTCGAGGAGCTGCAGGTGCTTGGACGCCGCTGCACTCATGAGGAGCCGAGGGACTTGAAGAAGTAGCAGAAGCAAAAGAAGAGGACAGACAGATAGAGATAGAGAGGCAAAGGGAGTTGACCGTGAGCTTCTTGTCTGTACACCACCCGCTTGCTCAAGAGGAATCAGGAAACAGTTCCTAGGGAGCAACTCTGCAGAAATCTGTGGTGCTGCAACTGCTAAGAAACTGATCAAATTCTCAAGCAACTGGGATCTTGCTCATCGCCTTCACCAGCAGGATCGTCGGCATCATCTCAGGTATCAGCTTCTTCGACTAACCCTTGGGTACTTACTTGCTTACTTCTTTTGCATTTTACGGGGTTTCCGACGGCACCCATCACTTGCAGTCTCTTCGCAAACCCATCGCCTGCAGCCTCTGATACATGTTTGCCTGACCCATCGCCTGCAGCCTCTAATACACATCCCCTGCAAATTATATTTTTTATTATAATTTTTAAAACTAAACATATTATCATCATATATTAAATCATATGGCAATTAATTAATTTTAAAGAAAATAAATAATTATAAATAATTATTAGTTATTACTGAAATATTAAAAAAATTCCAAATCTTTTATAACTTTTTATTAACATTTCATAAAACAATGAATTAATTCAAATATTAATATTTAAATGATATTTAAATTAAAATAATTATTAAAATCTAGTGATAATTAATAATTGGCTATAAATACAACAACAATACTAATAATAATATTGTAGCTAGTAATTAGGCTAGGCTAGTTATTTCATTATTAATATTAATATTTTTATTTAACTTGTTGTAACTTTTATGAACTAGTATAATAGATATTGTGTAAGAAAAAATATATATCTTCAAAATATAGTAATGTTAAATGAAAATAATCTCTGAAATTATATAATAATTTAGTATATATATTTGCTATTATTCCAATCATCATTAGAATTTAATCATAAATAGCTAAACAAATAATAAAATATTGATAATAAAATAAAATAATGAAAAAATATTGAAACTAATAGGCAACATTATAATAAATTAAGACTCCCATGTGTAGCCATGGCTTTTCCCTTCCTCTTGTCTCACTGTCCTCCACCATGTGGCGGCATAGCCTTTCAAGTAAAATTGGGCAAGCTCCACGGCGGAATGCCTTCCAACCTTGGTGGCATGCCAATAATCCTCCATCTTTGCAAGCCAAACATTCACAACCTTTCGGTCACGAGCACCATCGAAGTTCCCGGGCTTGGCCGGTTGGAACCTTTCACCTTTGGAGGTCCTCGTTTTGAGGGTCGCCACCAACTCACCAAAATCAGGCCTATTCATCTTGAGGAGGATTTCTAATTGTTCCGGGGTGAATAGGACCGAGCTCCTTTGTTCTTCTTCACTTTCGGGTTCATCTTGGTCCTCCCGAGTTCTCGGTGCGTCCTCCCCAATTGATTCCGGCGGGACTACTCGGTCTTTGATGGGTTCCTCCAACATGGAGTCTTGTGCTTGCTTACGGTTCTTCTTGAGTGCCATCACCACTCGAAGAAGCAAGTCGAGCTTCACCTTGAGCTCTGATACCAAATGACGCGCCCCTAAGTCCCTTGTTGAACCCACTTGAGGGTCCAACTATGTAGAGTTGCGGAAAGTTGGGACTTGAGGGCCGCTCCTGACTTCCAACACTAAAAGGGGGTAGAGGAGCGTGCTAGAAGTCCCATGATTAGACTAGGAAGAGAGACTAGATTATCAAGCTTGAATTTGCATCCAAAACCAACCACAAGAGGGTTAATTAGCATTCGGGAACACCCTTGGATGTTGGGACAAGTCATGGGCATTTTGACACACTTGACACACCACGGCCCGGACTCGGGGGAAGCCACCACCTTCCCCCATATAGTATTCTCTGTAGCTCCCCGCATGAGCTACATCTGAATGGCACATTTTCCCGGGACTCCCATGGAGGAGTCCCGAAACTATCCCAGGCTGGACTCTCGGGACTTTGGACACTCACAACTCCTGGCTCCGACCTTCGATTGGAGTGAGGTTTAAACCAAAGTTGTAGCTCTCCTCGAGAGCTTTTCAATGCTTCATTGCACTCCATCTGCAGACGTCGAGAAGAAGTTGATTCCCGACTTTTAGTAGTCGAGAGTCAAATTGCCAATTTGACTTTCGGCCTTTCTTTTGCCCATAACTTAGGCTGCAAATGTCTAAATGGCTCATGCGAGGCCATTTTGGACATCTACACTTGAAGAACTTTCCATTGATATAAAGAACACCCCAATGCAAGGTGTTTTAACCCCTGCTGTCGAGCTCTAAAGGTTCGGGAGTCCCGGAGGACTCCAAGTCCCCAACTTTGGGAGTGTGAGTTTCATCCTCACACTTGGCCAAAGTGAGGTTGTGACAAAAAATGTTTGGTGCATGTGTTTACTTAGTCACAGTGCTGGAATAAATTTGCACATATATGGAGTTGAATTTGTGATGGCATCCAACCACCGTGCTTCGTCCCTCCTTATACGTAGCTCTTGCAAAGCGTGGAAGTGTGGGAGTTGAAAGATGAAAACAACATCGATTGTATACATACAACAAACTCCAAATGTTTAGACCTTTGTAAACCAATACATCCTAACCCAATGTTCGATATCAAGGGCAGTCATGCAAATTTTGTTGCGATCTCATAAACAAAACAAGTTAGAATTTGCAACATGCTGCACAATTCACAAAACAATTTCTATTCCTAGTGATTTTTCACCGCACTTGAAAGCCGCGACAACAATAACAACAAATGAAATTTTAGGAGGGAAACAAATGCAAATGCTGGTATAGGTTGAGGTTTTGATACCTGCACTTGCTCACTATGCTCGAATAAGCTGGCATGTGTGTGGAGTCGAGCATGTGTTGTTTGTGTTGTAATGCCCCTTGCGAACATAACATATGCAAAAAATGACAATTCAAAAGTTCGTAATTTGAACAACAGGCCAACCTTGCATAAAAAATTCCAAGATGCATCTCTAAATTTTATATGGAGCTATATGTTAGGTTGCTCACCTTAGGAATAAGAGTTTGGTGATGTGAAGCGCTATGCTACACACGCACAACAGCTTCTGGTTTTCCAAATCACGAGATTTTGCAAAACAAACTCATGCTACACACACTAGAAAATTGGAAAAAATAAATTTCCATCCCCGTATGTTTATTCTGTGCCCTACTCCAATTTCATCATGTTTGAAGGAATTGATAAATGATGCGGTTAAATGTACTTTGGCCTTTGTAGCACGTTGCGTAACCTTTTTATTACCATCCATGCATATATGCTATTTATTTTTATAAATGGAATCCAATTTTTGTAAAAAGGTAAATCACTTTGTGTTGGATTTGATGCGATTAAGTATTCATTACAATATGGGTGCCAACTCCTCAAATATGGTTAGGAAAATGTTGAACATAGTTTCAGGTATTTAATGTGAGCTGCACAAAAATCTTGTGTACCATATATGTAGCATATTTTATAATTTTTGCATGTTACATAGATTGACCCATATAACATTTCCCCGTGGTGCTACCACATGTCATTTTTTTTATAATAGGGCATATCACACATTATAATTAAAATGAATTTTTTTTTATGGCAAACAGTGTGCAAATTTGGGCTTGAAGTTCGGTCTTCCTACCACTCCACTAAATTTTTCAAGAAATTTTCCCGGCAAACTCATAATTTGAACATAATTTTAAGTATTTAATGTGGCCTATACAAAAATCTCGTGCACCATATATGAAACATATTTTGTAATTTTTACATGTTACATAGACTGACCTGTATAACGTTTTCCCCATGGTGTTATCACATGTCATTTTTCTATATCATGTCATATCACACATTATAATTTAAAAAGATTATTTATTTTTTACGGTAGAAAGTCACAAATTTTTTTGTCCAATTTGGGTCTTCCTACCACTCCACTAAATTTTTAAAGAAACTCTCAATGCAAGCTCATTTGATGGCTCGCTAATCGGCTTCCTTTTCCTTTTTTTTTAGTGTACTCAATTATAGTATAACTTCTCCTAACATGGTTCGAATCGTTTTACATTTTTGTGTGTAGTTTAAATAGTTTCGTTGGCATTATATTTGGCTTTTGACTACCCATCAAAAAGTCGCCATTGACACAATTTCGTAGAAAATCTTATAAAAAATAAACCACGAACTCAAGGGCTTACAAGGGCCATTGGGAGAGGTTAGAAAAGCATATGGAAATTGTTTTTGGGGGGAGGGGGGTTCAAAATCACGAGCCATCACATAACATTTATAGACATGTATGATTCATGGCCAATTTATCTTTTGTATTTTTAGAGGGTAATAAATCTGATTTTCGTTCTCATTGTTCAATAAACATTTAATTCATCCTCCATCCCAACAAAGCTTTGTTTCAATTAATGCTTATAAATTAAAAGGATATGTGATATATTAAACTTTGTGCAAGTGTGAAACTTTCATATTGTTTACCAAAAATGTCCCAAGATATTTACTAATTAAAATTAACCACGACTCAATACGATGACATACTTTAGATATGCCATACGCCATTGCCATAATGATCCTTTGGGCAAAACAACCCTAGCTATTAGTAGGTCGTGGTAAAAAATAATTCTTGATTTATTTTGTGATACGGCTTAAGTCGTTCCATGCAAATTCATATTAAACACCTCTTTGATGGTAAAGATTTTCAATTTGACGAGTACATTTTATCCATTTTCTTTGAACTATTTTTTAATTTCCCTAGGAGAAAAGTTCGTCTTGAACCCTAAAACGAGATTTGTGGCTGGTGCACCGGTGGGTGTTGGGTCATTCAAGCCCAAGGAAAAAAAAAGGGGAAATTTTATATGGCAGGAATTTTTTTTCCCGTTTAATCAAGCAATGAACATCCTTGGTGGGCAGGAGTCCTACAATACTCCAACTCTAAAAAAATGCAAATGATTACAATCCTGAAACAAAATGCGTCCTTACACAACATTAAATATTTATACCCCATTAAATGTATTCACAAAACATTAATAGACAAAAAAAATCCTTGGGTGGTCCACATGTATATCCCAAGCATTTGAGGGGTCTAATAAAGTAGACTGTAAAAAATAATTCTTAATTAATTTTGTGATACGGCTTAAATTGTTCCATACAAATTCATATTAAATACCTCTTTGATGGTAAAGATTTTCAATTTGATAAGTATGTTTTATCCATTTTCTCCGAGCTATTCTTTAATTTCCCCAAGAGAAAAGTTTATCCACCTTGAACCCTAAAACGAGATTTGTGGCTGGTGCACCAGTGGGTGTTGGGTCATTAAAACCAAGGAAAAAAAAAAAGTTTTATATGGCACGGATTTTTTTTTTGTTTAATCAAGCAATGAACATCCTTGGTGGGCAGGAGTCCTACAATACTCATGCTCTAGAAAAATGCAAATGATTACGATCCCAAAACAAAATACGTCCTTACACAACATTAAATATTTATACCCTCTTAAATGTATTCACAAAACATAAATAGACAAAAAAAAAATCCTTGGGTGGTCCACATCTATATCCCAAACATTTGAAAGGTCTAATAAAGCGGACCATGGGCTCTCCACGTCTTTGGAGGGAAAAAGTCCAATGCGAATGCACATGTATGCATGATGTCATTTGTGATTTTTCTCCATCCATGGCAAAAGAAACTACTTCACTTTTCATATGGTTTGAAAACATTTACACGTTTTCCCCTCTTCCAGATTTCAAACATCCAAAAGTTGGGTTGAAATTACCTTTTCGAAGGATGGGTTTCTAACCCTTGCAAACATGGTGAGTGCCGTCTCCCTATGAGTCGGAGGGATTATGCATCACAGTGGTGCGAGGCAAATTATGTAAGAGCACGCCCAATGCTAGCCCCCATTTGAGCCTCTCTTTATCGACTTTTAGCATATTAAAGACGAAGCGTTAATTCGAGTGTTGGGAGGGTACAATGATTTCTCATACCCTCGGGGCAAAGGTACATATGATTGGGAAAAAAAAAATACACTCAGGTTAAGGGGTATACATGACATTCAAAGAAAAGATACCCTCGCATTGCAAGATATATGATGTCCAACATCACTTAGGGTAAAGGTTTAGTAATGTTATTTAATGAATACCCTAAAACAACCATGGATGGCATGTAAATATTTAGGGTTTATCTTTTGCAAATGAAAGTAAAAATAAACCAAATTAATGCCTAACCAAATCAAGTACTGCAACAATTTACCATTCCATCCAAAATATGGTGAACATGGCATTCTATTATTGATAGTGTGCGCGCTCTAAGGAATAATTTCCCTCCCACTCTTAAGGAGTAGGTATAGGTGGACACGGCTTGCAATGCATATACATGTTCAAGTTCATGGTAACATTCATCTCCCACCGGTGCACCATGATGGATGGACGTTAAATGTACTTTGGAACATGCCTATTCTAAAGCGGAACCAAAATTTCACCTCAAATTCACATTTTAAAATGCCTTTTTAAATTGTCGATCGACATTAAAATTGGTATCCACAATACCCAAAGTAACACTTGTCCCGGCCACAAAAACACACGCAAAAGTGCTTGAATAAGACACAAGAACTGGTCACACATGTGATGTTGTGGATCGACGATGTAGGATATCGGTTATGTGTAGGGTGATATTAGCCCGGGTTGGGGAATTCCCAAAATAATGGGCCCTTGAGGTTAGAAGCACAAGGCGTGCTATTTCACAATGCCCCAACCCGAGGGCATCGCACAACATAAAGCCCGCTCCATGAAGTGGGTGAAATGCTCAACGAAAGTTCAACAAAGACATGCAATCCTAGATGAAAGAGCATTATTTTTTACATGGAAAACTGGAACTGCCTCCTAGAATTCAACTTCACAAAACTAGCCGTTGGTAGTGTAAAAAATCCAGCCAATGGCTTTACACTCCTTGGAACCGGCCGTGGTAGGCCCATCCCTCTTTCGTTGGTTTTGTGGGTGGAAGGGTCCTTCCACAGTTCATAATGAAATGGGAGCGACCCTGCAAGGTCGACCGCTAGTTTTGCTTACAAGGCTCACTTGGTGGACCATCTTGCACAATGGCACCCACCCCCAATGGGAATTAAAATTAACTAACAATTATTTCATATTTCTTAATTAATCAATTAATTTATATGAATAATTCATGAATACCAGTTAAGTTTATTGTATCAATTTAAGATTTAATTAATTAGGTTTTTTAATAAAATAACTAATAAATAACAATTGATTGCTTAATTAGTTGGTATTAATTAAAATATAATTATATGATCAAATAAAATTATTTAGTTCATACTTTGCACTAACCAATGACTATTTGAAACCTTAATAGTTTATTAATAATTTTAATGCTTGTGTAATACAATGATTATATCATATTAATATGGCCTTGCTACTATAATTTAATTGTATATTAATAAACATGACATATTTTAAATGGACCATAGCAAAAAAAATTGATATATTTTCAATCCAATATGCCTATAATATGGTCAAATATATGTTTAATATAATTTGAACACAAACTAAATATCTTAACATACCATGAATAAAATCAAATATGCTTAATATACTTGGAACATAATTTAAATGCACTTTAATATGTTAAATAGGCATGTTAATCCCGAAAGGGATTCAGCTTTTTACGGTGACATGTTTTCAAACCACGTTTAAATAGTAAAAATCAAAATAAATCCTAGTTATGACATTTGTCATTTTGCATTTTAAAATTCGCGAATTTACGTGGTAAAACACTTGTCAAAACATTCGGCATACATTCGTGAAACATTCGCGCGTGGCAATAGCCTGTGCTGAATGGTAACGGTTAACGGTAACGGTACTCTGGCCGAATCTCTCACGAAGTGGTCACACACTGACGGCGAGCGGCGATGGAATTCCTCTAAGGGTTTGGAGGGAAGGGCAGAGCGGACTCTAAGCGTTGTAGCTCTGACAGTGCAGTTCTGAGGAGAACTGTAGTAGAGCAGACACGGAGCATGCGCAGCGAGCCAGAAAAGATCTGAGAGAGAGAGAGAGATGAAGTGGACCAGCGGGCAGAGACTCTGAGCGTTGCAGCTCTGACAGTGCAACTC
>Ga0209208_10003632_pt1 | contig 22054 bp, 22 predicted proteins | sample S1TSphfallax_3_FD_187694 | JGI IMG/M metagenome (GOLD analysis project Ga0209208, IMG submission 187694) | Host-associated microbial communities from peat moss isolated from Minnesota, USA - S1T2_Fd - Sphagnum fallax MG (SPAdes) (version 2) | ecosystem: Host-associated > Plants > Peat moss >...
AAAAAAGCAAAAAAAAAAACACAAAACCCACCCACCCACCAACTAAAAATTATAATAAATTTTTTTAATAAGAATTAAACAAAAAAAAACCTACTAGGTTTAACTAAGAGATGCCTACTTGATTGAAATAAAGTGGATAACTTAGTAGTAAAGTTCACATCCAAATGGAACTGCCAAATAAAAAGTATGGATAATAAGATAAGTACAAATCATTTAGGGAGTCTTTGCTTCCCTAATCCACAAATGCTAATCATAATTAGTGGAGCCCGATTAGCAAGGCAAAGCGCTAACCCCACTTCCTAACCCTTCCGCCTTTCTGCTGCTCCTGTTGCTGTTGCACAGTGTCAGTAGCCCTTTGTGCTCCATCATCGCTCCTCCACTCTCGCTCTCTCTTGCTCCCGCTCTCTCTTTTCTCTCTCTCTCTCTCTCTCTCTCTTCTCTCTCTTTGTGTTGCATCTCTCTCTGTGAACATCTTTTTTTTTTTCCCAATCGTTTGTTTTTGTTTCTTTTGTGGTGCCTGCTTTTGTGTTTCTAGATCTTCTTCTTCTTCTTCTGGGAGTTTTGTTGTTGCAGGAAGTTTGATAAGAGGGAAGAACTCTGTGTGTGTGTGTGTTTTTTGGTTCTTCTTTGGATGGGGATCTGGACTATGCATGGTTCAAAGAGGTCATCGATGCGGAGAATTTGGAGGATTCGTGCTTTCCCATAGCCTGCTGGAATGAAGATTTTGTTGTGAAGCGCCGGATGTGCGAGCGGCAATATTTGTGCGCCTTTTTTGCTGATCTGAGCATCTATATACATACCTCTGAGGATTTGTTTGTTTGTTTTTCTTCATGAAGAACTGGTGAGTAGCGATCTGGTTTTGTTGATGTCCGGGAGTGCTTTGATGCGCTTTTGAATTCGTTTCCTGGTATTTGGAGATTTGCGTTGCGCGTACTTGTTTGTTTTCTTTAGGATTTCTTTTGTGGAAGTGTTTTCTTTCTCTTTTGTTGCGTGGAGAAGGTTTGAGATCTTCGGTTTGTGCTGCAATGATTTTTCCTTTCCTGTATGGGGATCTTGCTTCCTTCCTGACGAGGAACTTCATGATGTTGTCATGGATTGTGGCGATTGCAGAGGCTGCTGCTGTCAGAGCAATACGTAAACCGTGTGCTACTGTCGTATAGAGGAGAAAAAGTGAGGACCGGTGTTGTGCAGAGCTCGTTCGGAAGAAGAAGAAGGAGCAGAAGAAGAAGAGGAGCTTCGGAGGCAGCATGGCGATAGGGGGAGCGTTAGGATGTATGTCTATGTCGTATGGCAACACTACTGTATGTGTGAAATCGGCCGTCGTGGTGAGGTCGCGGCGCGTACCGCAGTGGAGAGCGCAGTCGATTGCACAGCAGAAGAGCAAGAGCAATCAAACCGCACAGATCCTGTTGTCGGAGTTTCGTCAAGCTTCCGCCACGCCATTGCACCGGTTGCGACAAGTATCAGACGACATGACCGCGGAAATGCACGCCGGTTTGTTGTCTGAAGGCGGCAGCCAACAGCTCAAGATGCTTCCCACATATGTCGAACATCTGCCTACCGGGTTGGTACCTCTTTTCCCAAACTGCAATGCATTCATCAAATGCTTAATCTTACACACAACTCTCAGACTGCTGGAGAAGATCTGCAGAATTGTCACCTCCTGTGTGAGGAGAATAGATCCAGTCTATATGTGCAGATTCATGGTAGCAGCAGATTGCATGAAATCTTCATGGAAGAATGTAATCTTTGAGGCAGATTTGTTGTCTGTGTAAGAAGATTGTGTGTCACTGGATTGGAAGAGTTTGCACAATAGATCGGGCTCATTTTGCAATCTATCAAGTGTGTTCAAATGAAGACTTACTTGCAGCATGTCTTGTGAACCAGGGATGAGGAAGGACTGTTCTATGCAGTAGACCTGGGTGGCACCAATTTCCGTGTCTTGCGGGTCCAGCTGGGAGGAAAAGAAAAGCGTATCATGAATCAGGAATACCAAGAAGTTGCCATACCTCCTGAGCTCATGCTAGGGACCAGCAAGGTATGAAAGACATAACTTGGAACTTGGTAGTTAAATCTCAAAGGCATACATACACACACACACACACACACACAGATGGGGATGAGAATGAGAATCAGATTGCTTAGCTGAATTTATGAAAGGTATGACTGATGGGTATTTCAGCTTGAGTTCTGAGGACAGACTGTTGTTGTGACCTGGTTTATGTGAGCAGGAGCTTTTTGACTTCATTGCGAAGACGCTTGCTGACTTTGTGGCAACAGAGGGTGAGGGGTTTGACGCCCACTCTGGTCACATCCGAGAGCTAGGATTTGCCTTCTCTTTTCCAGTTTTGCAGACATCTGTTAAATCTGGCATTGTCATTCACTGGACCAAGGGCTTCAAAATTGATGATGCAGTATGTCCCCACTCGCTAAATTGCCTCATTTCACATGCTCACCAGATCCATGAGCTCTCTAGCTGGTCAATTAAGGAAGCAGTTGTGATGCCTTAACAGCATCATTATACCCTTTGTTCTGTCCTGTCTCCTTTCACACTTAGAATTTTCTGGTTTTGTAAACTTGATTGATCTGCCATGGATAAAATGCCAACAAGATGGCATTTTGCAATGAGCTGTATGAACATGCACATGTAAGTTTGGAATGTTGGTCAGACCTTTCATCTTGTTGTGGTGTCAGGTTGGCAAAGACATTGTAGCGGCCTTTGAGGAAGCAATTGGTCGAAAAGGAGATCATATTAGAGTTGCTGCACTGGTACAATTTGGATCCTTCACTCACAAGCCTGGAAGAGATTTGCATCTGCACAGATGTATGGGATGGCCTTTTGGTTCTTTGTGCATTTTCTCTCCAAGTAGCCCATGGATCTGTCACAGTGTGTGGCTCACAGGTTTATTGAGGGACACAACTGGTTGAATGTAGTCAACTGTACTGAACTCAAAAGCATGTAGCCATGTTTGAGTGCATTCTACAGATGCACAGGGGTTCAGGGCAGCAGAAAACTTCTCCAGAGTCAAAGATCCTTCCAAGCCCTACTTTCAGGCTAAATGATGTGGCCATCCAAGCAGCAAATAGGATGTCAGTTAGCAGTCAGAAACCTGGGAGAATGATAGCCAGGACAAATGCTCATAACTATGAAAAGAATGCAGTGACTGTAAACTATGCCTCATAGTCCTTATTTGTCACAAGGATTTTTGCAGGTGAATGATACAGTTGGAACTTTGGCTCGAGGGAGGTTCTGGAATGAGGATACAATGTTGGGTGTCATTCTGGGAACTGGCACTAACGCATGCTATGTAGAACAAGCAGACGCTGTCTCCAAATGGAGAGATCCTCCCCCAAAATCTGGTGAGATGGTATGATTCTGAGCATCTTCTAAGCTTCCTTGCTTTCTTAGTGTGGGTCCTTCTGAATCATTCTGAGTCAACCTGACATACACTTTTTTGCTCATCAGAAGTGGTTCCCTCTGACAATAATTCTTGCTTCTATCAAGAGGCAGCAGCTTAGTGATTAGTTTTCTCCAGGTGCATTGTCTAGTGATGGGTAGATTCTAACATGGATGGCTTGTGATGCATCTCTCATATTTGAAACATACTCAGACATGCAGCTGGAGGGGGGTTTGCAGATCATCAACTTGGAGTGGGGCAATTTCAGATCACCCCATCTTCCACGTACTTTTGCTGATGAGGAGGTGGATGTAGAAAGTGTAAATCCTGGTGACCAGGTGAGGATATACTATTAGAAATGGAGAAAGTGAGCAAACAGTACTTGTCCCTGTTTTCAATAAAACTGAGAGAGATGTGGATGGGCTGTGCAGTGGTTTGAGAAGATGGTAGGAGGAATGTACCTGGGGGAAATAGTACGTCGTGTGCTGGCCAAGATTGCACAAGAGGCAGGCTTGTTTGGTGGATCTTCCTCACCCAAGCTATTTGAGCCATTCTCCCTCAGGTATGGCAGCTTCTTGTACTGAACTTAACCAATATCATATCCACATTTTGCAAATCCCCATCCCAGAAAGACATTGATATTAGTATAATACCATTTACCATAGAAATCCCAACACACGTACAAACTGTCTCTGGCACAATATCAATGCTGGTGTTAAAAAGTTGGCTGGAGCCAATTGACACTTGACATCAGATTTTCTTGCACAGTGACACAGCACTTTTGATCTGTGGGTTCAATCAGCAACATGTACTGTCTTTACTAATGCCTGATGGGGATAGGAGAGGTGCTAGTTTACTGTAATGTAACAGTGGATGTGATGTAGAGCTGATGACTGATGGGCCTGATCTGTTGATAAGTTGGATAAAGATGATAGCTGAGGCATTCTCACCAACAGCAACTTCCTGAGAGTCAAGAATAAGAGTTTGTTTTCTGAATGAGTCTCTAGACACATAAAACCTCTTCATTTGTGACCATCAGTCATGTTTACCTGATCATTGATAAATGGTTCAGATGCTTGTGCAAGTCATCAGTGAAACTTTAAAAATCTGTAAAACGCTATTGCATGCTGAGAGTACTGATGATTACAACAAATTTGAGAGACAGAAACCTTGTCAGGACTGCTTCATGTTCTTCATTGATACTAATCAGTGGATGGAACCAAATTTTTGTGATAATGGCAGCACACCATATGTCTCCAAAATGCACTCTGATGAATCTGCCGAGCTTACTGAGGTGGCCAAAATCCTAGAAGATGTCTTTGAGGTTAGCTATTTCAGATACCATTGCTCAGACATGTGTGCTTCCTTGCTTTTGCTCAAACATGAGATTGCTTTTACACAGATATTGAACACTGTTGGGATGTGTCTCAGATTCAAAGCACGACATTTCAAGAGCGAAAGATTGTGCACGATGTATGTGATATACTTGCAGAGCGTGGAGCACGGTTGGCAGCTGCAGGTATAGTAGGCATACTAAAAAAAATTGGAAGAGATGGGTCAACAACAAATGGAAGTCAAGGCCTGAAAAACAGCAATGGCAAGACTGTTGTTGCCATGGATGGTGGCTTGTATGAACACTATGCTCAATTTCGGTCATACATGCAGGCAGCCATAGAAGAGATGCTTAGTGAGACTGCAGCCAAATCTGTGGTGTTAGAACTGTCCAAGGACGGGTCAGGTATTGGCACTGCTCTCCTTGCAGCCTCTCATTCCCAATATGGTACAGTATTCTGATTGTGTTGATAGAAGAGACTGGCAAATGTTTCAAGATGACTATGTCACTTGCCGGTATAGTACTTTGTTCAGGTGCATCTGACAGGAATACCCTCTTTCACCCCAAAACCTGAAACAGCAGTGACCAAGTCTCTCAATAGGTTCTGACAAACATGGCAGCTTCATGGTGGCTTGCTTGCTTGCTGATCCTGGTGCAAATCACCATCAAGCACACAGAAACATGATTGTATTATTAATCAAGATGTAGCAAGTGCGGCAGGTCTTCAGCTTTTCAAATTGTAACAGAGTTTGTTGGAAGGCCAACCAGTGTTGCTTACCCTGAGTGGCATTATTATACTATGCATTAAAATGGTTATGATTTGCAAAGGATTTGTCTCAAACTCCCAAATGGATCAATCAATATTGTTGCTGTGTGGTGAAATCCTGAGATTTGTGTGTGATGCTGTGTTGTTTGTTACACATGAGTTATTTCCATCTACATAAAATCTCCAGAAGAAATCTCAACACAAAAAAATCTCCAAGCAGAAAAGGAATCACAAATCCACTGATACAACAGAAACATCATCTTCCCAGGAGAGAGAGAGATAGAGATAGATAGAGAGATTTAGGAGCTTGAAAACCATGCCTAGAAAAACATGTTCCTGACGAATTGACCAAGAAACTCGGATTCGTTCGGACTTGTGTCTTCTCTGACTTGGCAACTGCAACATAGGTTTTTGAGTCTTGCTTTGCGGAACTTTGAAGTTGTGTCAGCCGAGCATGCAAGAACCCTAGTTTTTGGAAGAAGAAGAAGAAGAAGCAGATGAGAACGCAATAGCCCTAGTTTTGGGAAGAAGAAGAAGCAGACGATGAGAAGCAGGCGGGCGGATACGGAGATTGTCTTGCACTCTTTCTTTCTTTCAGGCTGGTTACGTCCGATGCTGAATCCAAGCTTGCGGTGAAGGGAGGGCAGTAGGGTTTGGAGGAAGTGGTAGAACAAGAAGATGGCGACGATGATAAGGATGATGTTGGGCAGAGAGTTGTTGCGGCAGCCGTTCTTCTTGAGTGCTGCTGCTTCTTCTTCGCACAGGAGCCTAACAGGACTTGCGGATTTTTTCGAAGAAGGACGGGATCCCAAAGGAGATCAGAACGTGACCTATGGTATTCTTCTTCTGCTGAAATCCTCGCATCTGCTTTGTTTGTTTGTTTGTTTGTTGGGGTTAGATGGGGGTTTTGTGAGCTTTGCTCTCTCTTCTGTCTTTGTAGGATTGATGAGAGCGTGAGCTTGGGGTTTTTGTTGGATATTCCAGGCCGTAGCTGGAAGGCTTCGGAGCTGCGGAACAAGTCCTGGGAGGATCTGCATCAGCTCTGGTACGTGATGCTCAAGGAGAAGAACCTGTTGCTATCCCAGCGTCAAATGCTGCTTTCTCAGAACTACCGAATGCCGAACCCGGAGCGAGTTCCAAAGGTGAATCTTCCTTCTTCTTTTGTCCTGCTCCCAAGTCTGCTTCTTTATGTGATCTGCTCCATCCTAGTTATCGCTGAAAACCGGGTAGAGACGAAGGCATGTTTAGGGTTCCAGTTCACTGCCATCTTCCCAGTTCAAGCATAATAATAAGTATTCTCGAATACTGGTTTTCTTTAGATTCTGTAATAAGGCATCATCATCAAGATGGCCATGGAATTGCAGCTTTGCTCTTTGCACCAGTTCACAACTGCCCTTGAAATTGATTTTTCTTTTGGAAGTTCAAGCTCTCTCTTTCGATGATCAGCTCTTCTTGGAACCATAAGGACTTCCACAAATGCTTCCACAAAGAAACCAGATGTGTATGGGTTGATGAGCTAGAGTATGTAAGTCATGGGGGTTCTTGGTAGTAACAGCCCTCAGGCTAGCAGCAGCAAGCTAGCAATCTGTGATGAGCATCTTGTCAATTTCAAGGTTCAGGGTTTAGTGGGGTTGACATAGATCACAGCAATAATAAGTTTTGTGCAATGTCAATTTCACCTCATCCAAATAGCAGCACACTTTTTAAATTTGTGGTAATGCAACACATGCAGGTGCGCAAGACAATGTGTCGCATTAAACAAGTGCTGACAGAGAGAGCCCTTGCAGAGGAAGATGCCAGCAAACGCAAAAGGTTACGAGAAATTATAAATGCAATGTGACTGAACCTTGTTGTTGTTCAGCATGAAGTCAGCTGTCTGCAAAGTTATTCATTATGAAATGGGAGATAAACAAAGGTTGAAAAAGGAAGGGTTTTGGAGGATGCAGCCATGGTTTTGGAGTAGCATGTATCATTAGCAGTCATACTTACACTAATTGCAATCAATGACATCAGCAAATGGCTGGCAGGATTGTTCTTTTCAGCCACCTCTGTTCTACATTTTAGAGGGATTGATGGAAACCTGGGTTCCTACATTGATGCTCTCATTAGTTGTGCATCCATCCTTTGAGCAATGCTAGCAGAACGACATCAAGCTTAGTCATGCAGATCCTGATTTGAGATTCTTTTCCTCGTGCAATTGCTCAAAGTAGCCAATATAACTAGTTGGTAGTCTTGCTTAACATGGGGAATGTGCATTGAGTTTCTGGAGACTTTTTTGTTCATGTCCGGACATGGAGAAGTTCAAAGTAAATGTAGGCTGGTATCCTTTGTCCTACTCTATACAAATTGCTCGTGTTTTCAATTGTTTGTTTTCATCATGTTCTGTGTGAGTGCTTACACGGATTGTTTGATATTTTTAATGCTGGTGGGATTGTGCAATCACTGTCTGTGTGATCTGATGCTTCATTGTCAGTTTACTAAAGCAGTGGATCTGTTTGTGGCCTACTGGTGTATTGTCTAGTAGTAGCACGTGTTGGAGTGTGGTTGATTAGGACATGACAAAGAATTGAAGATGTTTTGTTGAGAAGAGATCATCTTTGCTTTGGTGATACGATCAGTGCTCAGCCAGTGGGATTCTGTGGACTACTTAGGAAAGTGAAAGTCAATAGTTTGCAAGCTTTGATGATCTCAGTATTTAGTGATTCTATGCAGCAAGCTTCATGCTCTCTTGTATGAGACTGTTTGGCAATAGATTTTTTGGGTGATGTTATTGCACGTGGTAGAAAGGGAACTGAGAAAGAGGTTTGTTGTAGGAAAGAGATGACCTAATAAGGTTGGCCACTACAGAAAGGTCCTTGATTTCAGAATCCATGTGTAGCTCTGAGATTCATTAATCCAGAGACTCACATAGTTGCAGTTGACTGGCAGACTACTGTTCTCGTTTCTGAATTCACGTTCTTTGCATAAACAATTGCCAAAATGGTTGGCATGCAGATTGCAGATTGCAGATTGTAGCAAAAGATCCTTTTGACATGACAGAATAAGTGGCATCTTTCACCACGGAGTTCCCAATCTGATGGTGTGCAAGAGGTGCTTGAGATGTAACTTACACTGGGAACCAAGAAAGAAACAAAGAACATGGAGTCTCATCACTCCTAACTGCATTGCAAGACACCAGACCACAGAAGGGTGCAAAATAGTAACAACACGAAATGATGAAAGTGCAGATATGGAATGAAAAACCCAGGCACCATAATGTAGCATGAAGATTGTGAGATATCGTTCAAAATCCGGATCTGGTTTGTGTGATCTATGGTAGATTCTGGAAGTTTTTAGGGTTAGGGTTTGGAGCTCAAGCAGTAGTAGCAAGTGAAGAAAGCAAGACACGAAGAGTAGGGAGGAATAAGGAAGGAAAAAACATACCCACTGCTGCTGCTGCTGCTGCTGCGGCAGACATGGAGTGCTCTAGCATTTCTCTGTCGGATTCTGTATTGTACACTTCCTGGAACTATTCTGGTGAAAGATATGCGGCGGCCTGCAACGATGGCAGCATTCAGATCTGGAGCAGGAGGAACGAAAGTGGTGACGCACCTTTCTCTTGCACCAGTCAATGGAAGGTGAGAAAATCATAGAAGCAGTCTGTTGCATCGATCTTAATATTTTGGATTTAGGGTTTAGGATCTTACATTGTGTTGCTGATGTTGTGTGGTAGCTGGAGTGATTGATCTGTTGTGTTGTGTTTGAATCTGAGAAGGGGGGACGATAGAGGTCAATACATTTGCAGCAGCAGAACAGATGAGCAAAAAACACTTCTTTGCTGAAGTGTTTTTGTGGTGGAAATTTTGTGCAGGCGCACAATGGTCCTGTGTTGAAAGTGGTATGGGCTCCTCCTGAGTTTGGAGATATGGTGGTGTCTTGTTCCACAGATGGATGTGTGACATTATGGGAGGAAGTTGCAGAAGGTAAAGTTCCTGTTTCCTTGTCGAATAATATCAGGCTCGGTTCTTTTGTTTTTCCCTGGAGCTGCAAGACAAAAGAGAGGAAGGAATGTAAATAGGCCGCTGGCACAACGCACAAATAGAAATAAAAAAAACTCCTGCAGAACTATAACAATGAATGCAAGTTCTTCTCCTACAGTCTTCTTGGAGCTTTTGAGTCCTGATACATGAAGAAGGCTCATGAAATCCTCTGGTTTGCAGTTATGTAGACTGGCTTTCTTGGTCACTTAATAGTTGTGGTTTAGGGTCCAGGACTGGGTATCTGAAGCCCCTCTGATCCAGAGCTTCTCCAGGATTCAATCTTCTGTTGACTGGTGTTGTGTGCTCTTTCTTACAGGGGATGGGGATGACACTTGGAGATTGTGCTCCCATCTTGAGCAGAGCCGGACCACTGTCCTTGATGTTCAGTTCGGAAACTGTTTGTCAGGATTGAAACTTGTAAGGAGCTGAACACCCTCTGCAAAACTGAGAAACCCTAAACTGGCAAACTCTGTCTTTTTTTCTTTGAGGAGGAGGAGGGGTTCAAGCTCTTTGAAATGCAAGACAGGTAGACTAGGCTGAGTATCACATTGTTCTTAGTATGTGTGACATTGGGTTTGTCAGTAGCCATTGTCGTAAGTGAGATCAGTAGCTGGTTTGTCTCCTCTTGTCTTTATTTGCAAGTAGTCTAAAGGGTTTAGGGTTCTACTCTGCCTTGATGTCCAGAGTTGTGCTGGACCATGTTATCAACTCCTAGTTATCCTTGCTATCTTTCCTATATTGGAAGTGTCTTTGGTCTGACTGCTCAAAGTTATGTTGGTAGGTTACAGCTGGAGCAGATGGTCATGTCAAGATCTATGAGACTACAAATACTTTGGAACTTAAGCACTGGCAATTGCAGGTAAAGATTCTCTCATTTTGATTTGAATTTGAGTATTATCTTCACAAGGAAATGGTAGACACCACAATGGGGATTTATGTTTTTCATGGAAATCTCTGCTGGTCTTCTCTGCAAGAGTTTGGTGCTAGTGCCAGAACCTAGGTTTCTACTGGATTGCTGAACTGATCTTTCAGGGTTTGCTCAGCATGGACTAGAATGATGAGAGGATTTGAATTTGTGCAGGCTGAGTTTTCCAGTGTGCCAGCTTTGAAAGAAGGCACTGGAAAAGTGTCCTGCACTGCAGCATCCATTTCTTGGAGGCCACCTGTTGACTCAATACAACGTCCGGTTTTTGTGCTTGGATACTGCTCATCTTCTCAACAAGTTGGACCTGCAAAGGTGAGGGCCCTTTGATGTGCCTAACAACAAGCTTAATGAAACAAACTTAATGGTTGTGAAGCATTTTAAAATGGCATCAAATGTGGATGTATATGTTTTGTTTATCCCAGGTTCAAGAATTCTGTTACATGCAGGATCTTGTGGCAAACACTTGCAAGTAAGTTGCTCATTGAAAGCAGAACTTATTGTGAGTGGTTTCAGGTATGGGAATTTGCAGAGGCATACCAGCGCTGGCAGTTGCTGGCTGAGCTGGCTGAGCCCAACGAAAAGTTGGAGCCTGTGCATCATGTATCATGGGCACCCAATGTAGGCAGGTCAATTTCATGTTTTCAATTTTTCTCCTCTGTTTTTGTTAGGATTCCAGTGAAGAGGATCTATCAATTCCCTTACAAGAAAGTTGCAAAGCGAACAGAACTCAAGATGTTGGTATTCCTTTATTGGTTACACTGATATCAGTCAACAGCAATGATGGATATTGTAGGACATTCTATGGAGTATGAGCCTTGCAAGGTTGCCCTTTTCATATGACAGTGGTTACATCCCACTTTGCAGAATCATATTAGGAATGTTTCTGTCTCATCTTTCTTGTTTTGAATGGAGGCAGGCCTTACGAGTTAATAGCAGTTTCCTCTGGGAGAGCAGTTTCCATCTGGAGACTTGAGTTTTCTTCAGACTCTCAAGGAAGGATCTCTGTCTTCAGGGTGGCACACTTACAGGACCACAATTCTGAGGTTTGTGTTGCATATAAATCTTTCTGCAATGTCTACTTCGGTTTTCTTGTAGTGCGGTTTATGATGTCTGAAAGCTTGTCAGATACTCTAGGGTGCCCTGTGACAATGGATGCTGGACTTTCAGCTGAATTCTTGTGGAGACCTTCTGGATGTAGAAATCTATCAGCATTAAAATGGTGAATTTTGAAATCTGTTGAACCCATTGCTGTTCTTTTTGTTCCAGGTGTGGCACTTGGATTGGGACATGTCAGGTATGACACTGGCTACTTCAGGAAGTGATGGAAATGTGCGCCTCTGGCAAGCCAGCTTTGGTGGACAGTGGCAACAGCAAGGAATTGTTGCAAGCATGAGAGAGTCTTAGCATAATTTTGTTGTTGCATGTACATATTTCTGAAGATCCAGTCAAGCACAGTTGTGTTTGTTGAAGAGAATAGTCATTGTCAAGTGGTGCACCTGAAAACTGCAACACAACACTGAAGTTATTCATGAGATAGCGATTTTTCAGACAATTATCAGGTGGAGAATGCAATGCTGGTGTGCACCCATGCAAAGTGAACCTTCTTCACTCCCCGTAAGTTGCAATTTTTTAAAAATGTGCAAAGGGACAGATCTAGCAGGAGCTTCCAGAATCTGGTTTTGTTGTACCTGGTGAGGTTCTTTGCATATAATCTTGCAATGAAAGCACATGAGGATACATTGGACAGGAAAATTCTTGTTATGACATGAAGAGGCTGAACTAGTAGAAACCTCTTCATGTCATATGGCATCAAAGATTTGTGGACTTTTTTTGAACTGCCAGTTACTTTTGTTTTGAGCATTACATAGAACTTCTTCTTTTCACACAGTAAAGCTCTGTTTTAGCTTCACAGTCCCAGTTTCTATCAACTTGCTCAGTGGATTCACCCTGAGAGTTCCTTCCTTTCCAAGTTTTTTGAAGTCATAATGGGCAATTTTCAAATCCTAAAGATTTCTGTGTTGTACCTGACACAAATGTGCTGAAAGCCCACCTTGACAGGAGACAATAGCTACAGCCTAAAGCCACTCTCTGGAAGGATGGCTCTAGAAGATGCATGTGACCCACGTCAAATAAGGCAGTGTTTACAGTACTAGCAAACCAGTGAGAATGGGTTGCAGATGGCTGATTCTGCCTGGTGACCCATTGGGCGAGTCTCAAGGTTGTGTAATTTGAAATGGTCAAGCCCATTATGTTGGACAAGGTGTCAGGTGAGCCTGTTATTAGGGCGAGCTAGGTGATGCACTAAACATATTGGGCAAGGCCATTCCATAGCATCAAGGTCTGGGATGGCAGATTGCATGTTTTTTTTAATTTTCATATTCAATGGACATGTTTTGTTCCCTGTTACAAGTGTACAATCATCAGCTAAAGATCATGTCATGTAATGTGGTCAAGAAAATGACATCCCATACCTGGCTTTTGTACAAACTCCTGGTCTATGTTTTTCCCTGCTGTCCTTTTTGGTGTGTTTAGTCTCTTCTGTTATTTGTTTATGTTTTGTGCTTTCTCCTTGTGTTGTTGTTTGTTGCTACCCAGTAGCATGGCTGAGTCTTCCCTGTGCTTCTTGATTTGTAACAGAAACTCAGTACACCAGTTAGTGTTTACACCACAGCCTCTACCCACTCTAGGGAGCTGGTGAAGTCAGTGACGAAGTCGTGATATAGAAATCACGATCATACATGTTAGTTTTGATGGTCCTTGAATAGGTGTGAGACTAACACTGTCATTCATATTGCAAGCTTGTTTATTTGAGTTTATTTCCTTGTTTTCTATTTGTTTTTATGTTCCTTAGTTCTCAGTTTTGTCTATCCTTCTCAGCTGAGAAATTTTTGTGAAGTGTTGTTAACCTTATTTTTCCTTTTCTTCATCGTGAGCCTGGAGATTTCTCAATTCTTATGAGAGAGATTTTGTACGAATTCCTGCTTTATAAAATAGCAAAGATAGTCCTGCTTGGCACAAATAGTACACCCTTACACAACAAAAGTAGTTGTGCCATCTTCTGACATTCCTTGCATTTTACAAACAGCATAATAGTTTTGTAAGGATAAAAAAAAAATTGGGTCCATTTGCAAGATGTGCATATCCACTTTAGCAACAGTGCAAGTCCTGTTTCACAAAAGTTTGCAAAAGATTCCTACTTATGCAAGAATACTTATTTGTTGTGTAAGAAGGAATTGAACCGAATGGATGGCAATCAAACAATTTATTGAGAATCATTGCAAAATTGTCATCCTCTAATCATCAACAGTTCATGTTATAAAGCATTGAACACTTATGTCTGAGGTACATGAACAGACAATTTTGTTTTTTTGTGCAAATTGGATGACAACTCCTTATAAGAAAGCGGTTCACAAACATAGTGAACTTATAATTGTTAGTAATGTGGCCTGTGCTGTTGAGTATATATTTTTGACATAAAGCTTTCAACACAATTCTCGTTACTTTTTAAATGTTAGTGTTTTTTCAAAAATAAATAAATTATATAATTCAATATTTCCCAGTTTAAATTGTAATCATCTCATGCCACCCTACTTATTGAGGCTTTTCAAGAGTCTATACAGAGAACTAGGGTGAAATGACAACCACATTGAAAAATTAGTTGAACAGAAGATGATAGATGATATTGATTTTTTTTGGTTCATTTCATTCCCAATGGTCATTCTGCAAGAGCCTTTTTGTTCCTCCAAGAGCTTTTTTGGTTCAATGCATTCCCAATTGTCATTGCCTGCACCAAACCAAGGTGCTCATGTGCTACGTTATGTAGCACTTTTTACCATGATGCATCCTGGAAATGGGCATTTCCATTGAAACTCTAGTGTAACCACCAACATAGATATTGCAAAATTCTTCAGCAAAAGAATTCTAAGGCATGGGAACAAAAGAATCAATCTCGTCCACCATCTTCTTCTGTTCAAGTAATTTCCCAAAAAGGTTGTCATTTTGCACTAGCCATATGAAGAGTGCCCCACCAATTTGCTTATTATTTTTTATTTGGGTTATATTGAAATTTGAATGACAAAATTGTTCAAATTTCAATATCTCTTACTCCGTAGGTCTAAACATTATGGAAACATACCTCAGGGGTAATGGCTTAGTGGTATACTCCATGCTGGGACCTTGAGACCTCAAAAAAAAGGTTCTGGGTTCAAATCAATGTTGGTTGGTTCTTAAGGTCTAGGAAGAACCATTGATTTTGGTTCCTAAAAATTTCGAAGGATTGATTCTGATTTGGCTTCGATTCAAACCCACTAGTGCATAGGTGAAAGGCACACCAGCTCTCTACCACTAAGCTTGACTTGGGGGTGCCAAGGGCTTGTTAGTAGTAGGGTCTGCTATTGTGCTTTCCAATGGGACCACAAGTGTAGTGGGACGACAAGGGCCTGCACTTTGGGAGGTCTCAATGTCACAAAACAAAACAAGACCAAACAAGGGGTGTGTCACACTATGGCCTTGCCATTTACATTAAAAAGTATCTTAAGGCAAAAGAAGAATTATGAAAATTCAAACATTTCACCACGCAAAAATATAATCTTCAAAAAAATCCTCTTAAATTAACCAAAATCCTTCAAGATATCATAACTTTATAACTAATTTCAAGTTTCAACACAAGCCAAAATATCATCTTTCAGAAAGCCTCATATAAAAATAGACATATAATTACCTAGGGTCCAAAATCCCTTAAGCTACTATACTCTATAATGAATCTAAACACAATAGGCATCCTTGCCTTGGTAGGCATGGCCAACAAACAAACTACCTTCCTAATAGATGAATCAGAAATGTTGTATTCATATGTTGGTAACCCATTAGTGATATCATCCAATATGAACAAATTCCTTCCATAAATGATACTTAGTTTTCTTCCATTCTAGACATTTGAAACCTTAGTTTTCTAGACATTCTTGAAGCAAGATATGTGGTACTTGGACATCTTATGGATGAGTCCCATCTCAGAGTGGTCATCTTAGAGTGGTCATCTGAATCTTGTTTGTTTATTTATTTATTTATTTTATTTAAGCTATTTTTATAAATTAAAAATCTTGACCCTTTTTCAAAGGTTTTGGTTGGAGGCATATGTTAAAAGCTTTGAGCATGTCAGTTGTGAGTCAAACATGCCAGATAGTTGCCAACATATATGCCAGCCAAAAATTTGGGTTGTTGGGTGGATTTGTCAGGTATGCCAAAAACCTAGTTGAAAACCTAATCAATAAAACCCCAAAAAATTCTTTCAATATTTATCAATTGTTAATGTTTTTTTTATTTTTTCAATTTAAAAAAAAAAAACAAGAAATTCATTTTTAAAGCTGGTTTGGTTTGTTTCTGACATGCTTGGTCTGTTTGGCATTCTCCCAACATTCCAGATTTCCAAATCAAAAATTAAAAATATTGAAGAATTTATTGTTTATTGAGAAAATTTGCTTTCTAAGTTGAGGTGAACATTCAACATGCAGCCACATTTTCTGTAGCCAAATTTGGCTAATTTCTCTTGTGAACGATCACTAAATGTGGCTCCATCACAAAATTGGAAAAAAGAATATAATTTATAATTTTTTTAATAAATTAATTAAAAAAAACACTCACTCATGATAATGTCCACTCCTAACTAACATTGCCCAACATGTAAAAAGGCATAATTCATTAATAAAACCACCATGAAAGCCACACAAGTTTACAAGTTCACGCCACATGGAACGTGGTAGTTGCCATGGTACCACCCTACCAACATTACATCATTACCGGCTACCATTACACCTATTTGTCTTCCTATAAATCTTTCACTATTCCTACAATAATCAAAGCCACTCCTCAAAATCTTCCTTCAAATCTTCACACAACAATGGAGGTTCTTACCAAGTACATGACCTTAATCTTTGATGCAATGGGCTACATGGTACCTACTTCCTTTGTATTCTCACCTATTACCACACAAACGGAATTAATTACTTTATGTGGTGAAATAAAAAATCAAATTCTCTATTTTGTGCCTTTGTCGTGCCATGATATCATTTTAGAATATTTTATATTTTGAAAACCAATATTTGACATATTAAAAAAAGGTCTAAATTATAGAAAAAATATGGAATAACATAAAGTTTGGTTTTTGTTTCATTGAGGTATCAACGTATTCCATCCACCTGGTTTGATTACTTTTATCACTAACTTTTTTTGGGGACTAATGCAGAGTTTTTGTTTAAACTAGTAGGAATGACATATTAAATTTTTGAATATTTAAAATTTCAGGGATTTTAGGATTTTGAAAGAAATCTTAACTTGGCCCACCATTTTGCTACCCAACTAACTCCCCATCAAGCCAAGCCCCACCTATTGGACCCAACCAAAAAACAAAAGAAAAGAAACTATTATTTAGTCATAATTTCTATGTGTATAAAATTGATATCGAGAAGACAAAACGGGCTTTCAATATTCTTCTAATATCACGGGATGTTCTTTACATCTTTACAAATTATTTCATGAAATGTTAAATTCGTGTAGTGTGCGCTATGACTGAAGTATATTGTATGTACTATGCACCCATTCTCGAGCAAGCATTTTTCCTTTCAAAAAATGCCCAGCATTTGGATAGGACAAACTCCACTCAATAACTTCAAGATACACTGAAAAAATTCTGCCAGTGCTTTAGGTAATGTTGCAGAGGAAGTGAAGAAGGCATATCCACAATTTCAGAAAAAATAAATTAAAAATAAAAAATCCTTGAAATTTGATGACTTTTACACATGTTTTTAACAAATACCCTTTGTACGAGTTGAATTGGATTTTTATTTTTTTGGGGGTTGCCAAGTGGCATAAATTTGCCAAAAAGGGTGATTCTACTACACACATCCATTTGCAAATCACATGGAAACAACCATTTTTTAAAACAAACAAAATTTGCAAACAACTTTTTTGAAAGATTAAAAGGGACAACAATTTTTTAAAATTGCACTTCCAACATTCAACACTCCCAACATTCAACACTCATAAACTAGCACATAACATCACATCTACAAAAACGACTCAAAAATCATGTCACCCAACAAACTGAAGTATTAGAGAGAGAGAGAGAGATATAGAGAGGATCCTTTCATGGTCCATTGTTCATGAGCATTGTCATGTTCTCTTGTGTTTATCATAATAGAGTGTAAAAAACTCTTTTGATGAAAAGGGTTGTTAGTTACATGACATATCCCACACTCAAAGAGAGGGAAAAATTATCCAGAGTGTTGTACTTCTATGTCCCAGTTGGGTACTGGTATTGAGTACTCCCCCCCATATCAGCCTGGTATTGGGGCCCAAGCTTGATTTTTGCCTGGTATTATGATGAAGGTATAAACTTTGATATTGAGATCAATATATATAGCCTTTGTATTAGTAAACTGGCATAATTTCAAAGTGGCAAGGACTTGCAACTAACATCACCGGAACATCACAAAGTGTCATGAATTACAATATCACAATTTCTAACATTGCAAGATATCAACAACTATTTTTTTTAATATGATTTAAACATGTCCACAAACTATGATATTAATTTGTAATTAGTATTGAGTTATCTGTTTGGAGTTTTGCAATTTAGTTCACAACTATAATAAAAATGATATTTCTCCTCTATTTTTTTAAATAAAAGAATGATAAATAAATAAGGACAGATAATGATGTTTGCTGAAAATTGAGTTAATTTGTCGTTTTCTGAGACTTTAGTTAACACCCAATATTTGGCTCTAAAATCTACTTTTTTATATAATAATAAAATTAACGTTGATTACCAATGGTTACTAACATCATCTTAATATCAATGTCATGTCATACGACAATTACAATTTAATGTTAAATTAATTATTAATTTTTGAACATCCTTAATATTAACCTAACATTAAAGGTAACACGGTGCAACCATACTTTTATTTACCCAGACTGCTCAATGTATGAACTACCATTGTTTGGATGGTTATTAGAAATAGGAACAAAGACCCCTACTAGGTGGTTAATTATGAGGATGGTTCTTAATGTTCATAATTGTTGTGATTCTCAAAAAATCTAATAACCAACCACAAAATTGCTGGTTCTTTCATAAAACCATAGGTTCTTTTAAGATTTTTAAAATAATGAGAACCGATGGTTCTTTGATTTTTACAAAGAACCAAGTTTCTTTTTAGGGTTTACAAAAAAAATTGTTGATTACTTTCAAAAATATTCAAATACACACTAGAAAAAAAATTCCAGAATACTCCCAATTTTTTGCTTGATTTTCTTTTTGGTCCTATGAAAGAAAATAATAATAATAATAATAATAACACTGAAAAGAACCAGAAGCAGTGGTTCTTTAGAAATTCAAGCAAATGAAACAAACACAATTGAAATTAGACACAATAAATACCCTTTTCTCGAGGAGGGAAATCAAGTGTACTTCCTTTTTCTTCCTTTTCAGTTTGGTTGTTGAGGGAGGTGGAACCAGCAGGTTGAGAGAATAGGATGAGAGATTTGGATGATGATTTATGATGATTCATTCCACAATGATCAAAATCCCCGAAGCTATCTTATATTTTCAATCCTTCACAATCAAACTCCCAACATACAAGATTCCAATTCCTCATTCAAGTTTGCAATGAAATTTTCTCATGCCAAGAAATACGGACAAGTACTCTTGTTTTATCAACTTCACAATTCAAGATCATCCATCCATTCATCCATCCATTCATCCACCCATCCATCCATCCATCCGCAACCTTTTTTTACTTGTCACAAGCATTGGGTGCTTGATCTAGTATCATCACATAGTTATTATTTGAAAGCTTGGGTATGGTGATACTTACAATAATGGATTTATTTATTTATTTATTTATTTATTTATTATTTCAAAATTATTTATTTCAATTTTTTGATGTAATCACACTGGCAATACATCTTGCTAGAGGAATTTAGCCAAAATTTTGGTTACATGTCAGAGAACAAAAAAATAATTTAAGAATCCTGAGCATTAATAAAGGCTACCCACAAATCTTTTAAGGACAATTTGCCAAATAAGATTTTTCCAAAGTTATTTATTACTAACTAAACACAGGGGATTCTTTTTTTCAATTTAATTGAAGATTTTTTTTTTCCAAATTTTAGCAAAAATTACTTGAATTTACACTAGGATTACAAAAAACACAATCCTAAAATCTCCCAAATGTTTTTGTCAAGAGATTTAAAGAAAATCTTAATTTGTTTTCAAAAGACCCAAAATTAAGATTTTTGAAATAGATTGAGATGTACATCAAAGAATTTTTGTAAAAATTCAGATCCAGAAATATTATAATTTCAAAACTAACAGAAATCAACTATCTGTACATACTAAAGTTCCAGAAATTTTTGAAAATAAATAAATGGTCGAAAAATAAGAAAATCAAAAGGAAAATTTAATTTCCAGCAATTAAAGGGTGTTTTTTTTTTCTGACAGATTTTGTCGTTTTTTCAACTAAAAAATTGGGATTTTTTTGGAAATTTTCTTTTTCCTAGTTTGAATTCGACTAATTCTGATTTTATTTTTTTTAATCCCCAAATTTTCAATATCACTTTCACAAATTTGGTATTATAATTTTGTTTTATTTATTTAGAAAAAAGACCCTGGTGTAATTAGGTACTTGTGTGGGTGGTGGAGCTTTGTGAGCGTGGTGTGAAAAGGGATTTTTTTAAGCCTTTCCGTGTTTCAAGGGAAGAAGTTGAGGAGAAGCAGCGCCATCGCTTCTTCGTCTTCTTCTCCTGCGTCTCCCTCTCGACTTTTCTCTTCCACCTCTCTTCTCTCCTCCTTTTGTGCCACATTCTTACACGGATTTGTGCTCCGGATCAGCGAACTTGGTAGCTACTTACATTAGGTTTCTGCTGTTTTTTACCGTTTGAAAAACACTGGTCTGTAGAGAAAGATATCGCTTCTCATAGAGAGCTGTTCTGGTTGTGTATCCGTGTGTACGCGCGTGTGTTTTGTTCTCCTTCTTATTCTCTGTTCTTTGTTCCTTTGGCCGTCTGGGTGGCGCAATGGGTGTTGTCGCATTGGTGTTGGTGATGGGTCTACTGGCGATGGCATGTTTGTTGGCGGGAGTGGCAGACTGTGAGCTGCTTGCGGAGCAGCAGCAACAGCAGCAGCGGGCTTCTTCGAGAGTCGTCGTCGAGTTGTTTCCCAGTGAGGAGGAGGATCTCAAGTCCTCCGAGTCGCGTATTTCTGAGGAGTTTGAGAACTGGATTCGGCATCTTGCAGACGGGAATAAGGAAGAGGAGAACTACGGAGGTATGCTCACGGAGGAGAAGGATCGGCAGCTTCTTAACAATTTGCGTTACTTGGAGGGGACCAAGATCGAGAGCACACGGAAGTCGAAAACGGGAAGAAGCCATCACGTGAAACAGGCCGCCGATGTTGTCGTGGAGTCCATCGATCAGTTGCACGAGAAAGACGGCGCTGATGTCGGCGTCCCGGAACAAGGCGGCGGCGGCTCATGGGGTGTTAACCATCATCTCCTTTCGCCCTCTTTTTGCTTGCCCTTTTTCTTTTGTTGAGCTCGCTCCCAGATCCTGTAGAAGAAGAAGAATTGTGGAAATAGAAGTCAGAAGTCTTTCCCACTTTGGGTCGCTGACAGCTTCCCACACTTTGGAGCAGTGCTCAGAACATTGAACCCCATGAGATTGCATTCCAGACGTGAAAGACACACACCCATTGCGCCAACCAAACCCACTTTCTGCCTTTTGGGGACTGAACTGAAGTGTTGCAACAGTTCATGACCATATCAGACCTTGGATGATCCAATTCCACCTGCGAGGACTGGAAAAGAGAGCCCCCTTCCTTGACTCCTACAGCCATCAAGAGCTTGAGATTTGATCCATCGCCACTTGTTGCAAGGAATCGATGCTGCTGCGAATGCAGTATTATGTTTTCTATCTTTCAGAGAGAAACAGTTTGTTGTTGCTTTCTGACGATGCCCACCCCTCCACTCTTCCCTAGAACCTGTAACATCAACTGGGTGCCAATTGCTCTGGAGGTTTGATCAAGTGTCTTCTCATTCTTTTTTTGGTTGTTTCTGTGGAGATAGTCTTCATGTCTGCCTCTTTGTTTGCAAGGAGGTTGTATTTCCATGAGTTTCTTTCTTTTAAATCTCACAGGAGGTCTTTCTTTCTTGATTTAATTGCAGGAGAGACTGTGACTGCAGCAGTTACAGCACAACCACTCATGCAGCAACACGCCAAGGTCAGAACCTCTTCACCCTGCATTTTCCTTTGATTTCCTGTGGTACCCATCAGAAGCCTTTTTCGTCAAAGGAATGCTTACTGCAGATCAGTTTGAATTTGGGCGAATGTGAATGGTGAAGGCTTGGGAAATTTAATGGGTGAATTGGAATCCCTGCAGGACACAGAATAGAAAAAGGCATCATGATTTGTTAGCATTCTCTTTCTTCCAGTGCGATGAAGAATCCATATGTCCAGAGTGCCAATAAGTCAGTCACACTGTGACTTGGATCTGAGCTCTGCTGTTTTGTTTGTAGTCATTGTGAGGATCATCCGCTGTACATGTTCCAAAATCCAAATAGG
>Ga0209208_10003633_pt1 | contig 22052 bp, 16 predicted proteins | sample S1TSphfallax_3_FD_187694 | JGI IMG/M metagenome (GOLD analysis project Ga0209208, IMG submission 187694) | Host-associated microbial communities from peat moss isolated from Minnesota, USA - S1T2_Fd - Sphagnum fallax MG (SPAdes) (version 2) | ecosystem: Host-associated > Plants > Peat moss >...
TGACATGGGTTGTGTTCCATGGAGAATGATACAATCCGACGCACAAATCGTCCTCAACTCCACCATGTAGTCAGGCTGTTTCTCAGACAAGTTGGAAGCAAGGAAAACTTTCATAGTCGTCTTCCAAGCTAACAACCCCCCAGAGGTCTTCACGCTACAAAGGACATTAGAATCTGCAGATCCACCCAATACTTTCCATCTGCTCCCCTGCCAAAACAATCAATGCATGCATGGCAGCTCCAAATGTCACTCTCCACCAGAAAGGAGACAAAATACCCATTCACACTCCATGAACATCTGGCCATGACTGGATCACTCTCATGGAGAGATGATCATCACACTTGAAGTATAAATCATCTGGCAGATCCCTTATATACCTTGATCTAAACAGAACCTTACAGTAAACACAGTAGTAAATATGTTACCTTTTCCTGAATTCGAGCTACAATATTTCCCTCCGCATCCACCAATTGGGTTTCGTACTTGGGGATCCATCTGCTGGAATTCGTCTTATGTTTCACCAGTGTAAAAATCACAGTCCCCTTTGCTGCATCAACCACGCTCCAATTCTTCGATCCTCTGCGTGTCTGCAAAAGCTTGTACTGACATGTACTTGGTACACAATACTGTGCTCCTATGACTGGTCCGCCGATCCTCTCTGAAGGATTGGCCATACTACCTTCTTATAACCAAGGCTTACTTTGATCGCTACGAGGACGTCTCTGCCCACTTCTTGAATGTACTCTGTGTCATCAAAGAGACAAAATTGAGAACTCTCAAAAACACTCCAAATGGGGTCGAAATATTTCTACACTCCTACACATCACAACAAAAAAAATTCGCATGATCCCTCTAGGGCAAAGAGTGGAAACCTCTAAGAACTTGAAGCTGTTGAATTAACAAACGTCACAGGAAAAACTCTCCAAGGGAATTGTGGGACCAATATTATTTCATTGTTTGTTTATTCTAATTTCCCCATTGTGAAATAGAGGGATCATTGTATTTTCCCATTGTCAACAAACCATTTCATGCATGTTTGCCATAGGGGAAATTTTTCTTGATGCTCCCACTTGGAATGCTAAAAACTTTTGTGGTAATTTATAGAGAAACTGTGCCCAAATCCTCCCAAAAGCTTGGCAATTTCATAACTTTCTTCCTCTAAATGTAGCGTTTTTAAAAGAAATTTCCCAAAAAGTTCCCTTGACCTCAGGACTTTGTTTTTTAGCAAATTTAATGTCTAAACAGAAGAAAAGGCCGGTCTTAGCGTTGGCGAACCTGTAAGTAAGAGAGAAGGATGAGGAAGCTGAGGACGCACATTGTGGAAGGTGATGACGATCAGAAGCTGTAACAGCTTGGTATATGGGTCATCTAGCTTGGAAATGAAATTGTAAACAGTAATTCCACCCTCTTATCATATTTGTGCCACAAAGTCAATGACGCAGAAACATCTCGTTGTGCCAGAACATCAATGACGCAGAGATATTTCGTTGTGCCAGAACATCAATGACGTAGAGATACTTCGTTGTGCCAGAACATGATTGAGGTTGAGATATTTCGTGTAGGGTAAAGCCCTAGGGTGGGGGCATTCTCAAAATAAGGGACCTAGGACAAGGCAATAGCCGAGTTCAGCCCCACATTTTGGGAATGTCCCTCACCCATGGACTTGACCTACAGTAAAGCACCAGGCAAAATTTATCATGAACCAAACCTATCAAGATCACAAGGCGTATGGATGGGAGGGTTCTTATGCCTACTCCTTAATAGTGGGAGGGTTCTTACACTATATAAGTAAGAACCCTCCCACTATTAAGGAGTAGGCATTTAATTGTTTCGCAACGAATTGGACGACGTGGAACTGTAGACCATCTCCGGACATGACCATTCTGCACTGGCTGCTCCGAATGTTTTCAATTCTGCTTATGTTTGGGTTTGCAGAATCCACCTCGGTTTCCACATTTTTAGGGTTTCGTAACGAACATTCCTTCAACGTATTGCCGTACAACATCTCTGGGCGTGACCATTCTGCCCGGGAAGTTCCAAATGTTTTCAATTTTGCCCGTGCTTGGGTTTGCAGAATCTACTTCGTTAACATTTTCAGGGTTTGGCAACGAACATTCTACAAAGTACTGTTAAACATCTTGGGCATGACCATTCTGCTCGCAAGTTCCACGGCCTTAGTATTGTTTTGTAGAAAACTTCAATGCGACCCGTGTGTTGATTTGCAGAATCTTGTGAGAAGTCAGATCTTTCCTTTATGCAAGGATGACTGAAGACAATCGATACAATAATAAAAACAGAGAAAGAGAAATATTATTCCAAGTCTAATCAACTTGCAAAAGGAAGGAACCCTAACTTGAGTGAGTGATGAGCAATGTAAGCAATAAGGTTCTTATATGCAGGTAGAAGGCAAGTGTAAGTCATGTTGATGTAAATGAAGATAGGTGTGCACAGTTGCCATGCAGAGGAAACAACTCGTGAATAACAAGTATGCATATGGTTGCTTAAGTAGAGTGAACTCTTGAACACAAGAAAATATCACATCTTAATTTTGATTTTATATATGATTGATTTTGTGATCATATTGCACATTATATAATTAAGCGAGTTTTAGATGTGATGGATGAATTGTTGAGGATAAGAAATCATTGAATGTTTGACATGACACTTTTCATTTTATAGTTATAAAAATAATTGTCAAGTTATATTAAACAAGTCATAAAGGACAAGTCATATATATTGTTAAAGTGTTATGTAATGAATGACTAGAATATGATTGGTAAACAATGGACCATTTAATGGGTTGAATTTATATTTTTTAAAAACATATTTTTGAATTATTATTAATTTTTCTAACAAGTAAGTAGATGGGTAATAGGTCTAGGTAAGTAAAAAAAGGCATGTAAATAGGTAGGTGGTAATTTAGCCTACCTAACTTGATTTACATAACTTATTTAACCTATCTAACAATTTTAATTTAACCTATTTACTTCAACCTTTTAAGAATGGACATAAGTTGCAAGTATTAGGAATTGCATTTTTCATTTTCACAATGATAAACCAAGTCTTTACTAATGGACTACACCATCAAAAGGTGTTCAATTTTTGTCAAGTTTTTTATTTCACATGTTTATTTTATATCACTACAAGATTATGAAATAAGTATTAAGCAAGTTGTAACATGGTAGGAAAAAAAAGGTAGGTGGGTGAATGGGTAGGTAAGTAAGTGGGTGAGTGTGTGGGTACGTAGGTGGGTAAGGCATGTATGGGTGAGTAAGCATGTAGGTTGTAGGTAGGTAAGTAGCTAAACAAGTAGGTAGTAGGTAGGTGGGTGGGTGGGTAAATAGGTAAATAAGTAGGGGGTGGAAATTGGGTGGGTAGGTAAATAAGTAGGTTGGTAAATGATAGGTAGATGGGTTGGTGGGTAGGTAAATAGGTAAATATGTAGGTAGGTGGGGGGGTTAAGTTTATCTATGTTCATATCAAATGACTTGTAATCATTTTAAAATCATTATAATGACAATTGGATGGCCACATCCTTTTGTCATTAATTATGGATGCCATGTAGATGAAATACAAGGGATGAAAAGTAATACCCTCCATCTTGTTTCCACTTCATCATTTACTAATCTATCATGCATTACCACATCAACATTTATAATTATTGTTGTCATCATAGATGTAACACATAACAAATGAAACCTTGAATGGTACACCATACTAAACACAAAAGAATTCACCTACAACACACATGAATCCAAGCCCAAAAACATAGAAATGAAAACACAAACATTATGTACCACAAAAAATTGCATAAACACAAAAGAATTTGCAACACATCAACACATTCTGTTTTCGAGTCTCAAATCACCAAAAAAGGATTTGAAATCACAAGAGTTCACTCAATCCAAAAACTAGGTTGAATTGGTCACACTGAAACTGGTTTATAATTAAACTACACAATAAATTAAATTAGCCTAATTAAGATAAATTAGGCATAATTAATCTAAACTTAAGTATACAATTAATCATAACCACATAAAAATTGTTGTGCGTTACCACATTGGCACCTACAATTATTTTTGTCATCACAAATACAAACCTTAACAAATAAAACCTTAATGGTACAACATACCTAAATTGCCCCCTTATTTGGGGCTAAGGTCCCTTTAAGCCAAATGGTGTTGTAAGTTTAACAACGTATGAAAAACCAATCATTAATGAACAATTTGGTTCGAAGGAGAAGGACTATTAAGTTGAGTGCAAATGAAAGCCCCATCATTAGTTACCTAACTATAATCCTTCAAATTTTTCGACCAAATGTGAATCACTAGGAAAAAACTATTTAAGCTAATCTTACCATGTGACTTAAAGAACTTTGGTCTACTTAAATGCACCAAGGGTAAAACCATTTATTGATTGATACTTTGTCTAAGGGTGGTGTAAAACATCCCATCTGTTAACCTTTTGAACATTGATCATACATTAACATAATGGTAGCCTTAATAAACTACTTGTCACGGATGCAAGTGCCATGGAGTTCATTCATAATTTGTAGTGAACTTGTATTTAACTTTTAGTTTAATTTTAGTTCACTCTTAATTAACTTTTAGTTTAATTTTAATTAAATTTTATTTCATTTCTAGTTAAGTCTTAATTCACTTCTAGTTCATTCTTAGTTCATTTTAAATTAACACTCAATTTACTTGTAATTAACTTTTAATTCAATTTCAATTCATTTGTAGTTAACTTTTGTTCACTTTCAGTTCATTTGTAATTGATTTTTAGTTCACATTTAGTTAACTTTTAATTCATTTTTAATTAACTTTCAATTCATTCATTTTTGAGTTTTAGTTCATTTTCAGTAAACTCATAGTTCACACATGGGTATACATGGGCCACATATGGGTGTAAATGGCCCTCATGTAGGTCGGAAGTTCTTGAATTAGGTGTTCGATAAGTATAAATAGAGGTAGAATTCACCATTACTTTTAATTTGTTCAACACCAATGTTTGGTACATTTTTTCATAGCCTTGTTCTATTTATTTTTGGCAATAAAATTTCATTGGATTTTTATTTTACACATGTTCTTGTTTTTTTGTTTCATGATTTAAATTTAAAATTAAGCATGTTTTTGTTTTTGTTTTGGTTAGAAAATCTTGTAGTCTTGGTTGTTTTTGTGCCTATGACATTACCCACACAACAAACAATGAAGTTTGACAAGAACAACTAGTAAAGATGGGTCAATTTCACAATTCACATGCGGAATATGACATAGCGCACAATTATGGACATGATTTTTCCATGTTTGACCAACTTGGCCTTCTAATAACAACACACTAGAAGGTAAAACCATTTGTATTTGCAAAATAACATGTCTTACAATCACATCCAAAATAGTTAATGTTGTTTATTATAAGTACACATAATTTCCTGGTTCGAATCCACGAACTTGAGGCCAATATCCACCTCCTTGTAATGGTATATCGAAGTGTATTTTGGTGTTGAATAATAACCAAATTATCTGTAGCCATGGACATTAAACATCATAACATAGCTATTCACTACTCACATGCTTGAAATCACAATTTTGAATAATCCAAATTAATGATAGCCATCACATCTTGTCAAATTGATAATAAGTTAGGCTCATGACCAAATAACAAAATAAATGGAAAGAAAGATGTAAGGGAGGCTTGATGATTGAACCTATACCCCACAACTAACCATGGTAGTTTTAGATCCCAATTTTGAACACCACCTTTTCGAAGCCCATACCTTCAAAAACCTTGTTTGGTTACATGCACCATCCGTTCAACTAACCCATCTACTTCAAGATGGTGTTGTGAAGTAATGCAATGATTAATAAATTATGATTCATATAATTCTTGAAATTCCCCATGGAATTTCATACCTTGGTTAGTGAAAACTTCAACTGGAGCTCCAAATCTTTTGAATACCTTGCTCAAAAATGCATATGATGCCCCTTCACATTTGGTAATGCCTCCAATCCTAACTAATTGAAAAAATGTTTGATCATAACCAAAACATATTAGTTATGTTGAAGTGTTGGACTCAATAGATTGGTAAAATCCAAACTCCATTGATATCCAAGCTTGATAATTGGTGAGGACTATAATTGAAGTGTAAGTGCATTGAAAGATGCCCAAATTTAGTCATACACCATACATTGAAAGACAAAATGTTGAACTTGTAATTGCATCTGTTATTACTAATATTGTGTTTAGAATAAACTATAAGTTTGTTGAACCCCAAAATGGCCCAACTTCTTTTGAACATACTAAACAAGGCCTTCATGTTATTCTGGGCAAGTTACTATCCATATTCATCCATCTATCCACACTCATTATAGGGAATCAACCTTCCCATTTGAACTGTTTGGCCTTATGAACAACCCAATCTCACTTCTTAATAATTAATTTAATTGGAATTTCACTTGCTTGCATATATGCACTAATAGGCGAATCATCATGTATATTTAGGGCACCATTACCTCTTGGTTCAATATCCTCCTTTTGGGAATCCCCATTATTTGAGGTACATCCCTAAAACATCTTTACAAGCTACAATATGCAAAAAGAATGCCACTGTGGTACTACCTCCAAATCCACATCACCATGCCAATGAGCCTTAGTGGGTCCAAATTCTTTAAGGTGTACAAAAATCTTGTCACAATGTCAAACTTTTTCTGTTTTTTTTACTTGTTTTTTTTATCATGTAAATTCACATTTATGAATGATTATGATGGAATTTAAAATTTTAATGGTTTAAAATATAGTCCTAAAATTTTTGACACCTTTTGATTCATTAATTTTTATGGGGATCAAAATATAGGGAAAAAAAGTATTAAAGTAAGGACACTAGTATAAATCAGCCAAAATGTAACCACTCCATTTACAATTACATGCGACTTGTAGTCGTTTGCGATTAGATTTGAGAATGCAACTATAAGACCAAATTTCAACTATTTTGGTCATTTTCACAACTATGATGCAACTCTTAGAAATTTCATTTTATTGGTATTCTACAATGACATAAGGGTGTATTTTAATGTATGTACTAAAATTATATATATATATATATAATATGCATACGTATGTATGTTGTTCATATAATGAATCTCAAAATTAATATTTTAATTAATTTTTTTTTTCAAATCTAAAAACTAATATTTCAATTCAAAAAAAAATATTGAATCTAAAAATCAACATTTTGATTTTAAATATTTTTATTTGAACTTGAAATTTGATATTTGAATTCTGAAATTTTAAATTAAAATTTTAAGAAATTATTTGACTTGAAAGTTGAAATTGAATTCCAAATTATTATTTTGGATTCTCGAAATTAATATTTCAAGTCAGAAAATTAGTAATTGAGTCTTAAAAAGGACATTTTAGTTTTGAATATATTATTTGAATTTGAAATTTGACATTTCAATTCTGAAAGTTGTTATTTAACTTCAAAAAATTTATTTGATCTAAAAATTGATATTTGAATTTTGCATTATTATTTTGGAATCTTAAATTTATATTTAAATTCAAAAAATTATTGATTGAGTTTTAAGGGTTTTTTCTACTTGTGTTATCCCTATAAATCATATTTATAAATAATTATAAATGATTATTTTTATGAAATCTAAGTTACACAAAATAATTATTGTTATAACATAAATTTTTATATTTTCTAATTTATATTCTTATATTAGAAGAAATTAATTAATGTAATTGATGTGACATTATTTTAAAATCATTGTAATTACTTCATATAAAAATTAATTATTATGTGCATAATTATTTCTAATTGAACATAATTATTCACACTTTGTAATTTATAATTTCAAACCTGAATTAAAAATTTGGAAAAAATATAGTGTAGTTAAAATAATTATTTTACTGATTTTAATTTCACGAATTATTATATAATAATAATATTATTAAATTTTTTGTGATTCATCGTTTATGATAAATATTTTATAGTAATTTTACAGTAATTATGAAAATTAATGTTATGTTTAACAAATTATTGTATTTATAATTAATAATTACCAAGAGAAAAAAATTACTTTGCCTATAATAATTCTTACAAAAATAAATGTAATTATACAATAACTAATGTAATTAGTTGAATAATACTTTTTAAAAAATTCGTGTAAGAATTTACTTTAATGACAATTGTTAATTCATAATTTATAATTTTAACGAAAATATTTAAAGATTTTAATCTTTAAATTAGAGTCGTTAAATTAGTTTTACATAAATTATATTATATATAATTCAATCACATTCTAAAAAATAATAAAATATTTTAATTATTTAATTATTTATGAGTTATGTATCAACAACTTGTGAGTAACTAGATAGTTAGTTTGTTAAATATTAAGAAATTATTGCTTAATTAAGTAATTGATAATGAATATTGAATATTTTTAGTGTATACTTTATAATTTAAATATATGTAAATTTAATCATTATTAATTAAACGATTATCTAATTATCTAGTATTTGAATTGTTTATAATTCAAAAAACTAAAAAAGTAAGGCATGAAAAAAGTTTTGAAATTACAACTTAGTTTGTGAAGAAGTTGCAACTTCAAAACTTATCCCATTTTGTTTGTTTTTCATTCCCAATTTGAACACTATATAAACAAAAGGGTGTGGTCATATAATTCCACATTAAAAAATTTGTGCACATGGGATGAGCCAATCAAAAGGTTCAACCCGAAACAAAAAAACAAATTATGCACATTTAAAAAGTACTTACCTTCCCAACCTATTTATTTACCTAGCTAGGTAGGTACCTAGTTTGACCTACCCACCTAAATTGAGCTATGTACCTACCTACCTAAATACCTACCTATATGAATAAGTATTTAACCTACGAAAGTAGAACCTACCTACCTAATTTTTTTACCTAAATAGGTAGGTTGGTATGTAGCCTAGGTTTGTAGGCACCTATTTATGTACTTATCTAGGTACCTACCAATTTAATATTTTTATTTTTATTAAATTTTTCTAATGCCACATGGCATACTCACATTGGGCCACGTGTCATAATATAATATCATCAAAGTATTTGAGTTGAACGTCCTAGATTATTTCAAAATAATAATAATAATATAAATAATCAATTATTAAGACACATGGTAGCACATCATTTGGCCTCAATTGTGACCAAAATAGTTGCATCTTAGTCGCATGTGACAATACGTATACAATGAAATCAAAGGATGAAATGTATTTGTTGACTTTTTTTTCATATAATACGCTTTGTCATTTGCGATTAATTTATCACATGTGACTTGTCTTAGGCGACTAAAGGGATTTTAGTTGCAAAACGTCTCTTGCGACTAAAATTTAGTTGCAAAGAGTAGTCGAAAATACATGTTTTTCTTCTAGTGGGACTAGGCCCTTTTCATCCTATGTGGTACACCTTAAAGGATTTTCACCTTAGTAATATCCTCTTTGGTTGAAGATAGGTTTTGATTCAACCCATTCGCATTTTGATTAGTTCTATTAGCCTTATGTATTACATCAAAATCATACTTTTCAAAGATAAATGCCCACTTGGCCAACTTTCCTATGAATCAATATGACTTATCAAAAACTTGAATGGTCGGTGATTACTTACCAAAATGATTGGGCAACCATAAAGATAAAATCTAAAACAATTGCAAGGCACTCCCCTTCATGTGAATTATATTTGGCCTCCATTTTATTATTGGAGCAATTAGCACATGCAACCACAAATTCTTGATCATCATCATCAAGTTGGGTAAACATAGCACCCAACCTTAAATTGTTTCAATCAATGTGTAATTAGAATGATCATCCCCAAATGGGTTGTCTTAAAATGGGAATTGATGAAAGGAGTTGAATGTGGAAAAATTGGGATTTGCTAAGATGAAACTTAATGTTATGTTCTTTAAATCGATCAAACACTTTTTATAAATGTTGCATGTGATTTCTTGGGGTCAAGCTAAAAACCATGATGTTATTGATATAACATTTGGCAAAATCAATACCTTATACCATTGGATCCATGACCCTTTGGGGTACCCAAAAAATTATCATATTTTATATTCATTAGACCCCTTCACTTAAACATGTTGAAATTTAATGACAAATTCATATTGAGATTTCAATTTTATTCATAAATAAATACATTATCAAGGTATTATTTTATGCATATAATGTCAAATTTGAACAAATTCAAGGATTCCTACCAAGTTTTTGGAAAAAATCCAATAAGGACTGTCTTATGAGAAAAAAAGTTCAAGGACTCATTTAAAGATTGTTTAAACAACTTTTTTTTGGCTTGGAAGATTTTTACCACAAACACCTTATGTGTTAATGTGTATAAAATGTATGAATGTGACAAGAACCATTGTAATGTAAAAAATTTCAAAAAGTTAAGCTTCTAGGAATTTTGGGCCATTAATAAAACATGGCCCACATTTGATAAATCTTATTATTCTCATTTTCATAGGTGAAAACAATAGATATTTTAAAGGCTTACATAAAATTTGGAACAAAATTATTTGATTTGACATGAGAAAAAAGGGTGGGGTGGAAATCTTTTAAGGTGTATCACACAATACGAAAAAGGCTTAGTCCTTATTATAGTCCATATTTTGATCCCCATAAAAAATAATGAATCAAAAGTTGTCAGAATTTTCAAAAGAACTATATTTTAAACCATTGCAATTTTAAATTCCATCATAATCATCCATAAATGTGTTTTTACATGGTATAAAAATACTAGGTAAAAAAGACAAAAAAAGGTGACGATGTGACAAGATTTTGGTACACCTTAAAGAATTTGGACTCGATAAAATGTAAGACATGTCATGGGAAAAATGAAGAAAAAGGTGAATTTGGGAGTCTTTGTTGTCGCAACCCTAGCTTTGGACTCGCGACTAAGGCAAAGGGGTTGTAAGGGTGCGAGCCAAGAGGAAGCCCAGGAGTCACATCATACACTCCCGGGAGTGCAGGAAAGTGTGAGGGAGTGAGCCTTCACACTCCCAAGGCAACTCCCACTTTGGAAGATGGAGTCCCAGTGGACTCCCGAAACTTCAGAGAGCGATTTGAGGGGTCAAAACTCAATGGCTTGTGACGTTCTTTATTTCATTGGAAAGTTCTTGGAACGTAAATGTCTAAAATGGGCTCGCATTGCTCATTTGGACATCTGAAACATAAGTTATGGTCAAAAGAAGAGTCGGAAACCAAATTGCCAATTTGACTCCCAACCAAAAAAAGTTGGGAATCGACCCGATTTACTTAGCTGCAGAAAACGTGTCACATACCCTTGGAAAGCTCTTGACGAGAGCTATAACTTTGCTTCAAACCGCACTTCGATCCAAGGTCTACTCACAAAGTTATAGGGCTCCAAAGTCGTGGGAGTGCCCGTTGGCGCGATTTCGGGACTCCCACTCGAGAGTCCCAAGAGAGAAAAGTCATTTGGATGTGGGCCCCGTGGAGAGGTCCAAAGTATACTATAAGGGGGAAGGTGATGGCTTCCCCCAAGTCCGGGCCGTGCTGAGTCTTGTGTGTCGGTGTTGCTCGTGGTTCGTCCTAGCACCAAAGGTGATCCAACTATGCACTAAGCACTTTGTGTGGGTTGTGTGCAGGCCTGTGTGAGTGAATAAGCTTATCAATTCTTCCTAGTCCCATCCCAGAGCTCCAACACGCCCCTCTACCCTTCAAAGTGTTGTGAGTTAAGGAACGCGTCTTGACTCCTCCCTCTTCCGCTGTCTTTCACTTGGACTCACATTTGAATCCTTCAAGGAGTTGGGAATGCGTCATTTGCAATGAGTCCTTAAGGTTCAAATGTGATACCCCAATCATGTTTGGACCCCAAGAATTTGTTTCAAACCAAATATAGCAAACACCTCCATTGGTACAAACAATCTTTCTTGTTATATTGATTCCCCAAAATTTCATCTTGACCTTGTCACCTTCCAATGTGTACATGATACTATATCTCATGGTCAAGCATAAACCTAGCTAAGGTTGGTCCACAATCTTTAACAGCTGGCGCCACCACCACCACCACCACAACCCCCGCTGCCACTGGCACCACCAACACCACAACCCCCGCCACCACCACCACAACCCCCGCCCCGACCGGCCCCACCACCACCACCACCACCGCTGGCGGCAGCTCCAGCGGCGTTGGCGTTGGCGGCAGCTGCACTCTGCCCCCTCCTCTTCTCCATGATCATGAGAAGAAGCAACACGAAGGCGCAATCTGCACCTGCATTCACTGTGACTGTGTACTCGGGTCTCCCGAACACCCTGTGATTAACCTCCACCTGGATCCAGAGCCACAAGGGCGATGATGTTGAATGAGGATCAAGATCCCACACAAAACCATGTAACTAAACTCATCAAATTCATCGGATTATTACTTCAGGGGATGATCGATCGATGAGCTAAGTAGTAGTACACTCTGAGCTACTAAGGCTCCAAATGCGTGGGCGCGTAAGATCTCTAGATCTGGCTAACTTGACGTCGAGTCAAAAGCTGTAAAGGACGCTAATATTGTTCAGGGCTTCATGCACCCAGCCACTATATTATCACAAACATATCATTACAAAGAAACAGCGTGCACCATCCATGACGTGCGTGTTATGCAATGAATTTTGCTTTCTACCTTTAATCTCCCTTGCAGCGCCTATAAGATCTTGTCATGAATCAAGTTCATCAGAAGCATAATACATCGATAGCAGCTTCTCCATGATGGTTGAGTAATTTCTAATATATTCAAGATTAACCATCTGATCAGCAGTCCAAAGATTTTTCGCACACATACCTCTGACATGGGTTGTGTTCCATGGAGAATGATACAATCCAACGCAAAAATCTTCTTCAACTTCACTGTGTAGTCAGGCTGTTTCTCAGACAAATTGGAAGCAAGGAAAACTTTGATAATCGTCTTCCACTGTGACAACCCGACACAGGTCTTCACGCTACAAAGGACATTAGAATCTGCAGATCCACCCAATACTTTCCATCTGCTCCCCTGCCAAAACAATCAATCCATGCATCGCGGCCCCAAATGTCACTCTCCACCAGAAAGGAGACAAAATACCCATTCACACTCCATGAACATCCAGCCATGACTGGATCACTCTCATGGAGAGATGATCATCACACTTGAAGTATAAATCATCTAACAGATCCCTTATATACCTTGATCTAAACAGAACCTTACAGTAAACACAGTAGTAAATATGTTACCTTTTCCTGAATCCGAGCTACAATATTTCCCTGCGCATCCACCAATTGGGTTTCGTACTTGGGGATCTTCCATCTGCCGGAATTCGTCTTATGTTCCACCAGTGTAAAAATCACAGTCCCCTTTGCTGCATCAACCACGCTCCAATTCTTCGATCCTCTGTGTGTCTGGAAAAGCTTGTACTGACATGTACTTGGTACACAATACTGTGCTCCTATGACTGGTCCATCGATCCTCTCTGAAGGAGTGGCCATACTACTCTCTGCGCTTTTCTTGAATCTACTCTGTGTGATCAAAGAGACAAAATTGAGCTCTCAAAAGCACTCCAAATGGGGTCGAAATATTTCTAGACTCCTAGACATCACAACAAACTTTTTTGGCATAATCCCTCTAGGGCAAAGAGTGGAAACCTCTAAGAACTTGAAGCTGTTGAATTAACAAACGTCACAGGAAGAACTCTCCAAGGGAATTGTGGGACCAATATTATTTCATTGTTTGTTTATTCTAATTTCCCCATTGTGAAGTAGAGGGATCATTGTATTTTCCCATTGTCAACAAACCATTTCATGCATGTTTGACATAGGGGAATTTTTTCTTGATGCTCCCACTCGGAATGCTAAAAACTTTTGTGGTTATTTATCGAGAAACTGTGCCCAAATCCTCCCAAAAGCTTGGCAATTTCATAACTTTCTTCCTCTAAATGTAGCCTTTTTTTGAGAAATTTCCCAAAAAGTTCCCTTGACCTCAGGACTTTGTTTTTTTAGCAAATTTAATGTCTAAACAGAAGAAAAGGCCGGTCTTAGCGTTGGCGAACCTTTAAGTAAGAGAGAAAGATGAGGAAGCTGAGGACGATCATTGTGGAAGGTGAGGACGATCAGAAGCTGTAACAGCTTGGTATATGGGTCATTTAGCTTGGAAGTGAAATTCTAAACACTAATTCCACCCTCTTATCATATTTGTGCCAGAACGTCAATGCCGCAGAAATATCTCGTTGTGCCAGAACATCAATGACGCACAGATATTTCGTGTACGGTAAAAGAACGTGAGAACCACGGCGCTTACTTATACAACAAAACCCAACGAAAGCCATCCCCGCGTGCGCACCACGTTTCCCACTTTGCTCACATATTCCACCTGTACTCACCAACACGAAACTTGTAATTGGCTCCTACGTACGTAGTTTCTTGCCGACAGATTTGTAATCTGCTCTTTTGTAGGCGTCTGCTTGTGGACCGGCCAGCGAATTAATAACTTTGAAATCCGCTTTTTCGGACGCAGTTTGCGTGTGGGCCAGGAAGCGATTTAATCAGCTAAGGTCAGTCCATAATTCTAATCTCTCGGTCAGCATCACCTACGACACATATCCATTCTGCTGTGGAATGGGCTCTTTCGTACACAGTTTACTGGTGAGCTAGGCAGCGATTTCGACTAAGGTCCAGGTGCACTCGCGTTTCCAGAATTCTAGTCTCTTGGTCAGAATCGCGTATGACACAGATCATTCTGGTGTGGAATGGGTGACAGCTTGTGCATCAAGCTAAATTATAATGAAGGGTATTGAACCGACGTTCATTAATTCATAATAAAGTATGTAACTCTGGAACCTGTAAATTTCTAGGGCACATTAAGCAACTCTGAACTTGAACTTAATTTGCAAACATCAACAAAGGAGGTTATATATCATGGCGTTACTGGCTCTGCACATCAGCTACTTGCCACACTTTAAACCAGCAGGGCGTGCCAACCAGTGTTGGGCAGTTCTTAGGATGAGGGACAGATGCCCATCAGTTATCATCCCATGTATATATCCACTTACCTGCCAGTTCTCAAAATTTTCAAATAAATGGTTTTGGTGTATAATAGTGGTTCTCAAATTGTTTTAACAGTGAAAGAACTGGCCAAAGAATCATCAGTTCTTTGCCAGTTCTTTCATGACCATCCATTCTTTGAGGTTTTTTCAAACAAGAGGAATGGACAATTCTTTGATTCTGAAATATTAAAGAACCAAACTGCAGAATGGTCATGTTGTAGATAATAGGTCTTCGCAGCTGCCCAAGTTTGGGGGAGTTAGGTTGCCAAGTTATTGGGGCTTATTCCAGGGCTAGTTTGGCCTAACCAACAGAAGGGAAAATTTCTCAAACGCCTAAAGGTCAACCCTTCTCATGTGCGTTTCTAACAATAATTTCTATCACCTTCAATTTGATGTGTATTCTCATAAAGCAGTTCTAGAAATTTCTTAAATTATTTGGAGGGTACCTTATATACATGAATACCCTACCTTAAGGAGTTGGTGTAGGAACCCACCCCCTCCTATGCCTCCCCATTCACATATGTTTAGGTTCATCATAATGTTTGAATTGTCTTATACAATACGTGAGGCCCATTGCTGGGCACATTCCCAAAATGTTAGGCAAGACTCAAATATCATCTCATCATAAGCCCTTTATTTTAGGAATTACCACACTGGGGGGCTTTACCTTATGCTTTACTCTAGAATATTTGGAGGCCACCTTATATTAAGGAATATCCTTCCTAGGGAAAGAGTAATGTTTATACACCTACTGCTTAAGAGTGGGATGGATCCTAAGGATGCTCATGTTTTGGTTTCACTTGCTTATTTGCAGTGATGGTTTCTTATGAATGGACATACTCTTAAAGTGAAAGTTGATTTGTGTATTGGCAAAACTTTCATAGTATTTGAATCTTATTTTCCTCCAAAAACAATTAATCAATGCTTTGTATAGGAATAATACACATCAAATACATTATCAAAACAAGTAGAACTTGATGTAAAAGTTGCATCCCACAAAGAGAGAGGTGGACCATTAACTTTACTAGTAAGCTATAATGTATGAACTAAATTTAAATTGTAGTAAAGACCACATTTTTCTTTATGTGCCAACAAGATCCAATAAACATGATTTGCAAGAGATATGATTTAACAGATAAGGCCTCTAATAAGATTATATAAATGGACACCTTTATGACTCAAAACATTGACAATGTGGGCAATCTTTATTATATTGTTACACACAACCAATGCAAGGTGGCCATGCATCCAAACTGCCAAAACTGATCTTTTTATTATTAGTTTGATATCAACACAAAACCTCAAAACAACTAGTAAATGATGATAGTTAAGATTCCAAATCATATGCAGGTATAATTACTCTAAACATTCTTAGTTCCCTTGTATTCAAGCTTTGGACGAAATCTTGTTAGCTAGCAATAGTCTAAGAAAGAGCCAAAAATAAGTGTTTCTAGTTGTTATAGTTGTCAAATTTTCAAATTAATAAAACAAATTGCCAAATTTTTGTGTTAAGTTCCAATAGGTAGCAAACATTATAGAAGGATGCTTTAAAATATTTGTACTTTCTTAGTTTTTGGAGCTAGATTTGGCTCAAATGTCTTATGGATGAATGCAACTTCAGCTACATCATAATTTGAGGAAAAAAAAAAAAAAACATTGATTAAAGGACTTAAAATGGAAAGGATTGCAAGTACAAAATTAACTACACAATCAACTGACATGTACACCAAACAAATTGGTACATGTGCAAACACAAATACAAGATTTACTCTCACATAGTACACCGATTTACCAAGTGGGCTCAAATATGAAACCACCAAATGGATACTAAAATCCCATAGAACTATCAAATGGGTAGACTCAAAATCCCCAAAAAACTATTTTTTTCACATGTGAGATGATCCCAATTGTGAGACTTTAAAGTCCCTTACCTAGACAAAGCAGAAGTTTGGTACAATAAACAATGATAACGATACTCAAGGATTGATCAAGGATCGTATATTGAAAACAATGATTGAAAAAAGGCACATAAGCAAGAACAAATCAACTATTAAATAGAAGTTTGGGGATGAAGACTACTAAACAAAGGGGTGATCTATGTGCCACTTATATATTGAACGATTTAAAAGTTGCATGTTCTAAATGACAAAAAGAACTTAGATGCATTTAGGTGCCATGTTCCTTACATCCAAAATATGAAGGCCTTCTTTAAATGTTCATGTACATTTGCCAATATTGTTGCTACTAGCTATCTAGGTCCAAATTCCTTAAGGTGTACCAAAATCTTGTCACAACATCACCTTTTTCTATCTTTTTTACCTGGTCCTTTTTTACCATGTAAAGACACATTTATGAATGATTATGATGGAATCCATAATTGTAATGGTTTAAAATATAGTCCTTCTAAAAAATTTGACAACTTTGATTCATTATTTTTTATGGGGATCAAAACATAAAGTAAAAAAGGACTTCAATAAGGACTAAGCCTTTTTTCATCCTATGTGGTACACCTTAAAGGATTTTTACCCATCTATCCATATTAATCTCTATCCATTAACATTGATGATTAGTTACATATAGGTTTATTAAAGTCTCCGCTAAACTACCTTGACCACTTCCTAGTCACATTCCCACTTGGTCAAGCTTCTTGAGGCTTAATAATTTTCTACATTTCGAGTGTTTTGGTTTAGGTACTGGCTTGGTTAAAGCATTAGCTACCAAGTTTAACATAAGGCACTACTCAAAAGCTACCTCATTGGCAATCACCATCTCCTTGACATAATTGTGTTAGATATCAATATGTTTTGTACTCTTGTGGTGAATAAGGTTCTTCATATGTGTAATGTTTCCTTAGTTTTTGGTTAGAATCTTTTTGGTGACTGAAGGAGCGAAAGCTAACTCGTGCATTAACCTCTTTAAATATATATTTTATTTGGTAATAGAAAAAGCTACCATATATTTTGCCTCCAGTGATGAGCATCCCACCATGAGCTTTCTTTTCCTCATCCAACTCACAACTCCATTAGCTAATAGGAATGTGAAACGTATAATGGGCCTTCTGGTTTCAATGTTGCCTTCCCAATTTAATTCTTAAAAACTTATCAAAATCATTTTGTCATTAGGCACTCTTGAATATTATAAACACAAACCTTGAACACCTTGCAAATATCTTAAAACCCTTTTGGTTGCCACCCAATGTTCTAATGAAGGATTTTACATAAACTAACTAATGATGTTCACTACATTGGAAAGGTCTAATCTAGTGGCAACCATGGCATACATAAGGCTATCAACAAGTTCTCTATAATATGGTACCCCCTCCATTGTGTCAATTACTTATGGTGTCTTTGTTGTAAAAGGCTTATAAAGCTTACTATTGGCTTTTAAAGGTGTAACTATAGGCTTGCAATTATCCATGTCAAAGGATTTCAAGATTTCTCTTATATACTTAGGGTAACCAAGGCTAATGGTTCCTTTGTTATGGTCTCTCATTACTTGGATTCCAAAGAAATATGTGAGTTCTTTTAAATTTTTCATTCCAAATTCTTGAAACAAGAATTTTTTCATTCCCTCTCTATCTCTTTTATCTCCTTGGTGAAATTAAATAAGTCATCCACATAAAAAGCCAAGAAAACATCAAGTGACTCTTGATTTTTCAATTTATAAATAATATGGTTAGGTTGACATTTATAGAAACTAAGAAGTAAAAAGACAATATCTATCGTTTCATTCTAAACCTTTTGGGCTTGCTTCAAGCCATATATGGCTTGCTTGAGTTTGCAAACATAATCTTTGTGTTTCTTGTCTTTGTAACTTTTGAGCTCACCATGTATATGACTTCTTTTAACTCTCCATTCAAAAATGCACTCTTGAGGTTCATTTAGTGAATTTCAAGGTTCAATGCAACTACCAATGCTAATAGGGTGCCAACAAGATAACACAAGCCACATCCATTTGCTTATAAAATTACTCTTGGAGGAATATTCTTTGAAATATGCTAAAAAAATCCTTTAAAAAATCTATAACAAATTTGAAATTTTTTTATATACCTTTATGTCAAGATGTATGTAAAAGATTTCAAAAAATATGTCATTTTCAAAAAAATTGAAACTCATTTACAAGTCCATTTTGTGTTTAATGGATGTTTTGAAATTTTTTGAATCATTGGATTTTTTCAAATTAATTCAAATGTTTCAATGATATATTAAGAACCTTACAATATAAAAAAACCTTATACTTTCAACACCAAATTAAATCACCATTTTTAAATGTGAAAAACTAATCAAACATTACACTTGTTGTGGTTTTTACTTGTGTGACTACACCCAACATTATTTTGATAGAAGGGAGTTTTGCTACTATAGCAAAAGCCTTATGGAAATCTATCCCTTTGGTTTGAAAAAACCCCTTGCCAACCAATCTTTCGTGGTATCGATCAATTTCACTATTCATTTTTCTATTAATCTAAAACACCCATTTATTACTTATGGTAATCCTCCTTCCTAACAATTTTACAAGTTCCCAAGTCTCATTTTTCATGAATGCGTGGTATTCTTCATATGTAACTTCCTTCCACTTGTTTACATCATCCCTTTGAAGAAGCTACTGCCATGCTATTAGTTCATCAATTGTTATGATGCACACAAAATTAAGGAATGCAAATCGAGCTCTTTCCATCTTAGAAGATCATCTTATTAGAATGCTAGGAATGGTGACGACCTAACTTTTTGGTGCATATATTGGTAGGTCCACAAAAAATCAATGTTTGACGTAGTCATTTGTTTGTTGTGTGCTTCGGAATGTGGTTGACTATTAGGAACAATTTTTTCATTGTTTTCAAATTCATCTCCATCAAATTTAACACACCCCTAAACTCCTTAAAAGAATCAAATGGGAATTCAAAGGTGAAAACAACAAAAGAAGGAGTCAGGGTACGCTTCCTAACTTGCAACACTTTGGGGATAGAAGGGGTGTGTTAAAGCTCCAGGATGGTTTTTCAACAATATGTTGCATGCCACCTACATGCATATATTTCAAAAAAATTCCCGACTTTTAATGGTTGGAAATCAAATTGGCATTTCAACTCTCGGCCCTTCTTTTGGCCATAACTTGTGTTTTAAGTATTCAAATGGGTCATCCAATCCCTTTTTAGATATTAAGGTTTCAAGAACTTTCCCATGGTATAAGTAACTCTTTAATCCATAGTAGTGACATACTCTCAATTTGATTCAAACATACGCGTATTTTACGTTTTTTTGGGCTTTTTAAAAAATACTTGAAAATACTTCTATTTGAGCACCTTCGAAAAATACTCGTATTTCGTATGTCACTACTATGCTTTAATCCAATGAGTTTTGGCCCATGAAATACCTCTTTGAAGATTCAGGACTCCATAGGGATTCCAACTCCTAAGGTGGGAGTCCACTTGAAAGTGTGTGAGTTCATTCCTTCACACTCCCGGGCATGCAAATGTCATTCCTGGGTTGCATTCTCGACCCACACCTTTCCATGCCTTTACTTTGGTCGTGAACTTAACGCTAAGGTCAAGACAAAATCCATCCTTAAACATAATAGTTTACTTTAGGTTTTTTTCAAACACGTTCTTCTCCAAATTGACTTCATTTGAATTCATTCTTCCAAAATGGTTTTCATTGAACACTACATTATGGCTAGCTTTAATGTTTCCTCGTTTATCAATTTATACACCTTCGTGTTCAAGTCATATCCCACAAAACACTTTTGATGGTTTTTGAGTTAATTTTTATCCTTGTCAATGCAAGTTTATGGACATAAGCATCCCAATTGAACATCCACAAATGTTTTACTATTGGTTTTCTCCCACTCCAAAGATCTTCAAGTTCGCTCCTTGTATTGTTATGTGTGGGGATCATGCTTTGAAGTAGGTTGCAATAATGATAGCCTATGTCCAATACTTTGCATCTAGGTTCCCCTATGTATTGTGCAACCTCCACAATTGTATGATTCAACTGGTATGCCACTTCGTTTTGCTCTTACATATATGATGTAGAAGTTGGTGATGAATGTTGCGAGAATACAAATTTTTTGGAACTCTCTTGACTTGAATTTTCCTCTATTATCAATCCTCAAGGTTTTAATCCTTTCTCATGTTTTTTTTTTAACAAATGCCTTAAACTCCTTGAACTTTGAAAGGTATTTTACCTTGTTATTTAAGATGGAAGATTTTTGAGAAAAATCATCCATGAAGGACACAAAGTATTTCGTTCCACCAAAAGATTGTGTCTTGGATGGTCCCCAAACGATTATATGAATGAATCTGAGTAATTTGTTTGTACATGACACTCCTTCCTTTAGAAATGCCTCCCTATGTTGCTTCCCTTACACATAGCCTTCACAAAAAGTGAACTCATCTTTGTAATCAATGTTAAAACCTTCTACAAGGCTTTTTTCATAAGAAGCAAATTGCATTCTCCACATCTAGGTGACCTAAACGTTCATGCCATAAAATTTGATTTTTTTTACTTGTTTAAACACAACAAGGTGAACATTTTTTCACTAGAAGAAATTTGGATATTAACCATTAAGTTTATGACTCCATTTTAGTCATAATGGACACCTACAACTTGTTTTGACTCTAGTCGCCTTGGACAAGTGCCACAAGACATGTAGTCGTAATAGACATAATGTCGCATGGTAATCCCACTGGTAGTTGCATAAAGTTGCAACTACACCTATGACTACCATAAGATAATTGATTTGCACCATGTCTCCAACGATGGGTGAATACAATGTAGCCATGTGGCAACTTATAATTCTAATAAAATATTAATTATATTAATAAATTCCTACTTGTCAAGGTTTTATTACATTTTAAATTATAGCAAGTTATTCCATTTGTTTAAATTTTAAATAATTTGGACATGTGGTAGACGACCATTTGCTAAAAAATAATCAAATGTATTGTCATGTATTTTATTTTCTGATGCAATAAAAATAGGAACACATGGCATA
>Ga0209208_10003634_pt1 | contig 22048 bp, 26 predicted proteins | sample S1TSphfallax_3_FD_187694 | JGI IMG/M metagenome (GOLD analysis project Ga0209208, IMG submission 187694) | Host-associated microbial communities from peat moss isolated from Minnesota, USA - S1T2_Fd - Sphagnum fallax MG (SPAdes) (version 2) | ecosystem: Host-associated > Plants > Peat moss >...
TTGAGAATGGCAGGTTTCTATAAAGTTAAGCACCGCCTAGATTTTTCCTTTGTATTTTCAACTCACTTACCGCTTGAAGAAACACGTTTTCAGCAAGCGGGATCTTTCTCAGTGGAAGGTACCAGCCAGGTTGTTTTGGGCCACACAAGGGCCTCTCCTCAGGCCCTTCTCCTATGCCAAATCTAGTTTCCACAAATGCTTCTTTGATATGAAATGGAGTTTCATGCCACAATCTCAAATTGGGCTTACAAATTTATGCTCCATACTAACCATGCTAGATGTGGCCATGGATCTACTACATGTTAAAAAGTTCATTCATGCAACAAAAGTTCATGATGCCACCAACCCACAACACTAGAGTGAATTCTTTCCATTTGTATGGACTATACAAGCTCATTCTATCAAAGAAGGTAGTGGAAAAACACTATGACCCATACAAGATGACCCATACAAGAGGAACAAAAAAAGAGCACACCCATTGATCACGATGGAACTGGGGGGGATTCCCAGAAACAGTATTGTAAACTTTGTGAACATGGGGAGAGAGATAATCAATCGTCATCTCTGCATATCCTCAAGAATTTTTTGCCCTACAGTTTCCATGTCCTTGAAGTGTACCAAATGTGTTAAGTACAAGTAAAATGGAGGCAACTACAATGACAGCAATGAAGAGCAATAGCATACACGCCACACTAGGATCCAGTACCTGGGGACTCTCACAAACCCACTATTGGAAGAATGCACTTGCAGCAGTATTCAATGGAGTAACACATCTTGAAACCTGCCCCTGTCTCATCTCCACATATCCTCCTCAGCAGTGTCTTCTCCTATGAGACATGCTAAATTGAGGAAAAAAAAACTCCTGCTAAAAATTGGTGAACTTCTAATGGTCCCCCACTTCTTTTCATTGCAAGGTGGGAGGCCGTCGTCTTACTTCAGAAGGTACCTTTGGCCTCCTTGATTGACTATGCTTAAAATTGTATTCCTCTCCTGTACCTCCTATGTGGTCTAACTCAGCAAATTCCAGAGGAGAACTTACCCCTCCCATTCGAATTGCACGCTGCTGGTCAGAAAGGTTTTTTACCAACTGATGGTAAGGTGAGCTGTTCACTTCTGAATGCACAAAAGCTGGGTTGAATGATTGTGGAGTTGAATTCGGCTGCAACCATTTACGGATTGCCAAGACTGTGATGTGAATCTCACCTGAGCTCTCATGCCCTTGAAACTTCAGCCGCAGTCGCCTCAAAAGGGCTGTCACTGCCTGTCCTGTCCTGTAATTTGTTTGCCATCACAACAACATCAGAACATGAGTTTTGAGCAGAAGAACAAAAATCGAATGGCAAACATGGTGAGGTGCCATTTGAATGGATTCTATTGAAAAGGCCTCAAAGATTTGCAAACCAGAAGGGGAGCATCATACATACCTGCCAGCTACATTCATAATTTTTTGACCTCCTTTAGATGTGAAGTGCTCTTTCTTCTCTAGCAAATATGTGACTGTGACTGAAGGTAAGCGTGCCCCTGTGTACAAAAACCACAATTCCAGCATGTGGGTGTTATTGGTTAAGTTGCACATGATACTGGTCAACCCATATATGTTTGGTAAAAGATGGAAGAGGTGCTCTAAGATCCTTGATTCCCGTAATGTCACTACATTCATATGCTTGGGTGGGTGCATTATATGCAGAGAGATAGAGATCAATACTTATGCAGAGAGAGATCACGTGTAGGAGTAAACCAATTTACTTACCAGCAGCATGCCGGTGCTTGAGACTTTTCAGCAATGTGAGCAAGCAAACCTACAGGACAAACATACAAGAAACAATACCATCAGTGAAACTGCAGTTTAATTGACTCAATGCCCAACAGAGAGGAAAACATTAAGACTTGCAATGGCATATCCCAGATTGTTCATTTGGATTGCTATACACAAGATCTTCCTGGATTCCTTGTTCTAATGTGTGCAAAGATGTTGTAAAGTTGGGAGAGGGGGCCAGACCTCTACAGCAAAGACAGGCATTGTCTCTGCACGAACAATAATAGGACCAGCAGTGAAGGAAAAAGTTGGAACAACACCTAGAGCTGCTGCCTCCTGCATTAAGCCAAAACCTCATAGCAGGTGAGTGATCTCAGTCTCCAGAACTGGGGAGTTTTCGTAGAATCAGGAAAAACCTGTTGTCTGTACTCTAGAAAAGTCGCATCTTCATAGCACAAAGGAAACCTCTCTTCAGTCAAAAAAATCAAGAAAAGAGAAACAAACCTCAAAGAGAGCAAGAGCTCGAGGATCATAAACACCACACCCATCAACTACATGGCGGGGACTTGCAGGCCAAGATTGGCCCAAAAATGCCACAACACGTTCATCAAAATAGTTTGGCTCTGATACTTCTGGGGTGCGCAAGCAGCCCAAAAGTTGAGAAAGAGATTCAACTGTCGGGACAATCCCTGCTCCCAGTGTTTGGCGATAGACAGCCAAAGCCCAAGCAGCCCTGCAGAAAGGACAAAGATACAAAGTGGGTTGTCACCCATCAGATGAAAATATGTCAGGTTCAACAAGAGTTACTAGCATGCAATTGCTTGCTTTCAGTGATACAAAAGAGAACAGACCAGGGACAATCAGCTTGTGGGTTTACCAGTGTTCATGAGGAGCATTGTTGCTACTGCCAGCAGGCACTGGGCAAATGGAGGACAGAATCTGCGGCGGAGGTGCAGACTTCTGAATGTGTTGCAAACAGATACCTGGAACACAACACAATATCATGTCACATTCTTAAAATTGGAGAAGGGGTCTGATGTCTGCTGGAGCCAACATTTTTACAAGGTATCAGGTAGGATGTGAAAGAGGGAGAGGGAGAGAGAGCGGTCTGAGATGGGTACCTGTAATACTGTCACACATGACAATGCTCGGTGTGACACCCGCTGCCCTTGCAGTTCTGTAGAGCTCAATAGCAAGTTCTGGCTCCTCTTCCCTGCACACCTACTGAAAATGTTATCTGTGTTTTCATTTCTGTCTTAATATTCAAAGTCTTAACAGGATGAAGAGGCAGCCATACTACTTGAGAAGGAAAAACCAAGAAAAATCTGTTCTGCTACTACTAGATCTAGTGTCTAGGGAGAAGACAGGATAGGGTGAAAGTTGGGTGTCAAGGCAGGGGCACTTACTTTAAACAAGCTGATAGTAGGATACTGTAGGATATCTGATTGGGTGCTTCTCCCGACTTCCTCATATCCTCAAGGACATGGAGTGCATTCTTGAGCTGTCTTACGCCACCTACAAATGTCGGGTTTCAAACCACAGGACTCATGTCATGACACCAGGTGATAGATATCATGTGCACACACTTACTTTACTTGTACAGCATAAAAAGGAGAAACCTCTTGCTAAGCTAGTTTTGCAGGTAACAATAATCTGAAAATACATCAGCTGCACATCTACAGAATTTACTATATCCATTTGTCTGTTTCCCAGACAACATCCAACAACAACCTGCAAAACAAAAAGCCCAACATCAATCTCAATTTCGTTTAACTGATGATCCAGAGGCAAAACTCACAGAGAGTTGTCATCAGGGCATTGAAAGTGGAGACTGTGGGTCTCAATCCAGTTGCTTGTATTTCCTTGTACAATTCTTGAGCACGATTACAGTTGCCCAGCTGCAAGGTCAGTGATGCACGAATGAGCACTTGATCTGAGAACAGGATTGCAACATATCCAAAGACCATGTTACACAAATCAAAACAATATTTGCTTTCCTCAAATATAGCTTTGATCAAACTAACAGATCTACTACCCCTTTGGTGCTGTTTGGAGGTGCATATGCAACCATGAAATGCAAATGACATTGAAATCCCAGATTGTTTTGAACTGTCAGCTTGAAAGCATGTATACTTACGTTGCTGCAGACACCCATAAGAGAGCTGTAGACAACAGCACCAGGTTTCATTCCCAGTCTCTTCATCTCTTGCAGTATGCTAAAGGCCTGATCAAGTTGACCAGAATGACCAGCAACATCTATCAATGCACTGAAAAACACCTGCACACAGATCCAGAATTGTGAACGCCCTTCTGAAGGACAAGCAGCACTATAAAGAGATAGTGCGTTTGGAAATACATGTGCCTCTGTTCCACCACATTAACATTCTGTTGACATTCTGTGCATTATGACCAAAGAAGGAAAATGGGACCTACTGAGAGTACCTACCTCATCTGGTTGTACACCATCCTTCTTCAAGTCGTCATAGAGAGAAAGAGCAGCATCAAGGTCACCTTTCTGACTACATGCATGCACAGCTGCTGTGTAGCACTCGGGTGTTCCTTGGATGCGGTTGGCTCTCATTGTTTTGTAAACCTCAAGAGCTCTGTCCACCTGATTCAACACAAACATTATTATTACATTGACAACATACTATTCTGTAACTCTTATTTGTCCCTGACAATACTGATCTCATTCTCCTACCCATTCTGAAGAAACAGATGGACAAACTTCTTCTTGTGCTCATGGAACTCTCTGGAGTGCTGCTCCCTTGCGGGTAAAGTGAGATCTAACCTGGCCGCCTCGTGCACAAGCTGCAATTAGTGCACCATAAGTCACATGGTCTGGTTTCACAGGAGTTGCTTCTGCTTTCATGTCAGATAAGACATCAAATGCTCGCTCCACGGCTCCAGCTCGTCCACAAGCATTAATTAGCGTATTGAAGATCACTCGATCAGGCTTCACATTCTGCACATGAAAAGAAATGTGTCCGTGTGCAGTTAAGTATCTACTTTCCAGGCCACAACTCAGTGTTGGACTCAACAAGGTGAAAGCCCAGATGGAGACAATGTGCCTGAAAATCACAAGGTAGAGTAGCAACTCCATACAGGTATTCCAAGGACACAGAGATGTGGGCTTGCATGCTGATACTACATATTTCCTTGCTCACCAGTCAAACTTCACATACTGTTGAAATGCAGACAGAATACAGTGGCACAAGTATGCAGAAACAAACATGATGAGCTGAGAAGAATACCTTTGAGATCATGATCCCATAGACACCAAATGCTTTGGGAAGTTGACCAGCTCGAGCACATCCATCAATCATAGCTGCAAAGGTATGAACGTTTGCCTCTATCCCAGCAGCCTCCATCTCATGGAAAATCTGCCATCAAGCTTGTGAGTTAGTATCAGGACCATGCCTTCACACCCATTTCAGAATCTTCAACAAGACTAAGCAGCAGAAGAGTACTAGAGTCAATCAGGTGGCCTTTTACCTGGAACACAAGGTCCACTTTCCCAGCTTTGGCGCATGCAGAGATCAATGAAGTATAGAATATACAATCAGCCTTCAGTCCTGTGCTTTCCAGCATCGCCAAGACTCGCAATGCCCCTGGAAGAGGGTTTTTTATTTTTGGGTTTCGGAGATGTCATCATCAGTAGCAAGATGAGAGGCAATATCAAAGAGGAGGCACAAAAGGCAGAAAAAAAGATGAAGCAATTGATCATCAATGAGAAAGACAAAGTGAGAGCTGGTGGAGATCCATGGAAGGATATTCAGAGAGTGATAGAAATTCCCACAACCCATCTGGGACACACACATACATACCATCTGTATCCCTTGCGTGACGACAAACAGAAAGAAGCATGTTGTAGATCTGTAATGTTGATGAGCTCTGCAACAGCCTAGTGTATCTGATTGCCTCTTTCACAGCTCCTTGGTTCTTGCAAGCCTGATAGAACCTAAGATGATTCATCTGCAAAAATATTCATATAAACATTTCTTGTGATTCTTGCACTCAGATTTTGCAAGTGAGAAGACAGCTAGCTAGCTGGTTCACTAGTACAAAAATTGATACAGTGAAGGGAACGATTGCTACAGATTGAATGAATCATGATCAACATGTTTCATGCCTTTGGGTTGATGAGAGAGCTTCTTTACCTTTGTTCTATCTAGCAGTGCAACTTTATCCATTTCTTCAAGCAACACAACACAATCTTGAAGCCTGCAAGTGATTCCCACCCACCAGATTCCCAAATGTCACTGGGGATGAGATGATTCAGAATTGGACAAAGATGATACTAATTTTTTTTGCAGCAGTCAAATGTAGTTGATTGATGGATTGAGTATTCTTGGACTTGATGATGTCCTCCCTCCACATCAAGCTCACAACAGCGCACACACAAAATTCAGTACAGATCATCATCATCATCACTACATGTATGTTACCTGCCAGATTGCAACAGCTTCTCGTAGATAGAATGGTACAATTGAGGAGATCCGTTTTGTTTGACTGGAAGGACGTCATGTATCGTGGTAGGCAACAAGGGCTTCCCTCGTCTCTTGAGGTTATGTGCTGCAGCGTTTGTCAAAGCCTGCAACATGACTTGGTTTCTATCAGGCACAGATTTCAGCTGTTTGCCAATCCCTTGCATGACTGCAGTAACATCCTTCTTCTCTCCTGCAGTGGTGGTGGTGGTGGGGGTGGTGGTAGTAGAAGAAGTAGTAGTAGCCACTGCTGCTGCCACCACCCCACCAGACACAGCTGGGTGGTGGTTGATGACAACATGGTGCTCAGAGGAAGAGGAGCTGCTGGTGGCTCTATCCAAACTGGTGCCAGTTTCTTGACTCAAGGACATAGTCTTGTCTGCAATGGGACAGAACAAATGGCAGCAGATCTTTGATTCATCTTTGAGCCTCCTCCTACAGCTATGACAGAAATCCATCCATCCTTTCTTTCTCTACAGAGATTCCATCTATCAAAACCCAGATCCCTTTGTTGCTGGACTCCTGAACTAAGAAGAAAAAATCTCTCAAGAAAAAAACAACTCATCTCTCTTTTCCCAGATTCCTGATTCTAGGTTGATAATTTTCCCAGCAGCAAAATCACCTGTCTGTCTGTCTGTCTCTTAGAATCAGTGGTTCGTGGATTGTGGGATTGTCCAGATTCCTCTGGCATTCACTTCCAATCCCACAATTAGCAACTCTGTTGAAGGAGGATTCTTGAAGCAAGCTTTTGGATAAGGCTTTGATTCTCTTCAGTAAAGAGACTTTCTTGCTTTTGCTTCACTTTGTATATGGCTCTTTCCTTCTCTAGGGATTGGATTGGGAAGTTTTATTTTTGTGGAAAAATGATAAAATCCTGGTGCTCTGGAGCAGCAATTCTACAGCAACAAAAATAAAATAAAATGGTTGTTGGGTGTGTGGGTCTTGAGATTCTTTACCTCTGGACAAATCGGTGTAGCAGCCAGCAATTGATTGGCGACGGAAATTATCTCTCCATCTTTCTCCAACCAGTTGATGGCAGAGGAAGTAACCCCTGCTGTGGTTGCTGCTGCTGGTCTGAGAGCAGCTTGTGGTGGTGATGGTGCTGGTACTGCGGCACACTTGTTGTTTCTGGTGGTGGCCATGAGAGAAGTGGAAGCGGAGGAGAGAAGGGTCACGGAAGAGGAGGAGAAGAGGGTCACTACCACTGTTACACCAGGAGGAGAGGTGGGTAGCTTGTGAGAGAACAGCATCGTGACGACGCAAGACAACAAGCCCTACAGCTGCTACTCCTCCTGCTGCTTCTGCTGTTGTTGCTATTGCTGCTGCACTCGAGCTTCGTGTGCGTTTGCGCTGTGGATTATGTTGTAGGTGTTGTTGTGGGGGTGTGGTGCAATGGTAAGATTGTCTGTTGTGCGTTTGTGAAGAATCCCAACGCATACATTTGGACATTCTGGGGTTGCAAAATAGAAGCCAGAAAAAGCTAGCTGAGCTAGCTAGCTAATCATGAAGAATGGAGCAAGGAGCAGGAGGAGCAAGAAGAAGAAGAAGAAGAAGATAGAGATGCTCTTGGACAAGAAAGAAGATGGATGGATAGCATTCTTCAAAATGGGTGGGTGTTGCTGCATAAGCGAGCAAGCGCAGCTAGGGACGGAAGGGATGGGAGGGGAGGACCTTCTTCTTTTCTTCGCTTTTTTGTGTGTCTTTCCGCTAAAACCGAAATGAAGTTACAACCATCCGAAAGTGTGTGACGATCAAATCTCTTGTGCGAGAATAATCCCCAACCCACAAAAAAGAGGTGGACCCCATCTTTCCTTCCTCCTCACCTTTTTTCTCTCTCCACAACAAATCTTCCACTTCAGACCTTTCATTCATCAGCCCCCAACTGATCCACAACAAGAGCCACAAGTCTAGTTGTCTACTTAGCCTAAACACGAGTCTATACATATGATCATACAACAAGCAGTCTCAAAGCTGCTGCTTCTATTGTAGTATCTCAATTGATCTGGAGTTCAATCTCAAGCTTCAGACAGACAGATAAAGACGATGGCACTACAATTTCCTTTCTGTCTGTAATCAGCCTGCAATGGAAACTAGAGATAAGATTCTTAGGTCTGGTGTTTGTGAGTCTTATTGTATCTCAGCTTCTCCTCCCCAACCACCCAGTGCCCACATCTCTTTTCTCTCTCCACATCCACAAACAAAACCCTCAATCCAATCGTCAATCAAATTCCTCCTCCTCCATGGCTGAAGACATCCCAGAAACCCATCTTCTAAAACATGAAAGAGAAATGCATTGTTGTTGCAGCAGTGTTAAGTATGTTGCATCAAGAAGAGAGAACTAGGAAAGAGCTTCTTCATCCCTCCTCTTGGGAGCAAGTAGATACCACAAGAAAGCCAGTACTAAGTAGCATGCTGGAAAAAACTTTCTACAATCCAGAGCTTTCCATTTCTCAAGTCTTCAAGGTGTCTCCAGATTGAAAACCAGATTGCTGGCTGCCCATTGTGTTTTGCATCTCTGTTTTCGAAGACTTGTTTATGTTTAAGAAAATCACTCAAGCAAAATCCTTGGAAATCACTAGGTACTCAAGCAGACCTTCTTCATATGGCAACAACAAAGCATGGCATGAAGCAGAGACTGGCTTCTCATCAGTTGCAAACTGTGGACAACCATTGCTCAATGCTTGTGATCAAAAGAATCCCATTTTGAGGAGCAAGCAAGCAAGCATGTTTGTGAAGAATCCTCAATGCTGTCACCAGTCCTGACAGATTTTTTTCTTGAGTTTTCTTTGTCTCTCTTGCAAAGGTTTGTCTGTCTCTTTGCCGCTGAAGGCCTGATGATTGTCAGGCAGCAGAGCTGCTCTTGTGGGTTTTGTGATGATTATGCAACAAGGGTAGTCCTGTACTATACATAAAGATTTAGCTAGCAAATCACACCCATCTCTCTCTCTCTCTTTTCTCTTGTGTCTATTATGTGCACACTTTTCATTGCAGAAAAGTGTGGCATCCGGGATGATTGATGCAAATGAGGTGAGAACTTGAGGCCCAGATCCATAATACATAGGCAATGCTTGAAGGAAAGAAAGTGCATCTGATCATCCATACACCCTGCAAAGTTTCCCAGTGCATGCAAGCAAGCACCCTGCAAGTTTCCCAGTATGCAAGCACCTTGTGACAATGCATTTTGTCTCTGTTTCCATGCTTAGATTTCTTATGAGCGAACACAAAGAAAACTGTTACCATCCGAGTGTAGACTGTAACCGCGAAAAAAACAAAACCAAAGATTGCAAATCGCAGTTTTTAATAGTCTCGAACAAGGTGAGAGGATTCTGCTCTGCGGACTGAGCTCTGGAACAGGGAAGAGGATGCATCAAAACCCTAACCCTAGCCCTAAGCGTCGTGCCGGAAGAGAACATCCTGGTGGTGGTGGAGGAAACTGGAAGAATCGCGAAAGAGGAGAGGATCGGAAAAGATGGCAGTCAAGAGGCATTTGATCAATCCCCTTTGCTTTACTCTAAAGCCTTCTCTGCTGTATCTGCGGGCAGCAGAAGAAGAAAACGAAGAAGAAGAATACAGCAGACGGTTCTTCTTTTGTGGTGGTGGTGCAGCTGTTGTCAGATTCTTTTCGTCTTCGCAGTCATCGAGGAAGGAAAACGCATTCCTGGAAGGAAGAAGATGAAGGAGGAAGGAGAACGCCAACTTTGTTGTTAGGGTTTTTGCCGAGAGTCTGTAGTTTGGAGATGAAAGCCGTAGAATCTCGAACTTTCGTCGACCTGTGGTGAAGAAGAGAGAGGATCTGCAGTAGAATCATCCCAGAGAGAGAGAGAGAGAGACAGACAAACAGACAGACAGTAGTTTAGCAAGGAAAAGTGTTGTGATCTGGTGGTAGGGATTATAGTGGTGATCTTTTTATTGTAAGGGATTTGAGGAAGTGGTAAGGTTGAAGATATGGAAAGGACAGCAGCAGCAGCAGCCGGTGTAGCGAGTTCTGATACAACAGAAGGATGGGATCCAGAAGGCCGCAAAGTGTCGGAGGTGCGAATTTTCAGAGAAGACGTGGTGAGGAGCAGCTTGGTTCTAGGGTATCCTCCGCATATAGGGATGGTGGTGAAAGTAGGAGGAGATTCAGATAGTGACGAAGACAGCGAAGATGATGATGAGGAGGAGGAAGAAGATGCAGAAGAAGCACAAGAACAAGAGCAAGAGGAAGATGCTCAGCATCATCAACATCATCAGAATCATCACCAGGAGCTTGTGAAGGGTTATGCTCGTATTTTGTGGTTGAACTCCGACAAATCGACTGAAGAATTGAATGGACTTGAGGTTCTGGATCGTGTTTTGATGCATGGGGATATTGTCGCATCGGCATTGGATCCCTTGGGACAGACAGGTACAGTGGTTCATGTAGAGATGTATGTGGATCTGGATCTTTCGAAGGACTTGCGAGACATTGTACAGGATGTTGACAGTCGGATTCTTCGTCGTGTGCGAGCATTCAACCCTGGAGATTATGTCATCAATGGTCACTGGCTTGGCCGTGTCGAGGATGTTGTGGACAATGTGACTGTGCTGTTCAAGGATGGAAGCAAATGCAAGGTTTTCCAAGCCGACATTGATCGGCTTGTTCCTGTCTCTGAGATTCCTCTTTTTGATAAAGAATCGCCTTACTATCCAGGCCAGCGAGTGAGGGGAGCTTCCCCTAGGGCATTGAAAGGTGCAAAGTGGTTGCGGGGAAGCTGGAAGGCAACTCGAATGGAAGGTACAGTTGTGGATGTAGAGGCTGGCTCTGTGCTGGTTCACTGGATCAGTGCATCGGCTACACACTCATCTGCAGTTCCCTCTGAGCAACAAGAAGCTAAGAACCTTGTCCCAATGATGTGTTTTGCACACACCAACTGGCAGCTTGGAGACAGAACCCTACTGCCTGAAGGGAAGCTGAATGGTGTCACCATGGCTGGAACTCATGGTGACAGTGCAGCTGCAGTGCTGGATGAGGATTTTGCAGAAAACCTGGAAGAAGAAGCACAGCAAAGTGAAAGGGATTTATTGCTACCTAGTAGTAGTAGTCTGGAGCTTTCTCCCCCTCCTTCTCCCAATCCAACAGTGTCAGATCTGGTGGATGGAAGTGTTGTCATCACAGGAGCATCATGTAGCTCTTGCCATGGAGCTTCAGATTTGAAGGACATTCAGCGACGGCAGCAGCGGTCAGGAAAGCGGCGATCCAGCAAACAGCTGCTGCGGCGGGCTGCAAAGAAGGATCAGGAAGCGTTGAAGAAGGACAAAATGGCAGAAAGGTCAGCCTTGGTTGTTAATACAAGAACTGTTGTGGATGTGTTGTGGCAAGATGGGACACAATCAAATCAGGTCAGTGCTTGCTCCCTCATACCAGTTGATCACCTTGGAGACCATGATTTCTGGCCTGAGCGGTATGTCTTGGAACGAGGCTCGGATGGGGAGGGGCTTGAGAACGAAGTTCGGCGTGTAGGTGTGGTGAAATCTGTAGATGCAAAGCAGCGCACAGCTTTTGTGCGGTGGCTGAAGCCAGTAGATCGCCCAGAGCAGCTTCGGGAGTTTGATAGGGAAGAGACTGTGAGTGTTTATGAGCTTCTAGAGCACCCGGACTACACATACTGCTTAGGGGATGTTGTGATTCGCCTACCTGTAGCACTGTCTAGTGACCCCGTGGCAGGGGATGTATCTGATGAGGGTGGCACATCTAGTTTACAAGCCACTTCAGAGGTGGAGTCCACAGACCTTGTGGCTGAGGCCACAGAGGAAAAGAGGGGCTTGGATCAGCAAGCTCACAAGAAGACAAATCACCAAGATCCCAAATCACAGAATGTTGATCTTTCATGGGTTGGTATCATTGTTGGGCTTGAAGATGGAGACATTGAGGTTGCATGGGCCAATGGTATAGTTTCCAGGGTGGGACCTCAGGCGATATTTGTGGTGACACGTGATGATGATGATATCTCATCTGTGCATACAAGTGACCTTGATGATGCAGAGGAGGATTATGGCGATGAAGATGCAGCCAGCTGGGAAACTGTAGACTCTTCTGATGAACGGGAGCGTGCAGCTGAGGATGTGGGAGGCAGTGACCCTAACCCTAGTGTCACAGATTCAAACAGGAAAATTTCTTTCTCAAACCCAAGTACTGGAGAGATTTCTGGAGAAGCTGGTCCTCCACCAACTCCTTCCAGCCCTCGACAATTTAAAGGCCCAATAGCTGCTGCAATAGGGCTTGTTTCAAGAATGGCATCAGGACTACTTGGCTTTAGGGACAAGCCTACTGTTCAAAAGGAAACAGCAGCTGGTGGAAAGCCGAGTGTGGAAGAACTCATTGAGAGTAGTAATGACCCACATCAGTCAAAAGAGCCCTGGCGTGTGGTTGATTTCTTATCCCCGAGTGGTAGGAACGCTCTTCAAAAACTTGATGCTGCTGCAGCAGTGTCTGAAGGGGAAGATAACGAGGAGACGCCTTCTTGCACAAGAAGCCATGCTGAGGAACAACTCAATAAAAGCAGTAGGTTGGTAGCCTCATCAGAGCCTCCAATACCAGTGGATGTTGAAGAGCCACTAGAAATGCATGGGAATTCAGATGTTACTTCAGAAGTTTTCAGTCATAATTTGGCGACTTGTTCAGTTCATGAAGCATTGGATGAAGCCCAGAGGTACAAGTTGGAGAGGAAAATTGTTGATTTCCAAAGTATAAAGCACTTTGATAGTGTTGTGGATCCATCAGATCACCATTTTGTTGTTGAGACTGCCCAGGCAGTCATTGACAGAAAATGGGCAAAGAAGATACGGTTGGAGTGGAGCATTCTTGAGAAAAACCTTCCTGATACAATCTATGTGCGAATTTATGAGGATCGGATGGATTTGATGAGAGCTGTGATTCTGGGTGCACAAAATACCCCGTACCATGATGGCTTGTTTGTTTTTGATATCTATCTTCCCCCTGGCTACCCCAACACACCCCCTCAAACTCATTATCACTCAGGTGGATTGCGATTGAATCCAAATCTGTATGAAAATGGTAAAGTGTGCCTCAGCCTTCTCAATACTTGGACAGGCCAAGGTACAGAAGTGTGGAACCCATCAACATCAAGCATACTTCAAGTTCTTGTCTCTATTCAGGGCCTTGTTCTGAATGCGAAGCCCTATTTTAATGAAGCTGGCTATGACCGCCAGGTGGGTACTGCTGAGGGTGAGAAGAACTCAATTTTGTACAATGAGAATGCATTCTTGCTGTCTTGTAAGTCCATGTTATATTTGCTCCGCCGACCCCCGATGCATTTAGAGCTTCTTATTCAACAACACTTTGCACAGCGAGGAGCTAGATTGCTGCAGTCATGTGAGGCATACTTACAGGGGGCTCTGGTGGGCTCTCTTGGACAAGACAATCATGATACCTTCTCAACAACAGTTGCAGATAGAGAGTTGGTGGGAGTAGACAAAAGCTCTGCTGGCTTTACTCTCATGCTTTCCAAGCTTCTGATTAGGCTGAAAACAGCTTTTACAGAACTTGGTGTCGATTGCGGATTGTAAATGCCACAAAGATGAAGAGTGGTCAAAGTTGGTCATTGAGATATATGATTTCATTGTACCAGTGTCCTTTCTCTTGTGATGTAGGCATGGAATGCTTTTCCTATAAGGGATGACCACCCCTCAAGCTGAGCATCCGTGCTGCCGCCGGCAATTATGTACTTTGATAATATGAATTGAGTGCAGGGTAATGGCTCTGCCATTCATGAAGAAATGATGATCTGGTAACTTGTGACATGAGAGGTTTATTATAGCTGCACTCATTGCTGTTGGATTTGTTTTCATTGGCTGGAAACTGACACTAACATTTTTCCTTCAAATCCGTATTTCTGGAGTTTTCATTGTGTGATCTATTTGATAACATGAATTGAAGGGGCATTCCCTTACATATGGACCAAGATGGGTTGGTTTCCTATGCTATGTCAAAAGGTTCAAGACTGATGGTCCTTTGTGGGAGAGATTGTAACCCAATAGTATTGCAAACTCTTGGGATTTTATCAGCTTTTTTTGATAACAACTCTCCTTCTCAAGATAAGTAGTGTTGATCAAACCCTAAATCCATATTTTAATAGATTGATATGTAGATGCATAAATATGCTGATCTTAATTGTGTAAATGGCATACATGGTTTTTTCATGTACTTGTAATAATATACATTGAGTGCAAGTGGATAGAACATGTATCCCAAGTTTTGGTACCTTTACATTTACAGAACTAGAAAAGTCATTTTGAGTAGAGATAAGGGCATGATTTAGTATGACTTATTACTTTAGGGCTTGTTCAATGCAAAGCTAAGGGACATTGAACTTGTTAATACACCATATGCCAATAATAAATTTACACCACAATAGTTGAGACAGCTGCATTTGTGAACCAAAAGTTTTAGTTGTGTGTAGATGGAAGCAGGGTTTATTAGGGTTTATTTTTCAATTTTGTGATATAGCCACACCGGTGATCATCCACAAGAGGAATTAGCCAAATTTAAAAAAAACTAACTAATAAGCATGCTATGTTTTGGCAACTTGCTGCAACTTATTGTAATAAATATGGTGATTTCAGAAAAAAAATTCCTCAAAATCTGGTGACTTAGGTGTTTTTGTTCACAAGACTCCTTTGTAATGAATGTTGGATTCCATCTCTCAAGTTACACTAGTAGGGTTTGTAAGTTGTAAGTGGGCACATAATTGTTTTTGACCTTGCTTACCAAGGCAAGGATATTGTGTTTAGATTCATTATAGAGTATAGTAGCTTGATGGATTTTGACCTGTAGTAGGTCTATTTTTATATTAGAATTTTTGAAAGTTGATATTTTGGCTTGTGTTGAAACTTGAGATTTAGTTATAGAGTTCTAAATATCTTGAAGGATTTTGGTTTCTTTTAGAGGATTTTTCTGAAGATTATATTTTTGCATGGTGAAATGTTTGAATTTCCATAATTCTTCTTTTGCCTTAAGATACTTTTTAATATAAGTGGCAAATTCACAGTGTGACACACATCCCTTGTTCATGTTTTGTGTGGAGTTTGTATAGATTTGCTTATTTTCAGTGTGCGAAGTGAATTTTTGAAATAGATGTACAGAAAAAAGGAAAGGATGTGGAATAGTTGATGTGAAATTATAGTTGTTTTAATTGACAAATGAAATCGTTTTAAAATAAAATAAAATGTATTGTGATGTTTTCTATTATGAATTCGTATATATAATTTTAAATAATATAATGGACAGTTCAACATTTAACTATGCAATAATTATGTTAATTTGAAGATTGCATGCTGAAACAGAAAACATTTCAGAATATTTCAAAAACATTCTTTATTTTCCTTCACAGAATTCTAAATGTTCTTTCGAAAACGTCAACTTTGGTGGAAGTATATAAATTGGTGGTCTGAACTTTGCAGCTGCCAAACGCCTACTATATCCTTCTTACCAGTGTTCAATTACATCCACTAAGGTACAAAGCTCATTTGTACACAACTGTTGCATATTGTCCTTGTAGAGACATGGGGAGATGGAAACGTGCCAATGAGGGGTGGAAGCAAATCCCCAAAAACCAAAGTATATATGCCAGAGACAAGCAACAAAGGGACAAAAAAGAATCCACCAATTTTGACTTGGCAAAACCGATGGTGAAAGAATGGCACTATATCAATAACTCTATCTCATCTTGACCACCATTTCAATTGTACTCTTTACACTCAATATTGTTCAAGTATTTGCAAGGTCTTAACCATAATGTTAAGATCTCCTTTTCAACCCCACAATGATGTGATTTGTGGTGTTTCCTGTATCTAAACCCTAAGAATCAACTGTGAAGATGATGGGAAAAAAGCCTAGGCTCTCTCTCACATATGGAGAAATTTAGCCAGATCTTGGAAGATCAACACTTGTCCTTGAGAAAACTCTTGTGAAAATTTAAGGGTAAGTGCTTTCATTGCACAGCAATAAACTACAAAGTGTCATCTCCAAAGAATGTGGGGTAAATGTTACCTTTTTTCTTGTTGGTAGGCATGCTTGAAAAAATCTGCCCCTTGAAAACAACACTGTAATATGTGTTAACTTGAAATGCTGAATACTCCTCCAGCAGCAAACAATATGGAAATTTCCTGACTTCACAACTGATGCTGCAACTGCAGGCAGGTTGAGAGTTCAAGTTGAAAAGGGCTGTTTACCCTGAAATGAGTTCAATTCCTGATTGTTGCCAGCAATTGGAGTCTAGGCGGTTTAACCAATCCACATCTGCTATTCGCCCTGAGTCTTTGCCACCACTTGCAGCACTAGTTTTTCTGAAGGAAGCAGCCCCAACAAAGTCTTTACCAAGTAACTTCTTTGAAGAGCTTCTGTCAACCAAGTCCCTTGAGGAGATTTTGCGAGACAAGCAGTGCTTGCTCATTGAGGGAGATGACTTGGGCTTGGCAAGAACTATTTGGTTGATATTCTGTCGGCAGAAAGGACATACAGGAGGTGGAGAGACACAGACAGATGGATTTGGCTTGTTGTGGCAGCACAGAGATAGTGTGCATTTTGCACACATTTGGTGGCCACATTCCTGTACTTCAAGTGTACACTGTTCCTCAAAGCATATGCAGCATACTTCTTGTGCAACACTGCTACTCCTCTGCACGTCAATTACCCACAAACCTGATAAGTTTCTGGAACACCCTCCCAAGGTGCAGAGAATATAAAATCTGTGAGACTCAACTTGGGTTGCCAACAATAGAATTGGGACTACCAGACTTCTATTGAGGATATATCAGAAAAAATCTTCTCTAAATCCATCTATATCTTCTCAATGATGCTTGAGAACTACCTCATGTCTAATGAGTTAGCTTTTTACCTCAAGCTGGGACTCTTCCAGATTGAGAGATGAATTCCCTGCAAGTCCAGTGGGCTCACTGCTGGGCACCACAGCACTGGAATTTATAGGCATGCTGTCCAAGGTCAGTTGCCTTTCCCACTCGTCATTTGCATGAGCCAATGCAGTTTTGAGCAGTATTTTGGCTTGAGGTTCCAGCTCGATTATGAACTTCCAGGATGAGGGCCATACAAGGGGTTCAGGAGAATTGGGGTTCAGAAGTGCAGCACACGCAATATTCTTGTGTTGTAGAGCAATGCCATATGGGGAATGCCTGCAAGGACAAGGACACACAGGACAATAAGGTCAGTCACCTCCCACTGCCTCATGGCACCTGGCACGACAAAAGGACATCATAAGTAGCCCTAAGAGTTGCCTGTATTATCAATGTTCACTTCTACATTGTACTATCACTTGAGTTTCACCTCTCAAAAACATAATTTAATGCAGCATACCCCATGATATCAGTTACATCTCGTTCTGCACCCCATGCTAGCAACTCCCGCACACACTCCACAGAGCCTGAGCGTGCTGCAAGATGCAGAGGTGAGCTGCCTTGTCCAGATCTGGTATGACATAACCACAATTCAATGGCCTAGTTCAGTGACAACATTCACCATTAGCTCCAAAAAAAGTCTGAGGAAGCCTCGTCACTGTTTTGCTGTACCCACTGTGCAGATAGACCATTACATGACTCGGAACAAGACAGCATCACCAACATGTGTCAATTGAGAATTGGTGACATTCCAGTAATGCAGTGACTATTGCAAAACCAAGTTTTCCCACTATTTTTCTGACAATCAGTACAGAAGACAAATGTTCCGAGACAAGCCCACCAGACAAAAACTAACAGGAAAAACTTGTACAAAGTTATTATGAGGTTTACCCATTGGTTGCAGTTGTAGCCAACACCATAGCACCACATTCCAGTAAACGCTTCACAACTGAAGTATGACCACCCAATGCAGCTAAGTGAAGAGCGGTTGCCCCATAAACATCCCTCATATTCAGATACCTCACAAAACCCCTGGAATCCAAAGCCCAGCAGGATGACAATAGTGAGTGAAATTGTTTATAAGACAATTCTTCTTGCCTTTTGGAATCAAGAACCAGAAACCCTAATGAAACAACCCTCAACAGGAATCTTTAACAGGCAGCAACAATTTCCACCAGCAGAGGGACCTGTAATCAAAAGACACATTTTAATGACATACAGTTTTTCACATTGTAAGACATACCAAGAGTTTGCAACAGGGCCAGTTTCAGCAGCTGTCAGTATTTTGCAAACACACTCAATGTGGCCTCCTTTGGCTGCATAATGAAGGCATGTCCGTCCATTAGCACGATCAACTGCTAATACCTGGTTCCATATAGACATAAATCCCCAGGTATTTAGACTACCAAGCTTTTGCTTCATGGAATCCAACAATCATCATTGCACCTCAGGCAAAGAATGGAAGGCAGCTGCAAAAGAGGCAATGATAGAAGACTAATAAAATCTACATACTTTCCAAATGAAACCTGCAAAGGTCAACTCCACTTCCACTGGATACAGTTCAGAAATCTAAGATAGCCAGCCACCATGATGACAGGGATGAACATATTACATTAGCATCATTGTCAAGCAGTGGACCAATGCAAGCCGATCGTCCATTCTTGCATGCCAGCATCAGCGGTGTCTGCACCGATCACAACCAAACCTCAACACAAAATTAAACACCCAACAACTTGTACAAGAAATGGCTCTTGAAGGAACCATTATATGGAGGTCAAGATATTTGCAGGACTGTCACAGAGAAAGTCTAGTGAGTCTGGAGAGGACATGTGTCAGTTTTGAATCTGCATGAAGTTACAACTCTCCATATCCTGACAAATTCAGGTAACTCCAATCATTGCAGTATGTATCATACATGAATCATTCAAAAGTAGGCAAAGGCATCATCATACCTGTTTGCGACTGTTAACCGCATTCACTCTTGCACCGTGCTTCAACAGGAGCATTAGAATCTGCTTCCCATGACATTCACAAAAGGAAAGCAGCTCAGCATCATGTCCTTCTATCTTCCAAGACGGTGAGGCTAGGTAACCAAATACAACCTCAAGATTCAGAACATATGAGAAGATTTATGCAGGTGAGTCAAGCACAAACGGAAGTTTCACAAGCTCATCCATTCTAGAGAGAGATTCCTGCATTTTCGACTATACTGCTGGTGGATTTGGGCTTTTGACTGGGGGCGAGTGTTGTTGAGCTTACTTCAAGCTGGCCAAGAGAAGCCGCAAGGTGCAGTGGCGTCGTGCGGATGTAGAAAACAGAATCGTTCACAAGCTTCGGTTCTTCAGTGGCTAGAGTTTCGACAGACTGCACGTCATGCTCCCTGATGGCTGAAAACAACCGCTGAATCCCGGCCCCGTCCATGTTGCCGCCGCAGCTTGACAGAGCCTGTCCCATTGCGCAGCAGCAGCTCCAGAAGAAACAAATTCCCTGCTCAGATTGCGGCAAGTACCTGGCCGGCCCTGTACTGTGTGCTGGTGGTCTTGAGTCCAATCTAATGTGCAGAATTCCTCCGTCTTAGAGGACTCCTGATTCCAAAGCACGCCGGTTTCTTATGCTCAAAGAGTTCGCAATGAAGTCCTAGACCCAGCGGGGGAGACTGAAGGCTTTTCGAGTTCAATTGGTGCTGCTTCCGCATGACAACATTCGCAAACAAACATTTGCTCGTCTTGTCGAAAAGCAGTTACGCCAGCAGCATTCTCTTATGCACAGTTCTTGTCTGATCGTCTTTCTTCATCTGGTTGCAGGATCTTTCACAATAATGTTCAAGCCTAGTATCGTGCCGACTAGCAAACTTGTCCAGAAAGAGGCGAGAACTGCAGGAGGGAATATAGCAAGGTTATGAGTCCTATACACGAAGAAGAATCGGCGACCGCGTCGCACAAGCGCGGCCTCGCGGTTCTGGTAGGAGTGAAGGAAGAACAGAGTTGCAAGGTAGACTAAAACTGCGCGACGAATTCATGATCTCATAGAGTAAGAGACTCGGATCTTAGTCTCTCCAGTGATTACAGAACGTCATCGCCACAGCACAATCACAATAATTGTGAGCCAGCCACAAACTTGAATCGAAATCCTCCTTGTTGACAAGAAGAAGTTCTATAGAGAAGAAGAGGACGGCGAGAAGTCTTAGTGCCAGATTGCTCAAATCCCGTGACGGACACACAACACAGGAATCTCTGAGAAAAAACTTCCTGCACTAGTTCTAGTCCGTTTCTTAATATTCTGAAGTGTTTCTTCTGTCAACTGTCTTCTAATTTTTTTATTTAGCGAGGAGAAAAAAAAAGACAAGAAGAAGAAGAGGAACTGGAGTAGAATTGAAGGCAACCTGTTGGCATCGGAGTCTCGTACGCAACTTTGTCTTCTCAAGCCTGTAATCAGCAAGGCAATCTTAAAACCACGATCGCCGCCAGAAACCATTGAAGATCCAGAGTCATGACCAGCATAAGTAAGGCTTCCGCGAGTCTTCTTCTTCTTCTCAAGAATCGTCCGATCTCCAAGGCAGCAGCAGCATTCCCAGGAGTCCCAAACTCAGACAGCACACTCAAATCACAATAAAAAAACCAAAAAAAAAAGTCAATAGAAACGAAGCCTTCTTCACACATGATCAGAACAGGAATTATGAATCACGATCAGTTCCGTCGCGTTTGGGAAGAAGCTCCATCAAGAAGAAAAAACCCCAGATCATCGACTCCTGGACTAGTATGTATATATAGATACATATCGACAAAATTTTAAAACATCAAGAAGAAAGAATCAAACACAGAAGAACAAACACAATAGGGTCGAGGTTATAATCACTTCGCTCTTATAGCCAAGCTTTTAAATCCACAGATTTCCAATTTCTTCTTGACAATGAAGCTCACAAAGAAAACAAAAAAAACAAGAAAAAGGAATGAATCCGAGTCTTCTCTCTTGCCCTCTCGCTCTCTCTCTCTCACTCTATCGCTCGCTAATTATTTACCTGGCAGTCTTAGAGAGAGCAAACAAGGAACGGACGGCACCTGCAAACGTGCACAAACGACAACACACACACAACTGCCCGCGAGGAGGAGAGTGATGAACAAAACGGAAACAAGCCGAAAATTCCGAGAACTGCCAACGACTGTTCCTGGCGAGGGTTGAGGGGAAAAACCGCAACTGTCGAATTCAATTGCGGGGGGCGGGGCGGGGCGGGGGGGAATTTAATTTAATTTAATTTAATTTAATTGAATTTGATTGGGGGAGTTGAGTTGAATTAGCCGCGTGGCAGTTAACTTTTTTGCTTAATTGACGGACCGCATCCTCAGCAGTTAACTGCCACGCAAAAGGAAATAATTATTATTTCATTTTAATTATTAATTTTTATTGGCCGTTCTTTAGTACACTCATCAAAAATCCACCTCATTTACAGACCAAGCCAACCGGATTGATCACATACCTACCTAGTCTAGTAGGTACCTACCCGTGTTGACCTGTTGTTGCTGTTTTTAAATAACCGGTTGATAACCATCTGCTCTCATACTGTATGTTTTAAAAAAAAAGAAATTACTATTATTTTTTAATTATTTTTTTCTGGTTTTTAAAAGTTTTTTAATTAAGTGTTCAAAGATTGATAACTTACCTAAATGAGAATTAGGTCATCTACCTCGGTTAATAGATTTAAATTTTTTTTTTTTTTGTGTAGGGGTAAAGCTTGAGGCCATGAGCTTTGTCGCACCTCAAGTGGGCTAGATTTGTTTGTTGGGAAATTAACTTGTGTTTTTTGGGTGGATTTCTTTGTTAGGAAATTAATTGAAGTTTTTGGGCTTGATTGGTAGTCCATCACCTAATTTTTCTTAACTATTGGGTAGTACTACCCCCCCCCCCCCCCCCCCCACAC
>Ga0209208_10003635_pt1 | contig 22048 bp, 20 predicted proteins | sample S1TSphfallax_3_FD_187694 | JGI IMG/M metagenome (GOLD analysis project Ga0209208, IMG submission 187694) | Host-associated microbial communities from peat moss isolated from Minnesota, USA - S1T2_Fd - Sphagnum fallax MG (SPAdes) (version 2) | ecosystem: Host-associated > Plants > Peat moss >...
AACATTTCCATCCTCGTTCCAAGGTCATGGCCCCAAAATCATAAATTGGCCACCTTCCTTCAGTCCGTTTTTCCAACAGGTTTAATTTCTTAAACCCCTAAACCAAACAACCCGATTTCCAAACCCAGTAGCAGTAATTAGGTTGTTGTCCGGCCACCCCATAACCGGTCACAATAGTTCCTACAACAGCAAGTACTGAATTGAGTATCTCCTCAAATATTCTAAGACACTAACCATTTTCCATATTGCTTGCAAAATTTTCACATTTTATACAACTAACAAATTGTTGAAAAGAGTTTGCAATAATTTTCAATTTTGCATGGATCCACAGGGCAAAATCTTTTGCAAGATTTGTTTTGAGTTCTTGCTTGGATTTGCCGTGTTTCTGTTCATTATCACCATTTATGATTATGGAAAATGGTGATTGAATTTTCAAGTTTGCATAAGGAATTGTTTGCTAGATTTCTTGAGTTTCGTAGGAATTTGGATGGGGTGGTCCAATTTCTGTATTACTCATTCCATCTTCAGTCATGGAAAATTGAGAGGGTTTTCAGCTGTTTCTGTATTTGATGGAATATGCTTTGAAATCTTGTGACAAAACGATTTTCCAAGTTTCTTGCAATCGCTTTTTGTCCTTCTAAATCATGTGAAAGGAAAAAAAAAATCGTAAATTTCTTGCAATTGATTTTTTGTGTTTAAAATCCTGGGAGACAAAAACCGTTTCCCGACTTGTTTGCAATTCATTTCTTGCAATTTTCTGATGTTTGTGTTTGAAATTCTTGGATACAAGAAATTTCAAGATTGCTTGCAAGGATAAGCTTTCTGTAACTGGTAGACCAGTGCGCTACTGCAAAAATGAAACAAAAGTTCTGCAAAATTAAGAAACCAAAAACCACCATTTCAACTTGCAATTGCAAAAGCAAACAAAAGTCTTGCAGAAGGAAATAAAAGCCTTTGTGGGAGAGAGAATAATAAAGTAAACACATGAAGAGAAAGATTTCTCTCAAGTAGAGCTAAAAAAATTTCTCAAGCATCAAGAAAATTGAGTTTTACAGTATCATTACAGATTGGTACAGTTTTACAGTATTGCAGCAAACTGTCACACAAAATTTGAAGGTTTCAAAAGCCTCAATTCATCAACCCAAAACTCTAAAAAGCTTGAAGTTCAAAACCCTAGAAACAAAAGAGTCAATTCTGTTGTAAGAAATACAGTAATGCACAGAAGCATTTCGATCAAGCCTCGAAGCTCTCGCACTGATCGAGAATTTCACAATTTTGTGAAGAAAATTCGATTGAATCCCGAATTCAATGTTTTACAATGTTCTGTTCTTAGTTTCTTATGCGATCTGCAGTCCTCTTGACATCTCCTTTGATGTCTTCGGCTCCTTGCTTGGCTGCGTCGCTTGCTTGCTCTGCTTTCGTCTTCACATTCTGACCTGCATCCTCAATTGAACTGGTCGCCTTGTTGAAGTTGGTCTTCAATTCATCTCCTGCTTTGTCGACGGAGCTCCTCGCATCTCCCTGTCGAAAGAAAAGAGAGACAAGAAACAAGGATTACAAGGAGAATCCAAATGAAATCTAGCATGAGCGTCCCACGACTGAGATAGCAAAATCACGGCGTTGTTTCTCATGAATTCATGTTTAGGAAGTGCATTTGACGAGGAATATTGTAAGTTGGTGCTTACTGCAAGGTTGTCAGCGTCGCCGCGAACGTTGCTAGCTGTGCCTCTAGCATCCCTCTCCAAATTCCGGCTGGCATTCTCAACCTGGCTGCCTGCTTTTTCTGCATTTCTCTGCGCTTCCCGGGACGCACTGTCAGCCGCGTCTTTAGCCTCCTCTGACTTCCCAGACACGAAGTTGCCGACTTCTTGCGCGGCTCCTTGCACCTTGTCTTTGGCTCCCGACGCAGCATCCTTTAATTGGTCGGCTGCCGACTGCGCTGCGCCTTTAATGCTATCGGTCACACTCTCTTCAGCGCGCACAACCAAGGGAGAACGCACAGTGTGCGATCGACTGACGAAGCTGGTGCTGGCAGCGTGGTTGACATTCAAGCGGAGACCACCAAGACTGCAAGAAGCTGTGGAGCTCAGTCTCGCGCTTGTGCTGCTGTGCCTGGACACCGTCAACACTGGTGCTGACCCGACCACAACACTGCTAGACTGCACTGCCAAAGCATTGACGGTAGCCATGTTGTCTTCTTCTTGCGACGAGCAAACTACTGGTGGTAACAACAACTGTAGAAATTCCAACAAATACAACTTCCTGTTCTCTTCGAGAAAGGTTAAAGAAGAAGATGGGTGCGAGATGAATGCGTCTGAGGAAGATGAATACAGCTGCGATCTGCAACAAAAGATTGAAGCTCACTGTAGATTGGAGTAAGGTTGTATGTGGATTTTATAAGGAGAGCGGCTGGATGTCGTATTGAGAAAGGAGAACAGAAAGGGGCGCGCGGCGCCCATGTGATCGACAAGTTGGAGCAGACACCTGTCGATGTACTTCAAGATTACATCTCTCAAGTCAGCATAAAAGTAGCGACATGTTTCCGCTTCGGATTGGGTCGTGCAATCATCCAATTCTTCCCATGAAACTTAGCCCCTGAATGTTTGCCAATTGCAACTCCACGTCTGGCAGGACGAAGATTTACCGCACCACACGCGTCTGTTCGAGTCTGGAGATCTTGCGGCACGTGGCACGAAACGCACCATGGTGACAAAGCTATGAGCATTACGCGTGCGTCTAGTTTGTGGATGAAGAAGGCTTTGGTTGTAGACAGAGGGTCGCTGATTGATCTCGGTCTGATCACATCTTCTCGATAAACATCATATGGAAAAAAATCATTAGTGTTACGGGATTTGCGATTCGTTGTCGTTGTTGTAATGCTCGTGTCATGAGTACGAAAACTGTGATTGTGCTCGTGAGACAGCGATGAGAGCACAGCTAAGTTGGAGCTCTAATACTTCGGATTAACGCAAAACTTCATCAGTAGTTCCATAAGTCAACGGCACTACATTTACATCTCAAACACAGAGTCCTCAGGAGTCACGAATCAACAGAATTCCGTCTAATAATATCCTCTTTGGATCCATCAAGCGTGGTTTGAGGATTGTATCTGGTGTAAGAAGTCTACATCTGAAGCAAAATATAAAGCAAAACTACTTTACCAATAATCTTGCAAGCTGCACAGTTACTGCAATGCAGCAGCCTTCAGGATTTCTGGAGGATGCAGATGTTCGACCAGGTGAATCTCGTAACAAAGCGAGAGAGGAGATCTCTGAGGTCCTTTCAGAGATTTGAATCTGCTGAGCACCATTTGCATCTTCTTGTCCAAAAAACTGCCTCCAGGCTTTGCTCGGTCTGTACATAAGCATTCTTAACATTCTCAGGGACAACGCGTTACTTGAGCATTCTTCACATTCTCAGGGACACAGGTTCCTTCTCACTGAGGATGATCAGGAAATGCTCAAATGGTGCTGGTACTTACCCATAAGCTCCTCCTGCAATTCATCATCAGAAATGCTCATGTCAAGCTCTGAAATTGTTGCTGCTGCTGCTGGTGATTCTCCCTTGATTACTCAGGATCAGGAAAGTCTCAAAATGGTGCTCTCCTTTGCCATTTGAGCTCCTCCTGCATTCATCATCAGAAATTTTCATAACTCTTTGTAAAGATCTGAAATTGTTGTTGTTTCTTCTCCTCTCTTGTGCCTTTCTCCTTGCACAGATTTCAAAGAAATCAAAGGCAAATGTGATGAATGCAATGTCATGAGTGCTTCCCCTATGAAACTCTGGAATTTGTTCATATGCCCAACAACACAAAAATCACAATACAAAATCTGAGCAGAATGATCTAAAGCTTTATTTTGTAAATTTTGAAAAAAGCTTTCCAATGTCGTATCAAGCTTGAGCACAACAAGTAAATTTTTAAATCAAATAAAAACCATAACAATAATCAAGTTTTACTCAATTGCTCATTTGAGCATAACCAAAAACAACAAGAATTCTTATGATCATCTCAAGTAGGTTAGAGAAATGCTTCCAATAAGGAATACATCATTGGTTCAAAAAACTTAAAACACACAAACACAAAAAAAACACAGACAGATGGGTGCAAACATAATAATTGCAAACCTTAACAACATGAGTCATTGCAAGTGTAATCATTATCTTTACATGTTTTCAAGTGATATATATATCTATATTTTATTTTATTTTTATTTTTTTAATGAATGTGCGATATGGTCAAGCATAATAATGTTCTTAATATAAGATTGTAACATCTGGATAAGTTTGAAATAAATCTAATATTCACATATAATACTCAAAAGCACTTCAAAAGAAGTGTACCCAATGCAATATAACATTGTTTCAGCAGTGTCAATATGCCAATCCCAAAACATCCCATTAGCATGAAAGATTAGCCTAAAGCTGACATAATGCTAGAGTGAAGAGAAGATTTTTCTTCTCTCCAAGATGTGGCTTTTACCCTTGACTTCTTTGGGCAACTTGGTCTTGCCATAGTGCATATCTATATATATATAGAACTCTTCTTGCCCCATTTTGCAAACTTTTCAGAAATTAACAATATTCACCCCTAGCACTGTAGCACCTATTTGAAATTGGTGACAAATTGCCAATTTTCTTGACATTCTTAAATTTTCTCCTAAAAATAATTGAATGTTTGCATGAAAAATTGGATGATAAGAATTCAAGGTCTTGATTATTATGGAGTCATTGATGTTGTCCAAGGTTGGTAAAATTTGTGGCAATCCAATAAAATGCAGAAACAATTTGTAAGGAAATGACCAACAACCCTAGCCTATGTAAATTTGAAAGCTCTTACAGGAAATACTTCAAAAATATGCTCAAACATTCAGAAGAAAACATTTATTGCAATTAATTAATTCATCAATAAGAGGACTTTAGTGGGGTCAATCCAAATAAAAGACAAGTGAGGTACTGCCATGTAGAATTTGATTAGATCATTTTGATTATAATATTTTAAATAAAATGGTAGAACAATAGTATGCAAATTTTCAACCTCTACAAGTTTTGTAATTTAAAATAAAATTTCCCACTATATGTGGTTTTTGTGGTTTATAAGATTGAGCATCAAAACACATGTGAGATTCCTAGTCTCTTTAAAAAATGCCCTCGAGCTTGGACAAGATTGTTTCCCCCTGTTTCCTTGTTGCATTTCCTGAGAATTGGCATGAATCAAAAGCTAGATGGTGGTTTGAGCTATACAATGGGTGTCTTGCACTTGGATTCATCTTAACATCTTCGTGTTTACATTTCCAACCATGTTCCTTGCTAAACACCTAAATTACCTAGACATGGCAAGCCACGAATTAGGTTAGTTACAACATTCATTTTGTCTTGTAACTTTGGGCTAATCTCAACCCATAGACATGTGGGACTGAAACTCGTCACGGACTTCTCAACTGGTTCAGGTCTAATCACTCAAAATTATCATCTCCTATTTCATAGCTTAATCACAGACTTGTCTATTTCAAGGACTTAGTGTGCCAAAGACATCTTTTTAAACCCCTTTCTCAAACCCTCACTTGCTTGCACCTGTGCGACTTATGAGTGATGTCAAATCCAACCCAACACTCAGACTCATAACCCAATCTGCCACAAAAGCTGCCTCACAATGGTCTGAACTTGGGCCTCAACTAGGTGAGCCCTCACGCTTGAGTGTTCACCTAGGAGAGGAGGGCATTTCACGGTGTCTCAAAACCAATACACATTCACATGCAATTCTGTTGAATTCATAGAGGAAAAATCATAAGTTGTATTGAGATTTGTCAATTATGAGGAGCAAGCAAATGATTCTGCATTTATAATTGTGAAAATTTGCAAAATTCAGGTTCTAGAAAACTTGTGAGGTTTGCAGAGATAGTGAAGTAGCAACAAGATAGTTTCAACTTTGTCTCTATCGTTTCCCAGTACCTACTTACATGCCTCTGCCCCACATATCCCCACCCTCACCCCCACCCCCCAACACACTCTCAAACAACAATCCCCTTCCAAGATTACCCAACTCTGTTGTAAGAGTGATGAGAGGTAAGTGTACAGAAATCCAGCAATCTTTGATTGATTTGAGAAATAGATTAGGACTGCCTCATTAGGAGCAAAATTCATGATTAATATGGATATTAAGCGGATAGATTTGTAAGATAGGAAAGGAATGTAGATTGATGGCATCGTTGTTCAAGCATTGCAAATTACAAGCAAATTTTCTATAGATTCATTATCTTCCAACACTCTGATAATGACACAACCTGTACAGAGTCTTTTGACACCACAACATGCTTCAAAATAGCTCCTATTGCTCTCATGACATCATCATCATCAATAATTTCCCCCTCCTCATCAACAACATGCTCAACTTCCAACAATTTCACACCAGTACTCAACATTTGCTTCCTGATCAGCTTTGACTCCTGATTCATTTCCCAGCTCAAGGTCTTCTGTCACCTCTCTCTGGTCATTGTTGTGCATTTGATACTTGTGTGATTTGCAACAATGCAAGAATATTCCAGTCACTGACATCTTCAACATGGCAACAAACACCATCTCCTATTCCACCTCATTTTACTCCTCTTCTTCATTGTTTTGACTCTCAATCTTTGGTGTAACCTAATCACATGAAAGAATTCCATCAAGTAGAGAGCTTCTATTCACCAATTTTGCATGGAGAAGATTTGCCCGACCAGAACTTCAGGTTTTCCTTCATTATTTTCCCAGGCCACAAATGTTCAGATTTGCCATTGATTTTCCCATGGTGGTCAGGGATGACTCTGGAGCCCAAGTCTCATGTTGTCTCATCATTGGTTATCTTCTCAATGTGGGCTTTTCCCAGCTCACACTTCAAACTTCCTCTCTCACCATTGTAGTATTTCTATGTTTGATGGTCCTTTTTAGACACACTTCTGCAATTGTATTCAAACACTCTCCTCAAAGGGAGACTAACCCATTTCCTACTCATAAATGAGCTTTGCTCTTGGTAAAGCTAATGTTGCAAAGCTGAATTATAACAAAAATTAGAGGAAATGATCATGAAATTCTTCACCAAAAAAGTGCCATGGGCAATATACTGTAAGCTAAGAAATCTGAAAATGTCTTCAGGCACATTCTCAATTCTCATGGGCAAGGAAGATAATAATATTTGTCCTCTTTTGGACCCTGAAGGTCAATCCTCAAAAGAGTTCACAACAATGGCTAAGGTAACAGACAACAATTACCAATCAGAATGAGAGTTCAAATTGAATGAGTACTCCTCCACCTCCACAAGCTAGAAAGCATAGAAAGCATAAAGTCGGTCTTCTGTCTAATCAAACATACCTGGAAGAGGTCTGACTGCCATGAATGCATCCACCATCTGCATGATATGCAAACAAATATATATATTAAGAGCATTAGAAGCTCTAAAAAATGCAGCTTACACAGTCTCCAGAAATTGTGCATGCTCAAACTTTTGCTCAGAATCACACAACAACAGCAACACAGACTTTTTCTATGGTATCTACCAACCCAGCATGAGCAATGCAAAGTGAGCAGGTGAATTGTTTTCATATACCTCCTCAGTAACTGCAGCACGAGCTTGGCGATGACCTTCTACCATCTTAGTCAAAACATCTATCAGAAGTTTCTTTACTTCTCCTGTCAACAGTTTTCCAGTTTTATATTCCTGTCGTGTGCAGCCAACCAATCAGCGTTTGTTTCTACCTGACTACAATGCTTGTGCTCTTGGCTTCAAGGTACTTCAGCTTCTGATTGAAATCCATCATGCAACCAATGTAGAACCAGAGAAAAAGATGACACTAGAGACCACACACCTTTTGTCCTGCCACCGACTCACTCAAAATTAATCATGCCTTCGGCAACTCATCAAAATGGCATGGAAAAATACTAGTCCTTCAAGCATGTTTACCAGGTTGAAGAACTGACCTGTTTAATACGCTCTAACTCTTCATCATCATTCTCAAAGAATGATAGATACTTGATTGATACATCCACCTGTGCAAACATCACCACTCATTAATATAGCTGAAAATTGGTTCCTACTGGGCATGAAATTCCATCAATAGTAAACCAACAAATGCAAAATTACAAGGTAATGCTCAAACCTCAATGTTTGCCCCAAATTGTCGCTGCTCCTCAGCAGTATCCCTTCCTCCAGAAAAGGCATACTTGTTAACCTGCACAAATTTGCACATTGCCAACTTAGGATATTACAACTGAACCATGTCACTTCAAGAAAAACTCCATAATCAAGTAATATTAATGTAACAGCCCTTTTTTCAAATTCCAGCCATTCATTAGTTTGAAGATGTACCTTTAGCTTGATTTGTTTTGGTGTATCTGTCACATAGATGGCCGAGTTTGGATTACTAGCAGACATCTTTCCACTCTCACCCTGCAAACATGCAGATAAAAGACCTTAAAAGAATTTGTTTTCCTCCTTGAATGTCACCATACACACACGTGTTCACATAGTACTAGTGTAATTAGAGGTTCACATCCAACTAGTTTGTCTTGAACTGTTCCAAATTGTTTCCTACCATGAGCCTCTCTCTAACTGTGCACTTACAGCTGACATATGTAACTTGCAAATATCTTGGCAGAGCTTTTGGACCCAATATCAGACTACAGAAGCCAAGAGTGGAACAGACCTGTAAAGCAGGAAAAAACAGGGCTTCAATAAGAGCTGGTTTCTGAAATCCAATGCGAGGTGCAACATCCCTTGTCATTCGGAAATATGGGTCCTGCCAAATGAGTCACCATGTTGTTTGCTACATCACCATGAAAAATGACAAGAAAATGCTTGTGCAGAGGGAACGAATAGCCCTAGACCTCTGCTGGAAGGAAGGTGAAGGTTAAGAGAAATTGAGAAAATGAAACAGCAGAGATCACAGACTAGACATAACCAGGATGAAACTTGGCATGCTGTAGTTGCAACAGTTGCAACAAAAACTGCTCACCAAGCCAAACCTCACCCAACATCTAAACAGAGGTCTGTCAAGAGCACACACTCACCCAAGGCCAATTGAGATCACTCTACCTGGTCAATAGCACATGGTATAAGACATCGGATTTTCTTGGATTTCTTTTCATCTCCAAAGATTTGTGGAAAAGATGTTGGAAATGATGGAGCAGCCTGCATGGACATTTTAAGTGTCTGTTAAGACCGCCTCTCAACTTCCAGAGGCAACTATCTGCAGGCTAGCTTAATCAATGAACTACCACCAGTGGACCTTGCAAGTAGAAGCAACTTAAGCTGCCCATAACTCTGGCACTTCAGCCAGAATAGTCTGCAAAAAGTCAGAAGTACAAGCTTTTCTAGTTGTCACTAAATGTCCAATGGCCAATAACTCTCTCAATTCAGCAGCAAAATAGGCACCCTCAACAATCTTTGGAATGGGTTCCTCCTGGTCCAGAACTACAGATATTCTACTTGTAGAACCAAGATGTTCAATTTCTGGAGGCATGCCATCAATATCTGCAGAATTGAATGAGCATAGCATCCCCTTGCAGATTAATTTCGTATCTGAATGAGTGCCACAGCATTGCTTTTGCTGCACTGATGTTAACCCTAAACAGTAAGTGCAGGTAAATGACAACAGGAAAGCAAGCAGCAAAGGTACCTGAACTGGTGGAAACATCACTTTTCCAATGTGGTCCTCATTCACAAATCCAAAGATGCTTTTGACCTGCACACAACTTTTATCTTATAATATCTCCCTTGAAAGGTCATACTTATTGTGAAATTGTGAACCACTTTGCACAGATGAATGAAGGTAGCTTGGAATGCCCGTTGGAATCACCCACCGAATGAATCCAGCAAACATATCATTCCCTCTCCTTGCTGTCCATCACTTACGGAAATCAACACGTATTCAAGTTTGACAAAGTTTGAATGCAATGGAACATCAATGGCTTGCACCATGATAGAAAAAACATCAATGCTGGTTCCCAAAAAAGGAGAGAGATGAGAGAACAAGAGGCACCTGATTTAGTGTTACACATTTGGCAATCCTAACCATATTGCGGTAGAATTCCCTGGATTACAACACACATCACCTTTTTAGCTTGCACTCTGGGAGTCAGGGTTCTAGTTCAGCAGAACCATTCAAGTGCACAATGACTTCAGGAAAACATTGACTGCAGATTCTCAGCACAATTGGTTTTGAAGAGTAGTACCCTCCTACATAATCAAAGTCGGAAAAGATGAAGGTGCGGTTGATATCAAAACCACAGGCAATGATATCTTTTGCATTTTCACGAGCTAAGCGACGTGTCTCTTCCAATTTGATATTCTTCCACAGAAACTTTTCATCATCTGTGAGTTGAATCACAAGTGGAACTTTGAAGGCATCCTGCAAGTACCTGCAATTGTGCATCAGGGAACATTAGAGGTGATTTGTCTTGCAGACTAGCCAATGGGCAAACCAAATCTAGACACAGTATTGGCATGTTTCTGTGTACACATCATCAAAGTTGAATGCTTTCTCTTTCACATGATCGAAGTGAAGACATCCACTTACTTTGTGAACATAAAGGGCACTAAATGGCCCAAATGCAGAGACTCTGATGATGGTCCCCGTCCAGTGTACAAATAGAACTTGTCACCCTTCTCAAATGCATCCAAGATTTTATCAAACTCTCTGTGCACATGGACATGCAAACAAACCACAACTTCCAATTCAGAATAGAGCCCCAGGCCAACAACTCATTCTAGTCATTCAATTGCAAGAATGCAGTATCTGTACTCCTGTCCTCCATTATGGCTGCAGAATCATTACAGCAAGTTTGTAATCACACTCATTGCAAGAAGTTTGTATCAATCTTATTCAGTACAAACCCATGCACGCCCCTCAAAGCTGCTTTTGTCACGATCACCAAAAGGACTTAACATATGAGAGATTCTAGTCTGCCATTGACAATCATAGCCTCTAAAACCTTTGCAAACAATTGCTTCCATCAGACAGAGAGAGAGAGGCTCATGGCAAAACATCCAGTAAGCAATCACATGACAGGAACAATAATATCTATGAGAATGCAGAGAAATCTCTACAACAGCAGTTCGAGGATAACACGACAATGAGTGCAGTCATGCCAAGAACAAGAGTAATCGAAAGGGTTATGATCGAGCCACACCTGTGAGCAAAGAAAACACCTCGGCGAAGGAAAGGATGAGCAGGTTTTCCAGTGAGCTTTTCCACTCGAGCCACCATCTCGGGCTCCACTTTTTGACAGCCGAAATCCTTGATGAGCTTATTGTAATCAATCTTTCCGTCATCCTTGGCTTCCACTTCCCATGGCGTCACCAGCTGTTCCTGCACCTCCTTAATCTCTACTTCGCTGCTCACAGTCTCAGCCATCTCCTCCTCTAAATCAATCAAATCTTTCGCGCCTTCAGGGCACGAACAATTAGTCCAACTCTCACAAATCCACAGCCTCTCTCAGCTCTTTCTTTCTTCCCGCCAAGGATCCGGGATATGACAAATCCAATACCTTGAGCTTCACAGTAAAAACTCCCGGCAATGATACAAGAGGCACGGTACATGATCCACCTGGATTTAGCTCCGCAACTCGAGAACTCTCTGTGCACGCGCTTTCTATCTTCTTGATGCACAAGGTTACTACATGCTTATTAGCGCATTAATCTTGCACTAATGGCGCAAATACATGTTGATTGTCCGCCGTGATTGATCCTTCAACCCTAAAAGGAGTCATTGCGTCACGAGCCTCCAAACCCTAGCGCAGCTTGCCGCCCCCCACGTTCTTAAACCTCCAGCCCTAAAGGCGTCGGTGGCATCCGCGGAGAGGAAGCTCAAGCTCGCTCTCTCGCTCGCTCTTCGAGTTTTTTGACTGTTGTTTGAAAATTAATAGCAAACAAAAGAGAAAGTAGATGAGAGAGGAGAAGAAAGCGAGAGGCCGAGAGAGAGAGAAAGATAGAGAGAGAGCAGGAGAGAAGCTTCCGAACTCTCTCTCGTGATAGGGAGAAGGGAAGAAGTTCGGCCAGAACAAGTTTGGATCCGTTCTCAAAGGAAAGGACGGTGAGAAATTCTAGCTATGAGCGCTCGGTTGTACTAGAGATCAAAACAGAGTGTGAGAGTGGTAAGATAGCGACGAGCGCAACTGCTCAAGGGAGGAGGCGGGGAGAGAAGCTCTCGTGAGGGGAGTATGGAGGTGGCGGCGCCGCAGAGAGGCGGGTGGACAGGGCCTCAACAGCGGCGTGTCCTTTTTCATGCCGCAACGGCGAGCAAGACGTCGCCTTTGCCTGGCTCTTCCTCGATTCTCCCACAGCCTTTGAATGCGTCGACTAATCTGCCTGCACCTGCAGTTGCTGCTGTTCCTTCCAGCAAAACCTCCTCTTCTTCTTCTGCACAGGAGGCTTGGTTCTGGTCGGCTGCAGCTCAAAAGATTGTAAGTTTCTCTGTCTTCGATCATTCTGATTGCTGTTTCTTTCTTTCTTTTTTGTGGAGATGACTCTGTGCGAAGAGGAGCATCCTTCTGCACCTTCGGGATCAGTGTTACGTGAGAGCGTACGAAAGATTTTCCAGCTTTGTTTCTGTCTTTTACAAAGATTGCTGGCGGGGATCTGAACTGGAGGATTCAATGGGGTTTGGGAGGACAGGGAGCAGGTCTATCAAACCTTGGAAACACTTGTTTTCTCAACTCTGTGCTGCAATGCCTCACATACACACCACCTCTGGCAGGATACTTGAAAAGCGGCCAACATCAAGCTACATGTACTACTGCCTAACATTGTAGACAGTTGCTCGTGCTTGCATATGCAACTCAGAAGATCTTACAGTGTTGAATTGCAAGTACTCCTTGTTCCTTTCTTTCTGTCTTCGTGAGTGGATCCTTAACTATCGCGTTCAGTCCAGAGTTCCTTTTGTTGTGAGTGCACATCTCAAGACATTTCTCTGCAAGCAGGAAGATTGAAGTCAGTCATAATTGGGTTCTACAAGCATGTCAACTTGTGGTGTTTTGCTTGTGCTTACTAGAACTTGCATTTTGTGCATTGGATGTGTTGCAAGCAGATTGTCAGGTTATTGTTAAGAAAAGCTACCAGAAAGGAGAATACCTTGATGTCATTTGCTGTGTAGTTTGTTTGACATTGGTTCATTGTGCTTGGCAAGGTCGGGCTGCAGGATTTTGTGCTTTGTGCGCACTGCAAGCACATGTCAAGCAAGCATTGTCATCATCAGGAAATGTTGTGTCTCCTTCACATCTTGTCAAGAACTTGCGATGTATCCTTTGAAGTGTTATTGGAAAGTATGGCTTCTTCAGGGAGGCCTCTTCTGTTCATTTCTCCTGTTTCTCTTTTGGTGCAAGCAGTTCTTTTCTCTGTGTCAGCTCATGTAGCTGTGTGCTTCATTTTCCACATTATCATTGTTGGTACAAAAAAAGGAGAATTCTGAATTGTAGTCCTTGACACGAAAATCAACAGCCATCTCTAAGAGCTTCCGCAACTGCCGACAAGAGGATGCGCATGAGTACATGCGCTATCTCATTGAAGCTATGCACAATTGCTGCATACCGGTTGGAGTTGCCACAAACTCTTCTGCTGTGCGGGACAGAAGCTTGGTCTACTCAATTTTTGGAGGTCAGCTCAGGAGTCAGGTACACTGACTTAGATCTGGAGTAGCTGCATGTTGCCTCTACATTAGTGCTCTATCTTTGCAATGTGATCTTTCGAGGCTCATGTGGGGCTTATGTGTTAATGTAAATGGTGTATTTTGCTCCTGCTGATTTCTGAAGTAGTCAAGCTATTGTGTCAAGTGCAGGTGAAGTGTACAGTGTGCTCACATTGCTCCAACACATATGACCCTTTCCTGGATCTCAGCCTGGAGATTGTGCGAGCAGATTCTCTGACCAAAGCTTTAGCTCGTTTTACAGCAGTGGAAAGTTTGGATGGAAATAACAAGTATTACTGCAGTCGTTGCAAGAAGAAAGTCCCTGCTCTAAAGCAATTCACAGTGGACAAGGCACCAAATGTTTTAACCATTCAGTTCAAGCGGTTCAGTGGTACGGGAAGTTCAGGTGGTAAACTTGACAAGAAAATCGAGTTTGGGCGAACACTGGACATGCAGCCATTTATAAGCAACCCACAGGTATCTAAATGTGTTTGTCATTTGTGTTATTGTGTGAATCTGATTTGTGGATAGAATTTTTGTGGAGTTGGTTAGTGGGAGAAGGGAAGAGTTTTGTTTAACATGAGTGGGTGAGGCAACTCCCAGGAAAAGAATGCAAAGTACACGCTGTATGCAGTGCTGGTGCATGCGGGCTGGTCAACACATTCAGGTCATTATTATTGCTATGTGCGAACTGCCTCTGGCATGTGGCATGCCCTAGATGACAGCCGGGTATGTATCTCTTTCTTTCTTTCAGTGTTGCTGATTGCCTTCATGGAGGTTTTGCTGTTTCCATCCTGCATTTTTCTTCCTTTTGATGTGTTTTGTCACCTCGGTGCTGCAGGTGAAACAAGTGAGTGAGAGAGTGGTGATGGATCAAAAGGCCTACATTCTTTTTTATATTCGAGATGTGGCAATAAAAACTATGAAGAAAAATGAATTGGCTCCACTGGGCAACTCACCATCAACCTGCAAGCGGCTTCTCTCTGATGGTGCTACAAAGAGTGAGGATGGCAAAGATGTAGCTATGGAGGAAGCAAATGACCTTGGATGCAAATCATCAATTAGAAAGGATGAAGCAACTGGTGAACAGACAACAAGAGATACAGTGAAACACACATCTGTTGCACAAGTAGTTGCCACTGTCAAGAGCTGTGCACCAAATAGAGCTGCTGTTGACACCCAGGTAGTCGCCTAGTGTTGTCAGTTTCATGTTGCCTTATGGTGCTGATGATTCTGCTCTGAGAAGCTTGTGAGAAAAGAATCCTGATGTGTTCTTTTCTGCTGATGACTGTTTTATTCTGTCTTGCTTAGATGGCTTCTACAAGTGAGAGGATTGACAGCAGGCATCTGACAAAAAATCTAGCTGGTCAGATTAATGGAGAAACTGAAGCTTGCAAAGTGCCTGTTCACAAGAAGTTTTTAACTGAAGCTACAGTAGGACTGGGTACTGAGGTGCTGAATAATGGGAAGGAGGCTAGGAATATGTTGGAGAATGACAACAATAGATTAGCAGAGAGCATCAAAGATGGAAACCAAGTGGGTGACTGCAGCACCAGTGGGAAAGTTGAAGATGCCAAACAGGATGATTGCAAAAGGAAGTGTGGCCTTCCAACACATTACAGTTATGTCATGCTTTTGCGTGTCATGCCCCGCACACGGCATTTTTTTCCAAAAGCTCTTGGCCTCCAACGGCAGAAAAAGCAGCACTTGGGACGAGAATTTGGAGAACTGGACTCCTCATCTCTCTTTTTCAGGAGGAAAAATCCAAAGAGGTTGTGGTCAGATGGAGAACAATTTGTGAGCAAGAAACCTAAATTAGTTGAGGATGGTGCTGTTTTGTCAGGCAACCTGGTGACAGGAACGGCACATCCAAGTAATCTTAATTTGCAAGTTCCCAGTAGTGTAGAGCAAAGAGAAGGGCCTGTTGTGAAAGAGGAAACCTGTTCAATGACCAGTTTTCCAAATATCTCTGAGGTTACTGGAACAAAGTGCACTGGTCAAACAGGGAATGGGGAATTACATCAAGCACATACTGACCTGCATAAAGGGCATGAAGGTGAAGGTGGGAACACAATGTCAACATGTATGGAAAGAGTTGCCAGGGATGCTTCTTGCAGGATGAGTCAGAACAAGGACCATTTGACCATGGATGGAAAGGGAGGAGTCACAGGCAGTTCAATTCTGCACACAAGCAGTGTGTATGATGCCAAAGGTACTCTTTTGCTTCAAAGATTAAAGCACATTTCTGCAAGTTTATGTTTCTCTAAATATAATGGGAGCTTTACACAAACTAGCTTGCATGATTGAACTGATTGCATAATCGGAGTCCAAGCAAGAGCTGTGTGAAGAGAATTTGGTGTAGATGACTTACATTGTGGGTGGCTTCTATGGTGTTTGTAGTTCCTCAATGGGATGACACTGGAGCAAATGGACATTTGATCAGTAGAAAAGTTGATTCTCTGGTGAGGAGAGACAAAATTGTCACCCCCGAAATAGATCCCTGGTATGCTCCTCTCTCAATATGGAACCTTTGGGGTTTGCTTGTAAGGTGCAAGGCCAGACCAGCTATGGGGTGCTGTTATTGTAATGCAACTATAGGGCATAATGCTATAGTTGTCTGGTTGGCAGGGATGAGGAGTATGACCGAGGCAAAGTGAAGAAAGTACGGAACAAACCACTTGTTGACCAGCTGCTGAGTTCAGGTTTGCAGGCAGAAGGAGCCAATCCTTTTCAGGCTTTTTGCTCCGCCAAACAACATACTTCTGCACTGACATGATTGAACTAACTATGATGATTTTTTGGATGTCTTCAAGTTTTCTAGTTTCACCATTCAAAAGGTGGAGTCAACTGGTGGCTTAACTGGAAACAAACCAAATAATTCCCTGGTTGCGTCATGTCTTCCAGCTGCTATCTCTAACCAGATTTGGATTGTTGCAAACAAGTGGAGCTCTAATAGTCACAATATTTTTCAGCAAAGGCTTTGGTCTTTCTTGGGCTGAAGAGGTGGAAGGTCCATGGAATTAGTTTTCTGTCTTTCTGACATTAAGAGGTATTTGGAACCAGAAATAGGGATTCTGTTGCAACCAGCTTGAAGGAGCACTGGAGTCTCAGTTCTTGCCAGATGGTACTTACTTCGGAGTTAAACACATTGTGGAGTGGTTCTACATAACAATTTTGAAAGTTTCAGAGTAGCCTAAGTCTCTGGTTGTAGGTAGCCAGATCTTGACAGGCAAGCTCTCTTGGGAGCTGTGTTGCAAAATATTTTAATTTATATATTTGAGCATGAAGTTGGCTACTACTTGCCAGGGTCTTGATGGGTATCTGAGTGTTATTGGCAACTGTATAATTCAGTTTGTGGCATTGAAGATGTTTGTTACAAGCTGAATCTTGATGCAGAACAGAGAGAGCTGTTGCAGACAATTTGATTATTGGATTGAGGCCATTGTATGCTCTGAACCCTGGATCATAAAGCCCTACAAGTGCTTCATACCTTTACATTTTAATTCTTAAATGCATGAAGAATGACAGTAAGCATGCACAGATGACTGTCCAAATGCTTATTTTGCAATTGAAGAAACATGAGAATTATTTTGAGTTATGTTAAGGTGGGTTTTCATTTGATGTTTGTTTGCTTGAGGACCTGGACATCAATTTGTTTTGATGTTGGTTGACCAAATTGATGATCAGGTTTGATAATCCTGCAAATTAGGAGGCAACCCTATTGCATCATGATCTTGTGTATTTGGAGGGTACCTTTATAACAAAGAATATCCCTCCTATCAAGTCTAAAACAGATTCAAAACAAATATGCTTAATGAGTTGCCTTCAACCCTAAACCCATAAGCCCTAAATCTTCAAGATGTCATACGCAGTTGTCAAGTAAGCAACATGGTAGGTTTTATGTCAAATTGAAAGTGTTTAACAATGGAATCTACAGCTTGGGGTATTAAGTTTAAGTAGTTGTCAATATCCTTGATTGTTATCTCTTATCTCTTGTGATGGATATCATTAGATTGTGTGATGGATATCATTGGATTGGGTGGGAATATGATGGAAAAATCTCTATAGTTTATAGATAAATACAAAGTTTTGTGGACAATGGGTTTCATTTTCCAACCATTAAAATCCAAACTATTACCTTTTTGGATATTGCCTCACATTTGTTCCCCACAAAACGTCATTGAGTTTGCACTTTGAATCTCATGTTCACATTGTGTTTTCAACCTCAACCACCACCTACCCAAACTCCTATTAGAACCAAGTTTTTCAATGCACCATAGTGGAAACATACATGGAGGAAACCACCTTCTTCTAGCAATAGCAATGGACACATAGTTAGTTGTGTTGAGAATTGAGCATTGTGGTAGTGACCCTTCTTTGAACAAACAGTCTCTACACCTTCATCTGCCCTTTGCTGGGTTTGCTTTTAAACTACCAAAGGCAAGAATCAATTTTAAGGTGAAGCAGACATTGAAACCAATCCTTGAAAGGATATGGCCTACGGTGCTTGTAATGAGATTTTTTTATTGTCATGTGTGTTCTCTCTTCCAATAGACAAGTTGTAGGCAAATTAATGGTGATGACCCACATGCATCTTATAAATGTTTAACAATTGATTCTAGAGCAATGAACTTGGAAAGATCTCCAAATTGTAATGCAACATTAAATTTATCAAAACTAGTTCCAACATTAGAGGTCAGCGACCTAATTCAACTATTACAAATAATCAACACGGATATCTCTCATGATATCAATTAGATACCTAAATCTCAATAAAAGGAAAGCACCAACCCTTAAAGAATATTCTTACAATACATTAAGGATCATGTTTGACATCTTGCAAAGCATAAAAGGAACGCAAGATTATTTGAAAGGTAGACACCTAATGTTAAATTGGTACTAGTATCAAGAACTGAATGTGGGAATGATCTTCATTGTGGACAAAAATGTTGTTGCCACAATAGGTTACTCACAAGGCACCTTCAAACGAACCAATTTTTTACTTCCCTTGCCTTCAAACAAAATTATTCTTTCACATGGATTCGTTTAAAACTTGACTAATGCAAGATAAATTGGCTTATTGAACAACGTATTGGGACAACATTTAATTCCAGACATACAAAACACAACCCAATTGTCATTTTTGGTGTTGGATGGGCATGGTGTAATGTTGCAACCGTAGAATTCGAAATAATATGATAGTTTTGTGTTGGGGTTGGAAGACCATTTTGTAAGTAGGAAATAAAAACTGCCTTCCAGATTATATTTCCTATCCAATTCCAAGCATGTTCATAATTGTGGTGTTAGTATAATGTTTTGCAATTTTCCCACACAACATGAAGTGTTCAAAATGGACAAAATGGCAATGAATAATTGAAGCCTCCGGGAAGATAACAAAGAAGAAGGAGCAAGAGTCAGAGACCTCGGCACTAAACTTTCAAAGCCCCAAAAAGGTGCACATGTCTTGATCAAAGAACATGATGATGTCACTTATGAGAAAACATCTATAATACATGGACTACATGATACAATTATGGAACCAAAGGAAACAAAATGGGAAAAACAACTTTCGTTTACAATTTCAAAGCTTCTCCCATACTTCCTTGCACTCAATGATTTTTTGGTGACAAATTTTGCTACTTTGGTTAACCAAAAAATTGGGAATTTTTTTCTTTCAAAAGTGTAAATTTGATTAATTTCTATTTTTGGAAAAATTCACCAATAGTTTATATCAAACATTTAAGGTTTGAAAAAAAAATTGTTGATCGATAACACATATGCTAGTAATGATAATAATATTGTCTTTAAGGTTTTCAATATGTCCTCATCATGTTTTTTTTTTCAATTATATGATATTGGAAATTTAGCACAAAATTTTAGCCAGAGTTGTAGAATTTTTTTTGAATGAATTATTGGGTTTAAGGGTTGAAGGCTTATCTTGTCAAGGAAAAAGTACCACCAATTCGTAAGGTTTTTTTTAAATATTAGAATTTTAATAAGTTTCAAAATGATATTAAAAGTTTGGAAAAAAAAAAGGTATGGAAGGTAGACACATCAATCCACGTTGTGTACCATGGCCCATTTCACATCACATTGTGTAGTGACAAGAATAAATCTTACAAAAAACAAGCAATTCATAACATTTTTTTTTTCATCACATGTTCAACCGTTCAAACTTCAAATTAATAATTTTTTTTATTGGATGTGTAATTTTTTGTCCAAATGCATGCACTTTTATGAAGCACGTTTAACTATGCAAACTTCAAAACACAAATGAACTTACAAATTCATTTCCTTTATATATTGTTTAGAATAGATAATTTATGAGGTTTTTATGAGGTCCAATGTCCATGAAATTTTTTTTAATGCATTTCATTCGAACATGAATTTTGTGGGATTAGATTACATGCATGATGTCACGCGATAAAAGTCGGCTAGCAAGTTCAATGACCAATTAGCCACCCAAACCATCAACGAGGACTATGTAAAACCTAGCCCCAAAAAACATCGTTTAACCAACTAGTGAAAAAACAATATTCTTGAGGCCTCATCTAATAACATCAAAAATTATACATGCAAGTGAACTCATATTGAAACAAATTTCGAAAACTATTCCTTATAAATTATTCTTTACAACGAACATTACAACAAACCAATAAATCTAATAACATAGTTTTGAAATGAGAAACAAACTAAGAATTACACATACATGGCATTTACAAGCATTTACAAATATTTAAAAAGACCAAGCGAAGGGAATTTACATGATAAATTGAGGAATTAGTCAATTCTTGAAATGAATAAAAAAGAGAATGAAAAAGAAATAAGAAGGGAACAAAGAATATTGCTTTTATATTTTTCTATAAAAAGAATATCTTCTTCTCTCGACAAGCTAGCTTGCCCTATACATATGATCTTGCCATTACAATCATAGGGAAGTAAGTAGTAGGCAATTTTGACCAGAAAAATTCATTGTAGTGGCAAGTGGTTTAAGTGTAGTGGTAAGAAGTTTTTTTAAACCTTTTTCATTTTTTGTTACTTTGGCCTGTTTTGGCAACACTCATGAAAAACCCCATTTTCAATACATGTGCATCAATTTTTTCATTCATGATTGGATTGTTTTCATTTTTGGAACATAAAAGTAGAAGGATATTTAATGATGGATGAAATTTACAAAAGTGAAAAAAAAGAACCAAAAGAGTTATTAAACTATGTAATTGGATGAAATGTTTCAACAAAACTCATCATAAATGTCACAACCTTAACCTTGGGTTCACGACCAAGGCAAAGGCTTGCAAAGGTGTGGGCCAAGAGTGAATCCTGGGAGTCAGATTTCATGCTCCTAGGAATGTAAGAAAGTGTGAGGGAATGAACCCCCAGACTCCCAAATGAACTCCCACTTTGGGAATTTGAGTCTTGATGGATTACTAAATTTTCAAAGGACAATTTCAAGGGTCAAAACTCATTGGATTAAAGGTTTTTTTATATTATTTTAAAGATATTGAAATGAAAATGTCTAAAATGGGTTCGCATGACCCATTTGGGTACTTAAAACATAAGTTATGGCCAAAAGAAAGGCCAAGAGTCAAACTACCAATTTGACTCCCGATCACTAAAAGTCAAAAATTGCCTTGATTTACTTGTGCGCAAGTGTCATGCCAAATATTTCTTGAAACCTTTTAACAAGGGCTATAACTTTGCTTGAGACCTCACCTCAATCGAAGGTCTACACAAGAAGTTATGGGCTTCCAAAGTTGTGGGAGTCTCAATTTCGAGAATTTCCCAACTTGGGAGTCTTGAAAAAAAATGACATTTGGGTGTAAGCCCGTGGTCAAGCACAAAGAATACTATAAGGGGAAAGGTGGCAAGGTTTTGAGAGATTATAATTATCATTATTTTGAAATAATGTAAAGGTGAATGAAAGAGGAAGGTTGTCAAAACTTTTCCCCCTTGTTGATTTCAGCCATGGGGAATTGTTTTGATTACTTTCCTTTTCTGTAACATTGATGTTCTTTGGCGTATGTATTCCCCACGACTATAGTTGTTATGTTTGTATTGTGTTATAATTGATGAAAGGGTGAAAACTTTCTTGCTAGAATATTAATATTGCAAAGTTTAGTTCAAGGTTTAGATTTTATATGTTTATACCATCCTAGAGTGTTGCAACTGAGCACGTTTGAAAACTTGAAACATTTTGACATGCTCGCAAAAATATGAAATGCAAAGAATGTTGGTGAAAAAAACATGGTTGGTTTCTTTTTTTCAAAAGTCATTGCAAAACTTAAAGATTTTCAAGTTAGTGAAGGGCCCCACCACCCTTCCATGAGGCCATTTTACTTTAAAAGGAAAGCTAAAAATCTAACCTAACAATTTTCAATCTAATGCAAATGCCCACC
>Ga0209208_10003636_pt1 | contig 22045 bp, 19 predicted proteins | sample S1TSphfallax_3_FD_187694 | JGI IMG/M metagenome (GOLD analysis project Ga0209208, IMG submission 187694) | Host-associated microbial communities from peat moss isolated from Minnesota, USA - S1T2_Fd - Sphagnum fallax MG (SPAdes) (version 2) | ecosystem: Host-associated > Plants > Peat moss >...
TAATTTGTAGCATGTTCATATGTGCACCCCACAACAACAATAATGTAAGACAATAAGCAACAACATTGTGATATACATATCAAGATTTATAATATTGGGTCAAAGCATGGTTGGGGTACCCAAAAGGGTTGTCCCATTTTATATTCATTAAACCCCTTCATTTAAACATGTTGAAATTTAATGACACATTCATATTGAAAGTTTAATTTTATTCATAAATAGGTACATTACAAAAGTATTGTTCTATACATATAATGTCAAATTTGAACAAGTTTAAGGATGACCATTCCATAGTACTTTAAAAAAGGACCTTGAGTTTGTTCAAAAGCAATTAACAAAACCAAACCTGAAAGAGGGTTTTAAGTGTCAAATTGAACTATGAAAATTACTACATCATTCTGTGGCATGGGAAATAAGAAATAAGAAATTTTCAACCAGCAGCAAGCTAGTAGAAGTTGTTGTGTGACAAGCAAAAAAATGGATTTGTCATTCTAAACAGTTTAGCAAGTCACATTGAAAATTATAACTATCAACAATAAGTGCACAACAAATATGGACATTGGAAAGTAGAATAAGGATTGATAATCATATGTAACAATCTACCCTAGAAGCATGTGTACACTTGGTTGGCACAAAGATGCATGCCCCAAAACATTAAGTTAGTTACTCCAAAATTAACAAACTATGGGTAGTAGTGCGCATCATTGCCAACTCAAATGTAGGCAACATCCTTTGGAAAGGATGGGTAGTCAAACAGCTTTAGGCTCAACCTAGTTGCTAAATGCCACTATGACACAACCATATGGAGTTAGAAAAATGAGTTGATCATCGAGCAATCCATGTGATACATGCTGCAGAGAAGGTAAGGATTTAGGGTTTTACAGGTTAGGACCATACCAAAGGTGCAGAGCCCTTGCCAGAAGAGATCCATGCTTCAAACACAGCAATTGGAACTAGAAGGATTTCCAGATAAGGATTTTGAGAACCCGGAAGAAGGAACAACCCAGAAGTGGAAGAACAAAACTGCAGAAACAAAAAAAGCACAAGCAGTATGAAAAAAAGTGACAAGAGGGGTGATAACAAAAGTTGCATGCATCATGGTTTCTAATCCCAAAGAAAGAGTAGCATCATCACTGTGTGGGTGAGAGATAGATAGATAGATAGATTGCAGATGATGAGATGTGCAGAACAACCAGGCCCATTCCATCAAGACCCGCAAGCCATTCAGGACGAGCAGACAGCGTCTGTAATGTTTGATCTCTGTGTCACATAGTCGCATCCATATCAGTGGGAGCACTTCTACATGCTTGCTCCTGGATGCCGGCTTAATTGTGCACATTGTTTTCCTCCCCCCCTATTCCACTGAGTTTTCTGGATTTCAAGTCGACACACCAAAAACTCACATACTAGTTCATCAAAGAAAGGCTCACACAAGCTCGACGTATGTCCTAGAGAGAGATTCTCTCAGGTTAAGTTAGAGATCTGCGTAAAAACAAGAAGCCATAAAATTTGTGAAACCGTAGCTCACTTTTGTTAAGCTTCTGCCGGCGAGGCGAAAATGAAGTAGCTCTAAAGTCAGCACAAAGAAACTCATCATGCACAACATTTCCATACACATAGAAATCAATCTCTGAAACCAAGACCCCCTCGCACACATGTTTGTCAAAATTTCTCTCGGCCGATATGCAAAGGCAGTTCCAGATCTGACTCCCAGAGGGTCCAACAATCAAGCTATGGGTCCAACAGCCATAGCTTCAACCATCTTCTAAACAACACTCTGACGTCTAACTACCTTTGCAACAGGGCTAACAAGAATGCAAAACTGTGCCCAGACCACAAATCCACAGTTGCAACAAAGAGGTAAGTTCTTCTCTCTCCATTTTTGTTCACCGTGTGCAGACCTCCTCAATGGGTTTTTTTGGGCGGTATTAGTCCTGTTTCTTTCCTTGTGGCTTTGGAGACAGGGATGAAGATGAAGGCCATTTGTTCATTACTGTCAGAGGACCACATTATTTGATAGAGGAAAAACCATGTAAATAAAATACAAGGATGGGAACCCATCCATCAAAAGTACAAGGCAAATGAGAACACAAGTAGACAAACCTAAAGAAAAAAAAAAGCAAACAATCAACAAAAATCAGGTAAAGACCCTCTCTGCAAAGAGGATTCATGGATACAAAATGACAATCAACGATAACAAAGAGGACCTAAGATGAAAGAGTTGCCATCTGCCATAAATTGGCTAGTGACAGAGGTGCTTTAGCTATCATGTGTGGAAGAGATAAGGAACACCACTCAAGTGCAGTAGCCCGTTGAAGAATTGCTATGGTTTGCACAAGTTGCAGGGCTATTGACATATGTTGTCGATAGTAAGAAACAAGCATCAAAGCAACTAAAGAAGATCGCTCATGATGCATGATAGTGGTTTGTGCACAAGCAGTCAAAAATGAAGATCAAAACCATTTGTTCATTACTTGCAGAGGACCACATTTTGATTGGAGACAAAGGTTGTTGCAAGATGGTTTGTGGGTGCAGATAGGTAGGAATCTAGATGGAGTTTTGCAATTGAATATAGAGCATGGAATGTTGTAGTGTGGAGGGAGAGAGAAGGCCTTTGCGCACATATAGCAAGGCTACATTCCAAGATCTCATGGATGAAGGGTAAGGACTAAGGATCACCCTTTAGGGATCAAGAATATAGGGGTTCCTGTGTTTTGGCTCTTACACATTGAGCACTAGGAATTTAGACCTCAACTTTTAATGCACCTCTATTTTAACTTGCCAAAAAAAAAAAAACTAACCTTAGTCACTCTAAAAATCCCTTTTTTTCCCTAGTAAGGTGCCAAAAGTTTAATCTTTTTTCTAAAAAGACCATCATTATGGAGGCAAGATAGGGGCACGCAGATTAAAATAGAAAACAATCTCATTCATCATGGTTTCATTTCAACCTCAAGGTCAAAATGAATAATGAACCATTTCCAAGACTATTTGGGCTAGTTGGGCATAGAAAAAGAACTTTTTCAACAGCATGGGTTGTGCACTAACCACAACCCCATGTTGTAGTTTTGTTGCTAGAATGGCCGCCAACAAAGAAAAAGAGGGAGGTTAATGAACATGTGGAGGGTCAAGCTTGGAATGTTGGTGTTATATACCTTTTCTTGGATTTGTATAAGGAAAAATATTTTTATTTGTATTGGGAAATATGAAGAAGGCATATCGATTGACAATAAATAATAAATTTTAACAAAAATTCTTTTGTAAAAATTTTCATACATGGGAGCAAACTAAATCAAAATAGATAAGATGTGTGACCAATATTACCAAGAGAAGGGTGCCCTTGGCACCATCACCCAAGCTTCAGAATGGACTTGGTATAAACAAATGGATGACATTTTTGTTAAAATCACAAAGGTCAATGGTGTATCTTAAATGGACATGGGAAAATATATTGGCACCCCAAGTTAATCCTTAAGAGATCAATGATAACAACACTTTTAACATCGATCATACATCATTGGCTATTCAATTCCAACCTTTGGAGCTACTGCAAAAGAATTTCACTTTCACTTTGATTTGTAACTTGTGCACACAAGGGAATTCAAGGTGCATGGAACAAAAAGTTAAAGATATTTGTTCAAAGTTCAACTAATGGAACAACCATTATTACATATGCTTTAAAAAAGTTTGTAGATGCATTTTAAAATATTGAACTTTTGAAGATGAAAAAGAACTAAGAGATAATTTTGAGGATGATTGAACTTGATGATCAAAATGTTGAGCACCAACTACAATTCATTCATTTTTTTATTAGGGTTTTGTGACAAGGCAATGGAAATAATTGATCAACAAGCTAAAGGTATGTAGCTTGTAAATGATATGTTTTCTTATATGTGGTAAAGATTTCAAATCTTAAACTCCTAAAATTAACAATTTTCATTTTTTTGTGTACCCCCACTTCCATTTCTTATGGGGTCATATCCACATAGAATGTCCAAATTAAAAAAAAGTTTAAAAAAGTCCAAACTTGTATATGAACTCAATGAATTAATGAAATTAAAAAAAAGAAAAAATGGGAGCTCACTATCCCACTCCTTACCTCTAGAAACAAAGGAATGACAATTTTAGTTTTTTTTCAAATGCACCCCACTCCACTTTTCATCTTGCCATTTCCACATAAAATGTTCAGTTTTTTTAAAAAGTTGTTCCAATAGATCCTCAAATTCACACATGAACTCAACGAATTGATGAAACTAAATATATGTATAAAAAAGAAAAGAAATGGTATAATAATGTCCCACTCACTACCTTTAAAAGCAAGAAATGACAATTTTTTGGGAAATATTCCCACCTCCACTTTTCATGGTGCCATTTCCACATACATCATCCGAATTAAAAAAACATTCTAATATATACTCAAGCTCACACATGAATTCATTGAATTAACGAAACTAAAAATAAATAAATTTAATGGTAGTTGTTATCCGATTCCTTAACTTTGGAATGAAGGAGTAACAATATTTTTGGCTTTTTGGGAAAATGTGTCCCTTTAAAAAAAACTTTAACCACAACATATAAATCTTCTAATTACATTCCAACCAACTACTAAAGATTACCTCCTGGATTGATTGCCTAACTATTTTTAAAGCATCACCTTTTCTATAATAAGGGGATTTTATTTACTTACATGTTATTTTTCCTATTTTGCATTTTTTGCAGATGATCATATCTAAGGGCATCCAAGCCCATCAATGTATAAGGTAGGAGTGGTGAAAATATATGTAGCAGCAGTGAAGGCGCTCAGGGAAAAGGAAAGAGGGGATGAAACTCAGTTTAACACCAAAATTGTTGGAAAAACTTAGTTTGGGTCCCAGTTATTTCGTTTTGTAAAATTTCATTCCCAGTTAAAGCATTTGATACCCTATTATGCCGAAACTGGCCGTTCTCGCCCCCTAATCGCCTGACTTCCGGATAACTTTGATGTATGCAAGAAAAAAAAAGAAAAAAGGGAGAGTTTATGCATCCTGAGAGATGAGGGGAGGACCAATCAGAAGCTTGAAAAGCTCTGAGCAGAAGGTTATGTGTGTAACCTCACCGTTTTTATGTATTTATTTATTTATAAAACTCAATTTTGTCGTTTTGAAGGTGTGGCGATTTTTTTCATTTTTTCAGCAATTTTTTTTTCTAATTTACACTTTAAAAAAACAGAAATTCCCCCAAAAAATTTCGCCGCATTGAGAAAATTCGCCAAAAAAAAAACGCTGATAGCCACTAGTATTCTTGTCTGTATAGCCATTAGTACAGGCGTTCGCTCTTATTACGAGTGTAGATCATCACCGGAAGATTCTGGTATATAATATGGCCGAGAAAGTCACAAAATCTGCTACCCCAGATATTAGAGTCATGGAATGTCCTCGCCCCTTGCAGATTATGCCGCGTGCGTCGTCGCCTAGCGCGCCCTAACGGGGGCTCCACTTCGACCCGTTCTCAACGCACACAAGAAGCGCACAACACTGGAGTTTTTTTGGTTGCTCAACTCTCTTGTGCGCGCGTCTTCGGTTTTGCAGAGAGGCTGACAATGTGGAGATGTTGTGAGAAATTTTCTCCTCTTCAGTACGCTCTCTCTTCCAGCTTGCTTCCTTGCTGCCGCTTCAGCTCTCACTTCAAAGCCCCCTTCTCATCTCACTGCCATGGAAACGGAGGGGGAGCAGCAGCAGGTGCAAGGAATGAGAAGCTCCGGGTTTTTATTGTTGCAGGAGAGCCTTCCGGAGACTTGATTGGCAGTCGCCTAATGGCATCTCTCAGACGTCTGTCTCCCAGACCATTGCAGTTCGCTGGTGTTGGCGGGTATGATGGTGCTTTCTTAGCCCGCCCGCACGCACGTGATCATTTGTTTTGGCTTGCTGTCTCTGCATTCTTTTGTTTGTTTTGCTGATTTCGAGTTGAGTTTGTTGAATGAAATTGCAGGAACTTGATGAAGAGAGAAGGATTGGTTTCGGAGTTTCCTATGGAAGATATTGCTGTCATGGGAGTTGCAGAGCTGCTCCCTCACCTTGTTCGCATCTGGGTAAGACTCTTGCTCATGATAGTCGTGACGAATTCGATCTTCTCTCTCTCTCTCTCCATGTTTGTTCTCAAAGAGATGGATTGTTGGGAATTGATGTTATGTAGCAACTGCAAGTGATGAGCAAACAGTGTGATTCTCATGCATTAGCGCAATTGTGCATCAAGACTAGAATGTGCGGCAACACTCTAGTCTCTGATGCTTCGTGCAACATCAACTGTCATAGCAACACTCTCTGTAGGTTAAACTATAGCTGGAAATTGAACTCAATTCTTTTGCTCAGTGTTCTGCTGAAACGCTCTGAAATAGGTGCGCCTGCGGCAAACAGTTACAGCAGTGATGGACTTCAGACCACATGTAGTTGTGACAGTGGATGCCAAGGGTTTCTCATTTCGTGTTCTTCGCAGCATCACAGGTAATTTCTCCTTGTCATGGACTCTCTCGCTCATGGTCATTGTCATGTGCAATTCCTAATTACTGCAAGGTGGGAGATTCTGCAGCTTTCCAAGTTCCAAAAGAGCATGCATTTTACTCAGAAGTGCTTGCTATTGATGTAGTTTTCTTATCGTTCTAGATGCATACAGGAGATTGGGAGTGTCACGGCCACCTTTAGTGCATTATGTGGCACCCTCATCTTGGGCCTGGAAAGGTGGGGAAAACAAGCTGAAGAATTTGGCTGACACATTGGACCATCTACTGTGTATCCTTCCCTTTGAAGCAGCACTGTTCAAAGCTCATGGGATTAAGGCAACTTACGTTGGGCATCCTGTTTTGGAAGATGCTTTCACAAGTGTTGCTGTATGCACTTCCTGGTGCCTGAGCCCTCTTGCATCTGTAGCTGACACACAAAACATGTACCATTTGAAACTTGATTGCTTACTCACAACATAAATTGTATGAACATAGTTCTGTACACCCCCATTGGCAGGTCCTGATAACCATCTCTCCTTGGGTACAGTGGAAACCCACAGATTTGTCTGGAATTTGTTTTTGTTTTTTGTTTAGACAACACAGGACATCTGAACGTCATTTAGGGTTACTGAGAACTGGTATTTGTCTTACAGACTGGAGAGAATCCTGCACATTGCAGATGGTGGATCAAAGGAAGTAAAAGCTGTTCTCGACAAGATTTTGGATTGCAATCTGGTATGTTTGTTACATCTTGTAACTTCCAATGGCAATATAAACCTAGCAGGAATTTCTCCCTCCAACAGTTTGCTATGCTTCACAGTTCATTTCATGGATCAATGGAGGGTTTGGTTCAAAGGAATTCATCCCAGTTGTTACTTGACTCCTTGCTACCACACTATGACCTTACTCTGCACACAGCAGTCCTCATGAATTGGTCCCCATATGCAATAGAGCATTTGCCATTCGAATCACTGTCTGTAGCCTTCTTTTTTCTGTACATCTGTATATGATTCTCATCAGTTCATACGCCATTCTTTGAGTCCAACTTGAACATTCCATGATGCATGTCTCCCTTTCCCCTTGTGATCAAAGGCTTCTTGTCAAACTTATTGGGTCCAAAGGAAATTAAGGACATTAACTTCTGCTGATAGCAACTGTAGGCTTGAGAAGTCAATTCCTGTCAGAGATTTGTAATACTACTCTGTGTGCATGTCCTTCTGACTTTATTCTGTGCACTGGTTTATTGGATAGCAGGGTCAACTGTGGTTTGCGTGTTACCGGGAAGTCGAGCACAGGAAGTAAAGCGGATGCTGCCTCTTTTTGAATCAGCATTGGATCTTCTAGCAGACAAGGTGCCAATGTTGACAGCAATCATTCCAACTGCACCTAGTCATGTCATCACAGACGCAGTCACAAAGGCAGTAAAGGCATGGAAGACACCTAACATTCTGCTGCCTTATGCTTCAGAGAAAGACAAGTACAGTGCTTTTGCTGTAAGTTTCAGGACCTGGGTAGACCTGTCCAAAGAAGCCCATTTTCACTTGAGATCTTTGTTCAGAGTTCTAAATATATCAGAAGGACCTACACCATACTTGTGGCAATTGGTTCTACTTACTCTTCCTTTCAGATTTTCTGTATTTTTCCTGTCATCTTTGGCATTGAGCAATTGCAGTGATGTGCTTTTTACTTTTATTTCAGGCAAGTGATGTCAGCTTGTGCACATCTGGGACCGCTGTGCTGCAGCTACAAATGGCTCGAGTACCTACAGTTGTAGCTTATCGTGCTCACCCTCTGACTGAGTGGCTCATCAAGTCACGTACAAAGTTGCACTACATTTCACTGCCCAACATCTTACTGGATTCACCAGTAATTCCTGAGGCCCTCTTTGCTGATTGTACACCCAAACGACTGTTTACCCTTCTGTGGTACACAACTTGCCTGTTCTCACATGTGCATGAACTTGACCAAACTAGCTTTGAACAGGTAGTCAGATGCATCAGGTCAGGTGCTAGTGGAAATTAACCTGTTTGTCGCTTGTTTCATGTCACTTGTTAACTTTCTGAGAGCCTGATATTTGAAAGTTGATGAAGATCAGAAACAGTCAAGTTATATTCTTTCATTTTGTCTTGGGATGTCGCACTTCAAGTCCAAACTAACTCAGCTGTGTGCTATACTTTCTCAGTCAAGTATTGGAAGACAGTGAAGTGAAGGAGCAACAAGCAAAAGCAGCAGAGCAAGTGCTATCCATGCTGGTCCCTCCCCAACAAAGTGTGCTAGAATCTACTGGGTCTTTGCGTAGTGTTGAAAATGTTTTTTACTGGAGACCAAGTATGGCTGCAGCATCAACTATCTTGACTTTGCTTCAAATTGATAATTCAACGAGTTTTCCCTAACCCCACTTTTGTAAAACATACGTTATCGTGCATATGTGATGCTTGTAATTTGTCATGCTTGTTTCGTGGGTACTGCATCTTAGGCTTTGTCACATGACTCCAGTTAAGGCAAAGTCAATCTTCCAAGAAATGTGGTTTTTCTGCACAATATGACACGAAGTCCCTCTTATGTGCATTTCAAATTTTGCACCAACAGCTTATTCCTTTGAAGCCAATTATCAATTGATCTGAGAGCCAATCTTGTGTCATCTGCACATTGAATCTACAACAGTGCTTTATGCTAGCCTGGCAGAGAAGGCTCACCATTTCCATGGTGCTTTTGCATTATCTGTGAGGTTTCTGGTCAAGGTCTTTTCAATCACAATGTGCTTGCAATTCATTGCATTGACTGAATTTGACCCTCAAGGAAATAGTTATGTATGTGTGTCACTATTGACACATTGTGGACAAATAAGTTGGACAGAGACACATGCAACATCTTCTTTGATACTTCAATTGTGTCACATGACTTGTACTTTCAGCTCAGCAATACATTTTCAACAGACTGAAGAACATTTTCTTCTTGCAGTTTGCAGATGCCTGCATGCATATTTGATTTGTGAGACTAAATTGAAGCTTTCATTCGAAGCCTTGTTATATGACTATGCAGGAAGGTTGAGACATCATGAGAGTTTCTGTGCTTCAGCTTTGCACTATGAAATCTGGTCCTCTGCACATGTTGGTCTCTCTAGAAATGCATTATAGCAGGTAAGAAGTGGCAACATCCTTATCTTAAAAGCTTGAGATTTGCTACTACTTACACATCCAAGATTATTGAGCTGTGTGGCCCAGATTGCCCTTGCTCTTCAATCTCCTCATTCAGTCAGTCTGAGACATCATTGATGAAGTGATCACCTTTGGTGGCACCATCTCTGGTGGCTGTAACAGACCTGCTGCTTTGCTGTAGCACAGCATGTGCTGTAGTAAGCTCTCTTTCACTGGTGTAAGACCAGCTTGAAGCAAAGAGAACAGCAAGGAAAGACTCCTTGCCACCACTCTTGCCTTCTCCTCCACAGCTTTCACCATCTTCACTGCCATCTCTATATCTCCCTCCCTTGTTTGGCCCCTGCAAACTCCCACTTCCCAGAGATCATTAACATCATTGTGATGTTGAACATCCCTGCTGCAACTTCTTGTCTACCTTCACCTCCAGCAATCTCCTGCCTAACAGCTTCCTCATCACCACCTAATCCTGAATTTCCATCTCTAGAAGCTACTGACAGACACCTCTTCCATTAACAGCAATAACAGATTCTCTCTTGGGTTCCTCACTGCTTCTTCCCCCCACTACTTCTACATGGGGCTCCAGTTCTGACAGTGATGAGGAATCATCAGCACAAGAACCACCTGCCCTCAGTTGTCCTCCTACCAGGGATTCAGTTGATGCTAGTCCAGTATCACCCGCTGATCACCTTGAAGCATTCATGGCTCTACTGGTACAAAGGAGGGAAAAAACAACACAATTCAGAAAAAGAATGAAACAATTATGATGCCACAACAACAGACAATGAAACATCTGCTACTGCCAACGATGCAAACTGCTCATGTGATCAGTGCAACCCGAGGCTGCTGCTGTTGCAACCACAAGTTTACTTCAGAATACCAAGAAGCTCAAGACGACAAACCCAGGATCCATTATGCGGTAATCACTTTCAAACATATGGACATATTCTCTTCAAGTCTTCAGCTTTTCACTTATATTAGTGCACAAATTGGGACAGCATTCTCTGGATCAGACAATTTGAGCTCCATTTGGAGAGAGAAGTATGCATATTATCAATCATCACAGAACCTCAAAATTATAGAGCCTAGCAGCTCAGTTGAAGCTGAGATGCTTGCTCCCAGTCAAGGTCACAGGACTCAATAGGACATTGGGCTTTTCAACCAAAGTCTCAGTTAGCAGAGTCTAGTCTGTAGCTTCAGAGCTTGATGAAAATGCCTCATGTTTTGTTGTAGAAATAACCTGCCTCTTATGGTCAAGAAGATTTTCATAGGCTATGGATTTATCACATTCAAGTTTCAGATACAGCTGCTGCTGCTGCATCTAAGTCTTTAAGAAATGCAATTCTTAATTTTTGTAATCCATGAGTGCTGCTGAGTGATTTGATTTGGAAAAAGGTAGATGCAAAAACTGCTGGCTCAGTTTTTGTGGTTGAAGCAATTACTGAAAGACAAACATGATGTAGCAGTTGTGGGTTGCTTCTTGTGATGAGACAGATCCACAACCTATGGGTGCAGAAGGATCCCAAGGTCCACAAATAATGGGTGTGGAAGGAAGGATCCCAATCTCCTCTCTCTCTCTAACATCTATTGTGGCTCAATACACAAAATTGGATATAGCAGTGTAATCCAAGGCAAATCAGATTGCTTCTTGAAAGCTTGATCATTAATACAGTGAGAGACTTCTGATCAGAATGCTGTAAAGATTAACCACTCTTTGAGAGTGTAGATCTACATCACAAAAACACATGTGGCAAGGGTCTGACAAGTCACCATATCTAGTAGTAGTAGTAGTCTGGAAGCACATTTTTCTCACTTCATTTTCCCAGAAGCAAAATGCTGCTTCAATCTACTGAGAAGTATTGCATATGTTCATCATTAGGGCGTAGTTTTTCTCACTATAATTCCTCCTCATATGTATAATTTATATGGGTCTCACTGTTATGTAGTCTGTTTTGGTTGCTGGAAATCACTGCCCAGGTTGAGTACCAGAATCTGCAGACATCTTAGTTGTGTCAGTACTCTCTCCTTTGGTTTGCTAGAAATCACTTTCGGCGGGTTGAGTAGCAGCTAGAATTTGACATGACATCTTAGTTGCCAGTAGTCTGTTGTGGTTGGCTAGCTAGAAATCAGTACTGCCAGCAGGGTGGGCCAAGTAGCAGCTAGAATCCGACATGACCAGATCTAATTAGTTGCCAGTACTAGAAATCTGTTTTGGGTTTTGCTAGAAATCGCTGCCAGGTGGAATAGTAGAAGGATCCGACATCTTAGATGCCAGAGCAGCAGTGGTCTTCTTCTTAGCCTTCCATCTCCTGTGCATGAAGAAAGCTGCAGATGCAATTATGGCTGCCAATGTGAGAGCCAGCACGACTGCAAGCCATGTCATTGTTGTTCTGTACTCTGCCACCTTTGAAGCTGCAACACAAAATCAACAAATCATCATCACCATCATCAGCAATGAGCATCAGCAGCAGGCAGCATCACATCAAGAAGAAAAAGTACTCAACTCTTTGAGCACTTTGTTGAGTCTAAGTTCAGGAGCAACAACAAGGAGCAGAAGAAGAAGAAGAAGAAGAAGCTGCTGGTGGGTCACTGAGAGATGGATGAGGCTTGCTCGCAGCAACAAGAAGAAGATCGGTTACTCACCAAGGTGAGCTGAGCTACCAGCACTGGGATATGGGTCAGTCCAATCTGGAATATTGTTTTCCCGTGGAACCATGTACTGAGGACATGTCTGGCACAACTGGGTGTTGACGTTGCAGAGGCCGGGCATGCGCTTCTGTTGCGTGCTGTTGACAATGTTTGGTGGGTAGAAGGTGACTTTGCAGAAGCAAGCAGGCAGTACAGTGGACACATTGGTGACGCTGCTACAACACTCGGCTGACGGTATCGCATCTTGGTTGATGAGAAAAGACAAACAAATCTCGAGCTGGTTGATGGAGCTTTGGCCGTCGAAGGCAGAGCAATTCTCCGACGAAACCATTGAAGTGTTGGGAAATGAGCATGTGGGTACTAGCTCAACATCAGCAGATGTTGCAGCAGCAGCAGAAGAAGAAGAAGAAGAATCCAGTACTTTACGTCCACCCACGTCCGGCTGCTGCTGCTGCAGCTTCGTCTTCTCGACAGGATACACGACAACTCCTCCTGCGCGGCCTACATCGACGGCTTCCTCTCCCCCTGCTACCAACATCACACTCATCATCAGTGCTACCACCACAAACATCAAGGCCCGAATCTCACGAGCTCCCAATCTCATGCTTCTCGTCTTCCTCATTATCACCGCCTCTGCCTTCATCTTCAGTTTGTTCCAACAGCTCAAACTGGCTCTTGAAGCATTCAGCTTGCTTCAATTGCATACAAGTGCTGCTAAGAACAACCGATCACCAGCTCCAGCTGCAGCTCACAGCTAGCTAGCACTGGCTCCAGATTCTTCCTTCACCATAACCCAAAATGCTGAAGCTCTCAAAAAAAATTCCTACACTCCACAAAAGCAAACGCTGATGGGAAACAAAACTACTCCACACAAAAGTGATGAACAAAATCAAACAAAGAAGCTGTGAATCATGAGGAGCTCATAAAAGTGGAAAATGCAGGTTCCTCAAGATAAAAGCAAAGCTGAAGCTGGGATCATCCTCTACAAGCTGCTGTTGTTGTTTCATCATTGAAGAAAGCTCTGGGAGCTCAATGCCAAGCAAGACAGAAAAAAATAGCTCTGATCTTCTCCCTCTCTTCTTCACCAAATATTTCCACTGAAAATTTGTTGAAATAGTTACTGTTGCAGCTCCTTCCAAGCTAGAAATATCTGAGAGGAAAGCCTGGAAAAACTACTAAAAGACTCCAAAGCTCTAGTCCAACAACATGGGCTTTATGTAACACTTGTTGGAGCTCCAGTGACGCACGCGATGCACTGCACTGCACTGCACTACACTGCAGTTTTGTTGGATGTGCTGGGTCGGTTTGCTGCAACAAGTGCTGCTGCTGCAGTTGTGCAACAGGCAGGAAATGGAGTACTGTGCAGCAGCAGGAGCACACAGTGCGGCTGCTGGTGCCCTTCCAACGTTCAGACCGCCGGTGTTGGCCGGTTATTGATTTTTTCATAACCGCCCCGTAGGGTATTTTGGGGGGGCCCACAAACCACATTGGGTGCCGGTTAGGTTATCAGCATTTTTGGGGGTAATAACTAGTAACCATCGAGTTCTCCATAGGGTAGGTTATCAAATAACCGTCTGATAACCATCGGTTACATTTCCCGGTTATTAGCCAGTTGTAGGGGTTTTTAGAAAATTATTATTTTAAAAAAATCTTCTTCTTTTTCTTTTTTTGGGCTATCATGAGATTTTTTTGGTGTATGAGGATTGATAAACTACTTGGATAATAACCATGTCATCTGGGTAGGTTATTCAATTTTCAATTTTCCACACCAAGTGCGATTAGGTTATTAATCGGTTATTAAAAAATCAATGATTGATTGGTAGGTTATTAATAACCTACTTGGTAATCAGGTTGATAATTGGGTCAAAACTTAATAACCATCCAACAATGGTTTTAGGCTAGTGTTGGGGTGGTTTTTTTTACTTTTTAGGATAACCTTAGGTATCGGGTTTTGCATCCACTATAGAGGAATGGTTCTAAGTCAGTTGGGATATTTGAAATTTTAAGAATCTTGGGTTGGATTCAATTTTGGTTTTGTAATCAAAGTAAGGACATGTTCCAATTTTGGTTGGGTTATTTTAAAATGTCAAACAAGTCATCTCATTCAGATTCAGGCTTTCAATTATTGGTTAATTTTGGATCTTTTTTTTAATAAAAGACTTGTTCCAATTCTTGGTTAGTAGTTTTGTTTGGGTAGGTGTATTAATAATTAAGGTTGGATAGGTTTTTGTTAGTTTTCAGCTAGATCTGAATTTGGACAAATGTATCATTTTTGTATTTTTTTACTTGTTTGAAGTTGGGTGAACATGAACAAAATCACCTCAACTCACGGTGTTGTTGAATGATTTAAGAGAAGAATTTTTTGTGATCCAACTTTTGAAAACAATCACACATTTGCCCAAAAAAAAACCAAGGGACAATTTTATTTTGAAAAAACATTGTAATTTACAATCTATAGACTAATTTTTGTGTTCAAAATTTGAATGTTAAAATAGAGTCAACATCCAACATACAAAAGAAGTATCATCAACGTGCCTCTTAAAACTCAACACACAACCTTGAAAGAAAAAAGATAAGTCATTTTGGATCAAACAATCTTTCACTTGGTCAAATTGGTTTGTCGCACACATTGCCCTTTTTCATGCATGTACTTTAAGTTTTCACATTTTCTTAGTTTTCAACTTTCAACATCAACATCACATACTTCACATTTTTTTCATTGTCTCATCGTTTTGAGATGCCCATCTTTAGGTTAATGTAAAGCCCAACAAAAGAAATAATAAGCAAATGAAGACCCCCCTTGTAACCACATTCCATTAATTAGCTACCTCAAGTTATTGCATGTTCATCAAACCTACAAATAACATAAAATAAAACAAAATTTGATGGTTTTACCATCCACCTTCAAAAGCCTTATATGACTTTCATTTCCTTCCATCAAGATTTCTTTTATTTCCATTAACTATTCCATGATCATTCTACTCGCCCAAATTATATCTAACTAGTTTTTATACATTTGCTCAAAAACATTTCAAGGTTTTCTATGCCTAATTGGGAGTGTTGCATTTTTGTGGATATATCTACAAAGCTCATTTTTATATTATTTTTGTCTCAATATATGACCCAACATTCCTTAGAATCTATTGAACCACAAAAGCAATGTAAACAAACTATGATTTGTGAACTTTCCACCATGCAAAAGGATATTTGTGTCCTTCATCACTTACTTTTCTTACCTTTAATGATTCAATTGTTCTTTGACCATTGAAAAAACCATATCCTTATCAATCTCCATGTAGTCAAACAAAGATGTACCTTTTAAATTACTTGTTGTAAAGGCAACAACTTCACTTGTAGCATCTTGGTTCAAATTCTTATATGCATGAACCAAAAGGAAAAATAAGACATATCTATCATACTTGTACTAAAATGAACTTTCCCATTAACACGAAAGGTAACAAATTATTTTGAAATGTCAAAACTTGTTGGATTTCTATGCTTTCTTTAACAAAACTTGTATATGCAAAATATTGCACTTTAATTACAAAGATGCATACTAATAGTTTAAAGAGTGAGGTGGATCTAAAGAACTTGAATTCATTGTGCAATGTTGAATTCATTCTTGGGCTCCCTTGTATCCTTCCCCTACTTGAGTGTGTGCACATATTAATCAAAGTAACACAAAACATAAATGTTTTTGTTTGCAACTTTGTGGAATCTATCAAGTCAACCCAATAATAGTTGTATAAATTTTACTATGATTCGCTTGCCATGTATGAGGATCCGAGTTTTGAAGATTTTAATTTGAAGGCTTTAACCAACGAGCACTTTCCCTTGAGTTGGTATTTAGACCTAAATGTTAGAGAGGATTCCATCTATGTTGCATTCTCATTTGCTAGCCATAAGTACCCTATCTATCAATCTTATGTTGATGGTCTTGGAGAAAAGCAACTTGTCACCAAAGATATTTTTTACCATGCCATCAACAAAGTGAAGGAAGAATGTGAAGGTATTGTTCATGGCCTTATTGATGAGCTTCATCAATAATTCCCAACACACAAAGTAATGACAACCTTAGGTGTTGTGTACCCACAATTTTGGGCTACAAATGGAAATGAGGTGGAGGAGATTTTCCACACTTATTTGGCTATCCTAAAGGCCACATTTTGTGTGCTTCACAAAATGGGTGAAAATGAAAACATAGTGCATGTTTTCTTGTCAAGTCAAGCACTTGATTTTGAAACATTTTTTAAAAAGATGACCATGTTGCATAATGTTAAAACAATTTTGCAAGAAAAAAACGAATTCAAACTTCTTACAAAATTTTGGCACAAAATTTCTAGATCTTCCATATTTAACCATAAGCTTTTGAAATTCATCAAATTGATTAGTATTGCCACTATCTAGGTGTTGGGTTGTATTGAGGATGAGTGAACCTCCAATATAGTCAACTTCATGAAGAATAGGTTGCGGAAGAAACTTAGCACACACTTGAATTTATGCACCAAATTTTATAATTAGAGGTTTTTTGCAAAGCAAAGTTTTCCATATGAACAAACCATTGGTTAGTGGCTTTGCACATGTTACCAATGTGCAAATGCGTAGGTGACAACATGATGATTTTGGAGGTTGGTAGAATGCAAATATGGGTAGGGAATTAAATTTGTTTGCCACAATTTTCATCAACAATATTGTTGATATATAAACTAGATTTTTGAACCCCTAGGCCCTTTTGAAATCCATGCAAATGGTTAAAATTTTTGTAGATTATAGTGTCATAGCAAAGTTATGATGTATACAATTTTTTTCTTTTTAAATTATGATTGATTGATTTGAATGTTTTGTTTATGTTTATGTGTACCCATTGTTGTTTTCTTGTTTGCTAAAATTTGTTTCTAAATTGAATAAAGGCAAGATGTTTTGGTTGGAATTTGAAAGTTAATTAAGTTTATCAAGCCTACATCCCTTTTCTTAATTTTAATCTAGCATTTTTTGGTTGGTTTGTTTGCTAGATGTTTTTTCAAATTGTTTAGATTTGGTTTCCAAATGGGGTTTTGAGTGAAGGTAAGGTTTGAACTACAATGGGTACCCTTTTCATGGTGGGGCTCAAATCCCCATCAAACCGCTTATGATGTTTGTAATGTTGTTTTGTTTTACCATTTGACAAATCTTCATAAAGTATAATTCAAATGTAAATCCCAATTGCCAAATGTATACCCTTTCCAATTACAAGTCACCAAATGCATTTCCCTAGGCAACTCACATTTCGCCAATGTGTTCAATTGCCCTTATTACAATTATAACCACTTTATAGACATGTGAAAATGATAAATAGCCATCCTAGTCACTATTTTAAAAAAGAATATTGCCAAGTCAACTCCACTTCACACAAATATTTAGTTAATTATGTTATATGAATTATTAATTTTGTAGCCAACTTAATGACTAACTAGGCTTTAAAAAAATGGCTAATGATGAGGCTCTTAATTGTGATTCAAAAAATGAAAAATGAAAACAAAAACATTCATTTTTTCTCTTGAATTACAAATCAAAATTCTCCATGAAAATGTTGCAATATTTAAAAGCCTCATAAATGAATTTCTCTTTGGTCTTTTTAGTTAACCTTGACAAAGTTTCATTCAATAATTGATGCCCTACTAGAAAACTAACATGAGTATTTACCTCAAAACTAATCTCCTAAGGAATGATTACCCAACAAATCATCAATTATTAATAAATAAACAATACGAAATCCATTTCAAATTAAATTTAAAGGTGATCATATTTACTATAGGGAATACAATTACCAAAGAACAATGTAATATTGGATGGGTTCCATGGCTAGACTTTTTTTGTTGGTAATTTAACTTTAAGTTTAACATCCTTTTTTTTATTCAATCCATTAAATCCAATTTTTTTGGTGAGTCAATTTTAGATGTTTTCAAGATGATGAAATTTTATTAGTAGACTTGTAGCTAATGATACCCTTTTTAAGTCTTGAATGTGTAATAACACAAAACACATTTTAATTGTTCAAGATGGGTTGAGTTTTAGGTAATGTTTGAAGCACTAAAAAAGCCCATTCTATGGTAGTACGATCATTTGGCTTCCAAGAGTCTTGTTGTTTTGCCAACACTAACCATAATGCTCCATTAATTGCAATTGTTGAAAGTAGTTCTATACCATGATAATAATAATAATACATAGAAACAATAGAAGTTACACAATGTCATAACCACAACAATTCAAATCTTCCAAGTCTATTGATTTAATGGTGAAGTTGACCACATTATGAACTCAAGGATTTGCTTCATGGTGTCCATCCTCCACCTCTTAAAAAACCAATAAAGAAAAAAAACCAACATCAACCTTTGATAAATAAACTTACTAAGACCAAAAAAAAACACACACACGCACAAACAAAAAATGCAAATAAAAAAGCAATAATACACACCTTACTTGCTAAGGATGATGGGCTTTGTATGTCTAATGGACAATTGAGAAGCAATGGACAAGATAATATGCAAAAGCACAAAACATATAAAAGACAAACATCAAAATGGAAAATCACATAACAAAAAAAAAATTCACAGAATGTGTGGAGCGTGGATGTAGTAGTGTGTTGCAAAAAAAATGTACAATGCAATGGACAAGGGCTACAAAGGCACAAAACACAAGGTGATGTAGAAAACAAACAACACAATGGAAAATAATTGTAGAACACAAGGCCATGGAAGAAAGATAATGTGTGGGAAACAAAGAAAATACACAAAAAAAACCATATACAACAAACCTTAAAGAAAAGAAAAAACTAGTAAACCTTAAGGCCTATAATTGGAATTGGAATTTAGTTATTTTGAGAAGGTCCGGACTTTATTCAAATTTAGGTTCAAGCTTTAAACCTAAAACCTAACAGACCACCTTTGGGGAGGGGGGTTTCTAATAGTTGTGCTCCACATTAATTTCAAACCCTTCAAAAAATTAAAGATAATTTCCATGAAAAGATTGGAAAAGAACCTATAGTTTTATGTAATGTTATTTGATTGGTTTAAGAAAAATCAGGGTTATATATCAAACCAAGTCATTTGATTTTTATGGTAGGGCATGTTCCACCCAAAAAATGTGGCAAGCCTAAATGGTGAATTGTTGTTTTGTTAGGTGGTAATAGGCTCTTCAAGGTCTTGTCCATAAGCATGATCAAATTTCTTGATGTTGGTTCACATTTCCATCACATTTTCAATTGTGGATTCACATTAAACAAACATTAACAATGTTGAGCCTATAGTTGGTTAACTTGTGACCCATAGATATTTCTTGTTGATTTCTAGGGTTCACAGTGTGAACATGGGTTTTCTATCTTGCATAAGCATTGGCAACCAACTTGTATCTTGTCTTTTATCATTCACTTGAGTGGGATGCAATTCATGGAAGCTTTAACAATGAATGTGAATGTTATTAAGGAACCAAACTTTTGAGATATAATTTAGTTGGTTGTTTTGTTTTGATGTGTGTGTGATTGCAAAGACCTTAGAGTTGGACTGTGGGTAGAAGTAATGGGATGTTGAAAAGCTAAGTATCAAATTTTCGAACTCTATATGACAAGAGTAATCTTGAAGTCATGGTGGTGTTGTTTTGAGTGTTATGTTTGCCTGGTTGTTGCAAATTCAAAGGGAAGAATGCCTTGGTGTGAGAATTCTTTGCTCATGCATTAATATTTCTAGTTTCTTCTAAGTAGAAGATGAGATGCGGGGTGGATGGATTTAAATAGGTTTAAGGACATCAATCAAGATGATGACATGCTTTAGGGGATAAGAAAAGGCTGATCTGTTTGTGGCAAACATTGTTTAAATCATGTTCATCCCAATGTGTTGGCAATGGCATTTTTGTGAAGTAACAAGGGATCGAGTACCTAGTTTATGGGAGATATGAGCATAATTTTTGGGTTACTATAGGAAAGTCTGGGGTGCCAATTTCACATCAATTTTCAAAGTTAGAGTTGCCCAAGACTTGTGTTTGTTAGTGTTTTCTTGGTAGTGGTTACATGGGAGGCATAATATCATTCTTTCTTGGGATGTAATGGAAAATAGAAAGGGGATTGCTTGTGGGTAGTTCATAAATGTTAAGTGATTGCCACATTAGAAGATTATGATAGACCAATTGAAAGGAGATCCGGAGGGATCTAATCCATCTTACATTCATAAGTCAAAATTTATAGTTTCCCTATACTGATTCTAAAGTGACTCTTTACCACAGATCAGCTCGAGCATTGGAACTTCTACATTACAATCCTATGTATAATAAGTGCTCATGGCATACTGTATAAGCATTCTAGAGAGTGAAGGTGTTATGCCCTTCTTTTTTGGTTACAAACGGTCGCACCCAAAACAAAGCTTGGAAAGGGCCTAAATGGGACCCCAAAACTGGGTACCAAACTAATAAAGAACCGGCATGAGAACCGGGATGAGCCCATGCTAATACCCGCCCAAACATGGGTATATGGTTCTTCAGACAAGAAGTACAACAACAGAGTGAGTAGGTATAGGTAGGTAGGTGAAAGAAAAGAGGCATTGGTGGCAGAGTATACATTACTTATTTGCAAAGTGAATAGGTAGATGATATGGAGTGCAGTGCTTTGTGCAGAGAGTGTCATTCATTATTAACTGTCTCTTTGTTTGTGTCTCGTCTGTACACTTGTGTCAGAAAGCCAAAGGAGGTTGCTTCTCCTTCTCCTTCTTCCTTCACTTACTATGAGATTCAGCTTTTTGACAATTGGGGGACTCTTGCCCCCACAGAGGGTAGGTTAAAGAGGCTTCACATCAAGTGTGGAATTTTGGGGGTGATATTATTATTATTATTTTGGCTTCATCTTTCAACCAATGTATGTGTGACACCTGGAGACCTACCTACCTGTTGCCAGTAACCCACACTGGTATACCTACACTTGACCATGGTAAAAATCCTGAACAAAATTTGGGTTGGTTATTAATCTTGTAAATAGGTGTATCCTGCCTGTTCTTAGACTAAATCTCAAGTTGTCTGAGTCCAAATTAACATATTTTCTGGAGTTAAAATAGAGCCTCTTATTAATGGCTATATTTAACCCAAGAATTGTTAGATTTGAACTGCCATGGTGGTTTAGTTTTTAGATGGGATATTTGTAATGTTTACAAGCAAAAGCCAAAATTGTTTAGGGTTTTTGATTTTTTTATCAGTGTTGGGCAGGTTTCTACTTTTATGAAGAACCTCCAGTTTCAGTTCTGTTTTGGATTACATACAAATGTAAAATTTAAAATCATATTCAGATTAACATTATCAAATTTTTAATATTCATGTTGTCATAGACTTTAATAAGAATCATCCAAGTTCCAACCCACCAAACTGGGTACTTGCCCAACACAGGTTTTCACCATGATATGCATATGGGTAGTGCTAGGAAAAAAAAATTGAGGCGAATTTTCACACTGTGACAAACAATTTTGTTTGTTTTTGAAATTTTTGAAAAAAATTAAAATTCACCTTGCATTCAAATCACCAAAGAGTATCTCTATGGTTAGCACTCTATATTGGATTTGATAAACATTAGTAGAGGCCCCAATTGGGTGTGCAGGTACCAGATGCAGATGCTATCTAAGAGCATCTCCAGCGGTGCTCAGTATGTGACCTTTGCACAAATACTTTTCACATCCAAGTTTAGTTTATTTACTTTTGTGCAAAACCCTAAACCCATAAAAACTGCTGCAACTGGGGAGAGCAAAATAGGTGAGGGACT
>Ga0209208_10003638_pt1 | contig 22043 bp, 14 predicted proteins | sample S1TSphfallax_3_FD_187694 | JGI IMG/M metagenome (GOLD analysis project Ga0209208, IMG submission 187694) | Host-associated microbial communities from peat moss isolated from Minnesota, USA - S1T2_Fd - Sphagnum fallax MG (SPAdes) (version 2) | ecosystem: Host-associated > Plants > Peat moss >...
TTTACACAAACGTGAGTAAGTAAATTGCTTGTCAATCTTCCTAGTCCCATCTCGGAGCTCCAGCATGCTCTTCTACCCCCAAAGTGTTGCGAGCCAGGGAACATCCCCCACTTTTTACTCTTCCGCTGTTTTCATCTCAAACTCACATTTGAGTCTCTTAAGGAGTTTGGGAGCGCGTCACTCTCCAACAAGCAACTGAATTGAAGTAAAAATTCTTATTGAATGGGTTATTGAAAATTCATTTCAAATTTTGAAGATTTTTTAAAAAAAACATTGCTTTTGAAAACCAACTTACACATCCATTTTCTATTTGATGTGGTGGTTTATTATTGCATCCATTATAATATCATTCTTGGGGGTAAGGATCTTGGACTTGAAACCTTGATGATCCAATTGGAACTTGAAAATAAAGTCAATATTGATGATGTTATTGATGGAAGAAAAGGTAATGGAATTTTTTTGTAGGACAAATAGTTGAAAATGAAGTTTGAAATAAATTTACAGGGCATAAAGATTGTAGGAATAGATCAAAGAACCATTCTTGAATAATACCTTGCCAAGGTGCAATCACATAAATAGGAGCCATGATAGGGCACAAACATGTTAAAGTAGGCCAATTGGTGATCCTTGCTTAAAAAGTAAAAGTAGGTGGCAAATAGATTTTGAATTTTTGAATTTTAATCATTTTACCAACGTTATAAAATTTGGGTGTACTAACTATATTACATAAACTACATATATATAGTCATCCCTAATTTATATTGTTATTTATGCTGTTTTAAAAATTTATTTAAATTTTATATTTGATACTTTTTCCAAATCAAACTATTCAAATGATGTGTTATCAATGTTTTAGAGCTATATAATGAAAAACTTACTTTTGAAAGGCTCAACATTGTCATAATTGAAATATTCAAGTTTCAATATGAATTACAAATGCATTTTGTGTTTGTAACATGTTAAAACATGCTTTAAACATTCTTTGAAGGACCCATAAGAATGAATTTAAAAAATGAAAGGTTATGATTTTATGGTTTTTCATGTTTTGAAGTAATAATATAATTTGATGTTGAAATTATTGGATTTTCTTGTATAACAACATTCATAATGTATTATTAGAATAGGTGAATAACATTGAAATTAGTCTAATGAATCAAAAGTCTGCAAAATCACTTTAAAAACATTATAATTGGTGTTTTTAACTAATAGGACTAATAAAATCATTCAATTTTTTTATGAAAATGACATATTTTTGGCAAAAATCTAATACGAACCTTAACATAATAGTGTATATAATTTAAAGAAGATTGAATTTTTTTGTCAAAATATTCCAAGAATATTTCAAGAATAACTAGTAATCGAAGAGTAGATCAGGGTTCCTTTTATCATATTTGCACTCATTGGCAATATAAGAAAAGGATACTACATATTTCAACAGGATTTTGCATTGTTGAAAAGAACATTTGACATTTTTAAAATGATTGTGCATTGGTGAGGAATGCATTGAAAATTTGAAATCTAAACATGAATTTGCATAAAATAACAAGTATTTTCATTGTCATAGGATTATTTTAAGTATGGTTAATTTTGTTGTAGTAGCCTCTACATTTGTTGAATTTATTTTCAAATTAAATTTACATATGAAAAGTTTGAATATATCTTCAAGTTGTTGAACATTTGAAGAATTTGAATGATCTATTTTCAAGATGAATTGGTATTAATTTTGTTATAGTAACAATTTTTACATTATCACATTGTGAGGAATCTGAATGAAGATCAATAACTAATGTTGGCATTTGAATCTTATCATAGATGAAAGCATGGCACATTCTTGTGCTTAGATTGGAAATTATTATTACTAGTTGTTTGTTTTGAATATGTTTTTGTCTTTTTCCTTGCAATACTTTAATTAATCCATGTGAACCTCAATGCGACATTTTTCAATTTGCAACTATGTAAGGTTTATTTGGTCCATGGCTTCAATGATTTGTTTAATGTTTTTATTTGTAGTTTTAATCACATGTGAAAATGCATTTGCACACCTACATTTAATACCTATACTTCCAAGTGTGCTTCTAGGTGTGTTTGCAAATGTAATTAATGTTGTTATGGGTGGTGTAAGCACAACACACGCAATTGGAATGTCAAAAAGGTTTACAAAATTGAAAGGACATGTTGAAGATTGCCATTAAACTCATCTAGGTTCACAAAATTGGCCCTTGCCTATTGTGTTGCATCATGTTATTGTGGAATGGATGTTCATCACCTAGGAGATCTTGCATGAATGATGACATCTTTCTAGAATATTGATCTTTTTGTATGTCAAATTCCAATATTGGTGCAAATGTAATTAACATCACCCTCATCTTCTAAGTCCTTCACATGAATTGGTGATTTATGACTCACCCCCATAGAAATTCATCTATTGTTTCATAGTTCTCTTTATTGAATTGGCGAAGTAAATGGTACCAATCGTGCTCCTCCATGGTTAATTCCAAAAACAATTTGTGATGCCCAATCCCCTTGTGGTAATCCAAGATTTTGTTGTAATTACAATTCATTTCATTCCATTCACCCTTGCACATTTTCCCATTTCTTAGTACCTTGGAGTGAATGACCTTCTACAATTTTTTTGCATTCTTGTTCCATTGTTGCATAGTAGCCACCATGTGCATTTTAGGATCCACCAACTCCTTTTGGGCTGCATGCTCATGATGCTTGCATTTTATGAGTGTAAGAACTTCTTAGTGTAGCCAATTTATGTGCCTCTATTGTGGTATTTGATTTCCAACTCTTGATGATCTTCTGCTTTTGCCTTCAACTCCGAAAATTGATGCATTCCATATAGAACCATGAGATGTGCTCATTGCTAACAAGTTTATGTGTTTTGTTTTGTTTTTGGTAGGAATTATGGCAAGACCATGTCGTTGAAATAACTTACCACAACCTTCCCATTGTTGATAACCAAATAAATAGAAGTGCCCTGTATGCTATTTATAGACTCCATGTGCATAAGTGTGAATTGTGATAGTTATTGCAGTCACTACCAGCGGTGCTATTGGCATGTGTAAATGACACATGATTACACTAAGCTTCATAGCCCGAGCTCACAAAAAAAATTATTGTATTTCCATGGGATGGCCTTTGGTTGAGTTTCAAGGGCTCTCAGAAATTTCATGGTCAGTGGGCCTCCCTCTAGTTAAGGGGGCCCTGAGTTGCATTAGGTCATATCTATGTACGAAGCGGAACAATATCTTCTGAAGTTTGATCTGCATTGGCAGCCTGAATCCCACTACTTCCTTCACCATCTGTAAATGCACAATCCCATAGTATGGCTGTTGTGATCTGGTACCCATGAGTGAAATATGCGAAGTTCAGACTTTGAGACATTATTATCTGCACTTCATTTGTTATTGGGTGTTAATGGTTAGTTTCATTTCATTGTTGAGGAGGTTGGATAGCCTGTCAGCTCAATCTGTGAGTAACAGTGTCAGCTGTGAGCTTTAATAAGGTATGTCTTCAAAGAAAAAATTACATTTGAACTTTGGCATTGAAATCTCTGAGTCAAGGAAGTTCCCCTCAAAAAACTGAAATTTTGAGTTGAATCCCTTGTTCCCAGAAAACAGCAGATGGAGTTTGACACAGAAATTTGCAAAAGAAATGAAAAAATTGTGTAACTACATTTGTTGTGATGTCTGGGAGCTCAAAGGAAGCTCAGGGCCATTGCACATCCAGGTCTGGGCTGAAATAGTAGTAACTCTTAGTTGTTAGCTGTATAGGTTTGGGAGGACAATATAGTATTCAAGAACGTGTGTGAGCAGCGAAGGGCAAAACAACCTATGTTTATCAACCTCTACAGGTTTGGAAGGACATAATGAAAACAGATGTGTTGTGCTTCCATACAAACAAAGAATCACCCACACTGGTTGTTGCATAGGTAGTAGTGTGAGGTGGAAGTCTGAGGGTTTACAGGATAGGTTACTCAATTGTTGTTCATCTGTAACTGAGTCATATAAGGGGTTTCCAATGGATGGTGCACTGGTGTGTGCTGTTTCACATTATCCCATAAAACTGCTTTGACACTTTTCAAATAGTATCACCTTGAACTGTGGCAAATTGTCATCTGGGTAATCTGAATGGGTTCACAATCACAGAGTGCATATATATTCTTGTGTTAGGTTTACTCGATAGTATTTGTAATTTGGCTTGGGGTCCGTATTGGCACATGGACTTGCTATGAACATTGACAGGGACAACCCATCTTTCTGGGCAACCATATCTGTTCTCACCTAAACAGCAAATCAATGTGAAATTGTTAAAAGAGGCAACTGCAAAACATGTCAATTGCTAAAGTTTGAAAATGTAGTCACAGTTCACAAATTCATAGTATCACAGTTCACTTATAGGAACATGCAGAGGGCATGAATTGATGGATGAGAGATGCCCAATATAAAGAAGCCGGCAAAGAATCAGTGCGGAACTCAGCCTTTCTAGGTTACATGAACAAATTTATACCTGCTCAAGTTTGGATTGTCCTTCAAGAAACCCAGTAAGCAGTTCTAGAACCAGAGCAAAGGGTCCATAACTCTTTCGTGCATTACAGCTACAACCCTAACACAAAGTATGCAGTAACTAATGGTCCAATTTAAATGTCTGAGAATTTGTAGGTTCCATAAGCCCCTGGAGTCTTGCAGAATTTGAGATTTGTGAAGGACTTCAGTGAGCTTTCGGGAGAGCTTAGAAGACAATTTCCATTCCTGGGTTTGATCAAGTGGATAGGAGCCATGCTTGTCCATTAATCCAGCTGATGTCAGCAAAGGGAGCAACGTCAGTAGCACTGAACTCATGTGACCATGGAACACGATATGTTTCAACAGCGCCAGGTCCGGTGCACTGGCATTGTCCATAGGTTACAGTCCTGTGTTTGTACAGAGCACACAGTCTTTCAGTTCTCTAATCCAGTATATTAAGCTCTATCTACTGTAAATCGAATTGCACCCTAAACCCTAAACCCACAAATTCCAAGTGAATCAACAGCCAAGTGAGACAATTAGGCTTACTGGATTAATGGTTCAGGAGCTTACCCATCTCTACTAGGATCATTCCAATCCTGCCATCCTGCTGGAACGATGATGTCACTCATGTAGGTGTACATGTAGATGGTTCGAGAATATGGCCCCCAGGCACGCCCCAAGTACACTTCCCCAGTCCCACTGATAACACAGTTGATGAAAACAAATCCTGTGTTCTCATCTGGAGATGACCGCCTTTGAGCTGCAATAGACCCTGATACATATGCCTCCGGTTGCGCTTTGACATTTAGCTGGCAACTCTGCGAAACCCACAGATGAAATAATTAGCATTTGCAGATCTCACACAAATTTACCCTCTCAGGCATATGGTGTCTAACCATCATCAGTTTTCCATTCAATGGATATAGCATAAGAATGTGCACAGTCTTGTGAAATCACAATTTCTACAGTTTGCAGACACATACTATGAACTGTGACTGGCCATCACCGAAGATAAAATCAACAGTTCCTTCAATATAGCAATCCTTGTAGTAATGGCGTCCTTGAAAGTCAAACAATGTGTCCTGTCCACTATAAAATCCACATGCATAGAAAGCAGCCATGTCATTTGCGACCAGGACTGCAACTGCCTGCCCATTCACTGCGCCAGGCTGTGCTGGAGGAGCTGCGTTCTGTCAGGATGCCAGACCCAGTTAAACCACCATCTTCAGAACCAGAACAGAAAAACATGAATATATAAGAACAGAAAGAGCTCTCTAGTATAAAACTATGGCCTTGACAATTTGTCATCTTCTCCATATTGCCCTTTAGGAGCCTTCTTTAGCTAATAAAACTCATGTTTGTATCAGTTCCATGTGTTTTCATTACAACCAGCTAGCTAGTGGCATTGGCCCTATATTCCCAATGGAAGTAGCCGGGAACTCAAGACCAGCATTGTGTGAATAGTATACATATCATGTAGTGCTGCAGCTTGAAGAGGAATGAACACAGATTGACATGATGATACTGTAAGGATTTTGTTTCTTCACCTCAAAGCCCATGCCTTTTGCTACAAAATTAGTTGCCCAGATTGTCACTGTTGCACTATCTGCAGTTCCAACTGAACTGGCTGTCTCTGAATTTGAGATGATGGTGGAAGACATCCCTGCTCCCTGAAAAATAATGTATGGCTTATTGGAAGGAACAGTCACTTTCTCCCTGCAGACATGGGCAATGCAAGAGCTCTCCCCATCAAGCCACAGCATAAGAGATAAAACAAAAGATGAGTCTACAAAAGGAAACCTAGGTTCTTCTTGCTGTTGAGTGAGCTCTTGAGTGAATGCTATATTTTGGTTGCACAGAATATACTTCCCTAGACTTCCAAAGGCTCTGACACCCTTGTGTGTATGACTGCAGCTCAGTCCAGTACTTAGCTCACATTGTGGCTGGATTCAAACCTTTGCTTATATCTTTGAAATCATCATTGCTTATTATGATGAACACTAATTTGAAAGGAACCAATGAGAGGAGATCATCCTTCATGTAACTTTGATGCCCCCTCTACACATCAACCCCTTAACTTACTGCTTATGTCAAAAGTTGTGAAAAGTCATGTGAAAGTTGAGAAACCAGGCAAAAATGTGAGGTAAAGTGCAAGGAGACACTCCAAGAAATCAGTGCTGATCCAGAAAATGACCTTATTGTTTATGTCAAAAGTTGTGAAAAGTCATGTGAAAGTTGAGAAACCAAGCAAAATGCAAGGTAAAGGTGCAAGGAGACGCTTCAAGAAATCAGTGCTGATTCAAAAGGTTGTTTTCTGGATCAGCACTAGTCTCATCAGCAAACACTCCAAGCCAACCACATGTACACCTTGCAATCAGAGCTGTTTTAAGTTTTTCTCATTAGCGCTAATCTCCGTTGAGATAAGCTCAGATTTGACACCCACTAGTATGTTATATTCTCTAGACCTTGAAAACATGAGACCCAAAATCGCTAAGGGATTTCCTGGAGACTCCTGAGAACAGACATCATGCAGAACTGTGACGTGAAGAAAGCCTGGGTACCCACCATAATCATGGAGGAGGAAGAAAGTCTTACTGATAAACCCCAGCTGCAATGCTGATTTCAACCCACTGCGCGTTGTTCTCAGGGACGGAATCCACAGCTGCTTGAATGCTGTTGAAGTTGGCAGAGCCAGTCTGCGCAACTGAAATGAAATTGCTCGCAATCTTGGTCCCCGCATTATAGAAGCCGGAGTTTGGTTGAAAATGATGGGCAGCTGCAGCTTCACCGAGTCTAGCAGTGCCCCCAGCAGCTTGTACCTTCATCGCCGTGGTCTCAATGCCGTGCTTCAATTCAGTCTTGGCAAATGCTGCAGTGGTACTATGGCGTGCAGTTGAACCAAAAGAGCTTTGAACACTCGCTGCTGCAGCTGAATCTTCAGGTCTAGTAATGTCGCGCACACCGCTGCACAAACTACAAGTCGAAAGCACCAGCAGCAGCATTACAAACAACAACGTCGAGGAACTCCTCATCTGCATCAATCCAGACACCTTCTTTGCACCCATGATGCTGGTGGTCTCCGACGACGGCGCTCTGGACAACAAAGCTCCGACCTCTCTTTTGAACTGATCAAGCTCCAACATCCCGAGTACTTTCTTCATACAGATCAATGTGCACGTCTAAATTCATAACTCTCTCTTGATATGGAGCTCAAGCAAACTCTAGTGAATACTCAATCTGCAGTTCACAACAGAGATATATACACTCCATGATATCAACTCTTCTACAATAGCAGCTGCTGCAGCCCCAGAGCGCGCACGCACACACTCAGTGTGTGTGTGTCTCTCCCGCTAGCAATTGTGATCAGCTAGCTACAAGGGGAGAGAGAGAGAGAGAGAGAGAGAGAGAGAAATGATTAGGACAAGAAATTAGAGACCACATCCACAAGTTGCAATCTGCATATCTGCCTCTACAACAACAGACAGAAAAGAAAATTATTATGAGAAAAAGTGTTGAGAAACGGAAGACAACCAAAGCGGAAGCAACTTCCTCTCTGCTGCTACAACGTCAACATGAGACTGGAAAGTTGTCCCGCAGAGGTTCATGCATTGTTTACAACAAGATGAGAACTAGTGTAGAGAATTGGGAAGTAATCGCTGTTGTTGTTGGTGGGGTGGGTGTGTTTTTTAACTATCTTGGTTTTTTTTTCGGGTTTTTTGTTTTCGGTTGGATGCCTTGGTAGAATGATTGTGACATTCTGGAGTTGCCGCAGTCCTTCTTCCACTCTGTGCGTTCTTTCTTTCTGATGAACGTGCGCAGGACGAAGTGGGTGAGCAGTAGGGAGCAACAGCAAAGAAGCAGTGCAGCAGACAGACAAACACAGATAAACACGTGAAGTACGCGGACACGAAGAAAGAGAAAGGATTAGAAATAAAACGAAAGAAAGCCCGGGGGGGTCTCGAAACCAGTGTTTTTTTCTTTCTTTTTTTTTGGTTTTTTTGTAAGAGGATTTAGCCAAATTTGGTGATACAAATATGTGTAGGGTAGGGTAACAAAACCCTGGGAATGAGGCACCAGTAAATCGAAATAAGCACCCATGAGGGAGTGCTTGTTTTTGGCAATGCCCTGCCCTCTCTAAGAGAGTTACCCACCCAATGTAAAGTGCTGCAGCCAAAAACAAAAGTATTATATGTTTTTTCCCCAGGGTACTCGTCCCATATCACAAGGAAGAAAAAACGATGCAAAGACATTTCAAAAAACAGAATGGCTGCTCTTGTGTTTTCCAAAATGGCCCATGACCTGCAAATATTTACACTAGAATTTTATGCCTGGTGCATTACTACGAAAGTGAAACATTTAAGTAAGAATCCTTTTATTTTGTTGGCTACCAATCCGAACCTATTGTTGAATATGGCAAAAAGAATCCCAATTTTTGTGATCATAAACCCCAGAAAACAGCAAATTCGCCAGCTGGTGAAAATTGGCGCCCAAAAAACAAAAACGCTGTTCGAAAGTCTCTCTCTCTCTCGTCTGCACACAGTAGCTGTACTCTTTGTCAGACTGACTCTTTTCTGTTGTGACAGTTCTACTCATGCAAGTTTGCAGCATCCAAATTCTACCTTACAAATCCAACTTCTACTACTGTGACGCTAATAATAGTGTACTTACCACCATTTACTTTTTAAAAAAAACTCCCAAGAACAATACAAACCAGGAATGTTACAATATTTTTGCTTCTTAACAAATCTGCTGCTTCATTCAATGTTTGTTTACATTTACATAACTGACCATAATGACAATCTTGACACTCTGATTGGCTATCAGGTCATAAGTTATAAGTCGTAACCTTCAACCTTTGTTCAGTAGTGACCTACTAGTTAGAACACGGTACCTACTAATGAAGTTATTTTGGGGATTTTCAATAGCCAGAATTTGAAAAGAAGAAGAAGAAGAGTTATCACTAATTGTTATACATGGTTCAAGTTGGTAGCCAAAAATATGAAGGGGATGATATTATGTTTTTATTTTCATACCTTGTTTGTAGCCAAATTTGGCTTAATCTTGCTGTGGATGGCCACCACACTTGGGCTACATCACAAAAATTGACCAAAACAACACTCTGAGTCCTCCACACTTGGAGAGGTCATTAATAAACTCCTGGCCCACCACTGCCCTTCGGATGCTAGTATCAAATTTCCGATTTTCATAAGCAGCTTGTCATTGTGTCAGACTGGCGTCCAGTATTAAAACACCAGTTTCAGGTACAGCGTTTGGGCTGTGGCCTTGTTATGAGCTGTAGGTACTACATAGCTAGCGGTGTTGGGTGCTTCTTTACTTTTATACAGAACCTCCGGTTCCGGTTCTAATTAATGAACGATAATGGTTCTGGTTCCACATATATGGAACTGAGAATCTGGGTCCGGTTCTTTTAAAAATATACATTTTGGTTCTGGTTCCAGTTCGGGTTATGAAAATCAGCCCCAGTCCCAAGTAACTCAGACCAGAACAGATGGTTAACTGTGGGTTAACATCCAAATAGGCCCCAGTTCTGGTCTAGGTCCAGGACTTAAAAGGTTCTGATTTCCAATACCGATTTTCGAACTGGTTCCAGGTTTTAGTAACCACAACTGGAACCGCTGGTCCTAACCCCACAAACCAGGTACCCTCCCATCACTGACAGATACCCACGTTCTAGTTGTGAGGATGGGATATAGAACTTCAAGGCTAATTTGCTGGAAAGCATGTGCATGATGTGTATATTATGATTTGGAAATCACATAATAAGCTTCCGAAGACCTCATACGAGGCTTCCACTCCCCTTCTATGACGATTTTCAAGTCATGATTTGAATTGATGACCAACATTTTCAAAGACTTCTATTACCAACCATTAGCCCATCACCTTCACGTTTGAAAATTTGAAAGCACTAAATTATATATTAACATATCATTTGAGAACCGTTAAATGAATGGTCATCATCGTTCTTAGGCTTTCCAAATGCCGCAATTGTTAGGTTACCACAGCTTTGGGATTTTGTGTCTTTGCATGGATGAGGTTGCTTGGTAATCTCCCTCCATTGTAGGGAGCCAATTTAATCAAAACTATGGTGGCTTGTGTTGTTGGCCCAAGTGTGAACTCATTACTCAATTAATTCTCCTTTCAAATTTTTTTTTGCGCAATTTAGTCAAATTTTTAGTGACAAAAAATATTTAAAATCCAAATTTCTCACACCTTAGGTCTAAAAATTACAAAATGTACCTTCAAGAAATCCCATTAATCAAGGGCTTTTCAAGAGTATGCAACAATAGTATGCAACAATTTCCCTAAAAATTGCAGTTTCAATTTTGTTGAGTTTTCTTTCATAAAACTATTCAATAAATCAACAACTGTTGGATAGGTCTAAACACTAGAAACAACTTGGGTGCACCCCTGTTCATTTAGGGCTTTCCAAATGGTACCAAGTGCATGGCAAGGGCACCATGGTTTTGTCATAACAAAACAAACAAACAACTTTCCAAAATACACAAGGGAAATGAATTCATGATGAATATGTCAAAATGTCATAAATATCCTTATCCATGCCCAAAAGAGAAGTCAAGGATGTACCTTAGTTCAAGCCCTCATCATTTGACCAAATTTCATCATCATTTGACTAAACTTCATCATTGTCCCATGTATCATGATCACACATTGATATGCTAGGCTCCATATACTTTGCCACTCTACATTTACCTTTGTTTTGTAAAATTAAGAAATTGGGATTTTTTGATAGAACAACTCCATGAATTGTTTTAAACATGCTGGACAACATGTGTTTTAATCCCGATTCAAGATTTGTTTAACGTTCTATTTGATTGCATGTAATTGATCTTTGATCCTCATGTAATGGGCATACGGAACTTTCCATTCAATGACTATTAGACATCTGGTGACTATAATATGTGCATTTTTCCTATGGACACGATGTTCATTTCATAACCCATCATTTGCTGGTTTTGATCTGCTTAATCTAATAATATATGATACAAAAACACAAATGATTTCTCATTTAACATGTAGTTACATAACAAGATTATAATTGTTCAATGCTCACATTTGCAGGGATGCTTTGTGACCTCTTACATGTCATAGTTCTCCATTTTTGTGCCATTACTGTTCTATAAAATGAAATGGGATACTCTCATATATATATATATACTCTTTTTTTGAATTTAGGTTAATAATTTTACTAACATGGATTGAAATGAATTGTAAATTGGGGAAAACTTAAAATTTTAAATTTTAAAATCATTGTTTTGTCCAATGTGGGGGGAGTATTCTCAAAATAAGGGGCCTAGGATGATGAGGGAATAGGTGAATACAGCCCTTCATTTTGGGAATGTCCCTCATCCATCACAAAGGTTATCATAAACCTGATCAAATGTAAGTCATTAGGTGTAACAAGGGCAAGGTTCTTACAACAACTCCTTATGAGTAGGAAGGATTTGATGACTATATAACCCTTCCACTCTTAAGAAGTAGACTTAATTATTTCTCTTCTTTATTAGGAGGAAACTTCATGGATATAAGGTAACCTCCTATTACATTAAGAATTTTCTTTGAGTGCTCTACTTAATAATATGGTAGTCGACACCCATGTTTGCAAAAGTGATAAAAAAAACCTTGAAAGAAAGGGGGTTTGGTAGAAATATAGGTAAGTTTGAAATAAACTGAAATTTTCATAAGTCTCAAATTTGTCTACGCCTGTTCTCAAAACCCAGCCTTGAATCATGAACCAAAAGACACTTACAAATCACATTAGCAGGGTGAACCAGCAACCACACTCAACCGGCAGTAAAACAATTGGAGTGGATGATGTGTTTAAAGTCATCCACCCCTCTCTCCCTGTGTGCCTCCCAATACTACATTCTGTTTGTTCTGCCTATTGTTGAGCCTGCACATAGGCAATTTCAACCACTAGCTTTCTTCTGAATCCATATATTATTTAAATCGAAAATAGTTATTGTTGTTGTGTTCATTAACACATTAAGGCATAAGAGACAAAAGAAAAATAATGCTAATTTGAGATCATCTGAATTTGTTGGTGCATAGTTTATGTGAGTCACAAGACTTTTAATTAAACAAATTATATTTTAAATAACTTTCATGTTTTTTCAAGGAATTTATATATATATGCAATCACAAGGTGACCCTCAAATTCCATAAAAGAGAGATAAAGGTTATTTTTGAGTTACACCCGAAGTTATGTTCATGCGTTAGGTATTAAAAAAACCATGTCCAACATCACTTAAGTTTGCCCAATTTGCCACTCATGGAAATGATGTTAGGTGTATGTTTTAAATATGCTTAAACAGCCGATGATGCTTTGATGATAAACATATATGTCAGATTTAGCTTAAACATCGAAAAATCCACCTAAGAACATCAAAATGGTGAAGGATACCTACTTTTTAAGTTATTTTTATTCCTCCATTTGGGTTCTTTGGTTGCCATAATAGTAGGACATAAACGGAACATTCAAACAAATATCTCCTATGAACACTAATTCAATCAACACATGATTTCAAAGTAATTTCTTTGGTGCAAACAAGTTATACTTGATGGGAGAACTTGCAATTTTGCACTTTCAAATGATCATTATATTTCCTATGGGTGCAAGAAGAAGCATTTACAACCCTATGGATAACAAGAGACAAAAGGAATATTTGTGGCAAACAACCAAACCAAATGGCATATGGTTGTTAGTTTAACATAAACATTTTTTGTCTAATCAATGGTAAATGGCATCTAGGAATCTTTCAAATTAGGTTGTACATCCGAAGGTTGAGCTACAACCCACTTATTTGTTGGACAATTGGATGGAAAAGGTATTTCAACAATATATGAAAATGGTTGTGAAAAAATGAAACAAAGGTTCATTCAGAATGGAAAATACATTAAAATGGAAGGGGTACAAAATAGGGCAACTTTATATAATGCATGCCAAAGTTATTGTGTTTAATTCATAAACATCAAGATGGACCTATTTGTTTCATTTTTCAAGGTGAAAATATGATAAAGTATACAAAAAAGTTGACGACCTAAAGGTAAGTTTTAAATGAGACATTATGGTTTGACATATATTTGAAACAAATGTTACATTACAAGAAGTAGACTTTTAAAGTTACTTGCATTCATAAAAATGTACTTTGAACCTATTTTTATGATATGAAATTTGAAAAGTAATACACAATAATATAAAAATTATATCTAGTCTTTGATCATTCAAGTAAAAGCATTGAATGTATAAATTTTTTTTGTTGGCTTTTGTTACTAAGTTTTATCAACTTAACAAGTAGATCATAAAGGTAATATATATTTTAGTATAGGTTAGTGAAAAACATGTAACACAAAGTCATTTTTATTTGATAAAAAAATAAATAGGTCACATGATTGTTTGGGGCATATATTAACAAAAATAAGATTTAAAAAAGGAGATGAAAAATCTAGCAAAATCTATAAGCAACCAATTCTTGTGAATAGAGAGAGAGAAAAAAGCCAAGAAATTTTAAAAGTTGTACCGCACAAATTTATTTGGTCCAATGTCTATGGCATCAATTGAAGGTTCCTTTTACAGAGTTTTGTTGAAAGATGACCATAATAATTTTCATGTAACTTATTGTGTCAAACACAAGAATGACACTCTTAAATTTTTTGAAATAATTTAAAGATTACAAGAAAATACAATTTATTTGACTAGAACAATTGTTCAAAAAAATGAAATGGTGATGTCCATTTTCCCATTTGACCAAGTAGTCATACTAAACAAATTGATTTCAGCATGGCCAAGTTGACTATTAGTTTTTCTACTAATATTTAATGTGTTAATAACAAGAATTGAACCTTGGATCTCCATGGTTTCAAATCAATGTCTTTGTCAACCAACCACCATATAACTTTTAATATAACATCAATATAATATGTTTACATTTTTCAAATTATTTGAGATTTGTAATCTACCTTCCTACAACCTATTTACCTAACTATGACTTACCAATAACCAACCTACGCACCTACCTAGATATAGGTATAGATTTATATAAGGATTTATAAATGTATAGATTTTATATAAGTATGGGTTATATATTTGGTTTATAAAATCTATCAATTTTAAGTATAAATTTCAATTAGGTCCTCCTAGAAAAGGACAAAATAGGCTTTAGTGAAAATGTTGGTTAGTTTTCATTTTGAACATTATGAATGCATGCCAAAAGCATTTTGACTTAAAGAAAACCATCCCTCAAGCTAGACAATCACACTTTTAAACACTTTTAACATCAATTGACACCTCACTTTGATACAAAAGGTAAAGCCTTAGTGTAGGGGCAATTGCAGAATAAGCATTTGGATGAAGCCATAACAAAGTCCAACCTTGCATTTTTGGATTGTCCCCCACAAGGTAACCAACCTATGAACTTAAATATGTGCAAATCACAAGGCATAGGATGGAAAGGTTTGTTATTAATATTGGGTGGGTATTCAAATTTGGTCAATGACTATTAATTCCAAATTTTAAATATTTCAAAATCAATGAATTTCCCATTTTGATTATTTTGAAAATATCAAAGAACTAGCAATAGAAATATGACAATTTTGTAAGCAATTATTTGATTTTTCAAAAAATGAGAACCATGGTTACATATTTAGATCAATTGTTTTATTTTGTGAAGACCACAATTATGATGATCCTGAAGAATTACCTTGAGAACAAGTAAGGTTTGATGCAATTTCTAATACCCACCCAACACCAATTCTTCACACATATTTTTGTAAAAGTTGGGGCAAGGATCTCATGCCTACTTAAGGTCAATTCACACTTGATGATAACACAAGTGATAATTTAATCAATTCCAATCTTTGTTCATATACAACATGGCTTTATGATAAATAACGGATGTGACATGATGATGTGACAAGTTAACAATAGTGTTATCACCAAAAAGATATTGAAATGTTAAACTATTAATTGGTCCCAAAAAATCATCAAAACTTATACATTCCTATGCTTACATGTGGTAATCTACCACTATGGAACTTTGGATAGTAGATTACTAATCATTGTCAAATTCTCTCTATCATGACCTTTTTTCTTCAATCTAACATCTCTTTTGCTTTCTTGCCTTGAGGTTCTTTGCCACACATGAATTTTTTTCATGTGTGTTTTGATTCATGTTGTCAAAGCCTTTCATGATGTTTTGGGAAATGGACAATGTTGATTCTCAATCACAACAACAAATATCTGCAAGGAGTGTAGGGAGAGGAAAAGGTAGGGGACGAGAAGGGGATTGGAAGATCAACTTGGATGCCACCTCGTTAAGCCCAATTGGAAGCAACACCTACAATATCATGTGGAATAGCCATAACACCAAGAGCAAGCACAACACAAATAAAAAATACAATGTTGGGAGCAACTACAATGTCAGGAATAAGCACAATGTTGCGAAAAGTTGAACCTTTTCAACAAAAACAAGGCAACTAAAAACATTCATAGATCTTATTTTTGATCCAATGCAAAAAAATGGAGCATTAGCTTTGAAAGAATTAGTTCAAACTTCATATGGTACTTGCCACAAGAAATGGGATAAAATAATTGATTAGTTGCAAAAGATCACAAAATTAAAAGTCCTTTGCAATGGGAAAATGTGCAAAGATAAGTGGAATGGCTTGAATTTTGACTACAAGAAAGTTTCAACTTACCTTATAAGGATTGGGCACCACATAACATTTTAAGATCTCACAATTGACAAGAGTGACCACCACCAAAGCAACTCAATTGGGAGTCTATGATGTTTTTTAAGCATTCCAAGGAAAAAGGATGATTAAGACACTTGGTCATGTGAAAGATTTTCAAGCCAAGGGTGATGGAGTTTACATGCCACCAAGTGGATGAGATTTAGAGGATTATTTCATACCTCAACCATCAATGATGCAAGAATTTCTAGGAGATGATTATGTGCCAAAAGAATGAACAAATGATGAATCACAAGGTACAAATCCAAATGTAAAAGTTGAAGGGTCTCATGGGAATTTCATAAACCTAGATGATTTTTCATAATGCAACCAAGGAAATTAGCATTGCACCTTCATTAATATTGTGGACAAATTGACTACAATAACATTTGAAGTCATCCAACAACCTTAATAACACTCATGAGCATAAGGATTAAATGTAAGAGATCAAATGTATTTTCCTCAATCATCGAAGCTTCAAACAATAACAACAAATTCCATCATCGAGATTATGGAATGCATGAACGTCACACAATTGGAGATTGCAAAGTGTCGTAACAAAGTCCAATCATGCACAACCAAAGAATAACTCCAATATCTCAAGGTGAAAGATAAAAAAATCATCAGACCAACAAAATTTTGGTTACTATTTTGGTGAATTTGAATTTAGTGATGTGCCATGCGGTTATTCAAAATAAATAAAAAATGCCTCCACCTATGTACCTACTTTCAAATTCTTCTAATGATTTTAGTCCAAAAGCTATTAATATACACAAGGTTAGTGATGAGGACAAGAATGAAAAGCATAATTGAATAACAAAAATGCAAAGATTCAAATGGAAAAAAATAAAATCAAACCTTTGATTTCATTTGTTCAATTGGACAACATTTGTCATGTGTGCATTTGTGGCAAAAAAAAACATTCAACTCCTTCTTCGGGGCCTATGGTTTCCAAATAACTAATATAACAATATTTTTCTTTGTGCATTCCTTAAATTTCATCACCTTGTAAATGAATGTGCTCATTTTTAACATCAATGTTTACATTTCCTTGTTCATACATTTTCCTTCCACCTTGGAACTTTGGTTGAACATTTTCAACTTCTAGTTGAATCATTAGTGTTTCTATATCCTCATTTTACCATTCAAAATCAAATTGCGTAACATACAACAACAAACTACAACATTTGGTAGAAAATGGACATGCAAATTTATTTTCAATATCAATTCTTGGAACTTTTTTTCAAGATCCCAAAAGAGTTCTCCACCACATTTATGCCATGAAACATTTATTGATTGAATAGAACTTCAAGAACAATATGCCGCACCCCAATTTGCTTGTGGGGCACCATCAACCAAAGCAAGAGGGGGATACCTTTTATCACCAAGGATATATGGTTGAATTCCTTCTTCTCTACGATCAATAATAAATAAGTTTCCATCAATGGCTCAATGATATAGAAAAGAAAACCATAATACTCATGCATCATTCACAAAACCAAGAACAACAACAAAGATATCATGAAATCATCTTTGGTGATCCACAATTGCTTGTAATTAAATGTTATATGTCTTTTCAACTTGAAAGAATAGTAATCAACTACAAAATGTTGGCCTTTTGGTTTGTGTAAGTGTATATGTGTTGCATCTATGGCACCATGAATTGATGCCAAGCCATAGAAGTCTTTGAACCCAGTCATGATTTCCACCATCTCAATCTTGTTAATTCATTTGAGCTTATTTTTCAACATTATGTTCATGGCACATATAAACTCATGCAACATTAGATGCATAATATATTTCTCAATAGCAAAAAGTTTAAAACAATGGAAATATCAAGCAACACACAAGCTAACTTGTACAAGTTGCAAGCCATGCGGATATTCAGAAGCATCGTTGATTGAAACTTGGTGTTTCTTTTTTCCATCAAAGGAAATCATTTAAGTGTTAGATGCTACATAAAAAGTTTGCTAACACGAAAATGTTCGATCTAGCGATGATTGTCATATTGCGTCATCAAGAAATGGAAGTACCAAGTGGTCAATCTCACTTTATCCCAATCACCAAGCTCCTAGTTGCCCAAAAGTTCATAAACATATGAAATTTGAAATTGCACATCATCTTTTAAAGAAGATGCATTGCAAAGGTCATCTTTGTCATAACCATGTGTGACAAGTTAAGCACATGCAAAACCAACTACAAGAATTGGACCAAAAGAACAAATTTCAAGTGATGCGTTACAACATGAATGATACAATTCAAACAAACAGATTCAAAAGAAATTCAATGTGAAAGATGCAACATATTGAAATTTAAGAAACCCAAGGAAACATCTAAAAGTGCAAAAGGTTTCCATTGCCAAATGATGTTCAAATGACACAACAAATTAAAAAAAAACTCAATGTAAAGAATATAGCTCGAACGATACAATAATAGGGTTACCACTCTTTTTATCATGTTCAAGTATGAACAATGGTAGGTTAGTGTGTTATTAGTAGCTTACTAACCTAATTATCTACTCATGTGTGAACAAGGATAAACAATGACTAATTAATTAGAACGTAAAAAGAAATTAATGACATTTGAATTTGATTCACTAATCAACTTATTAACTATCATTTGGATAGCTTATCACTAAGTGTGAATTAACCTTTATAGGGATAGATTAGTAGGGTGCAAGATATGTCCCACTCTTAATGAGTTAGAATAAAAATCGTCCTCTTGATTGGGAGTGACATTCGGACACATATGGTGCCCTCCAAACACACTAAGAAATTTCTCTTCAGTGCTTCATGGATGCTTTATGGATTACATGTAGAACTATCTATCTATGAAGGAAGGTAGTTTGTTTTGTTTTGTAGTTATGAGATCCACCAAACCGAGATGCTTTAGATCGAGTTCTTGATGTCTTTGGAAAGCTCTTGACGTGGAGGGGTGCATGGGCTTGGTTCCATGATGTTGGACTTGCAGTGCAAAAGTTCTTGGATGATGAATGATTTCTTCACTGAAAATTAAATTAAATCAGAGCTGAAAAATTTGAAGGAATTGGAATGCGCCTTTGGTGTTGTTCAAAAGATCTTGATGAGCAGGATTTAATGGAATTTATTTGGTAAGATTTGGATTCAGAATGTGGCAGACATTGATTTTTAAGTGATTTCTGCCACTGAAAATTCAAATAAATTCCAAAAAACCAGGTTTTGGAAGGAAAAATCAGTTGAGGATGTTGTAACACTTGAATGTCTACCATTCAATTCAAGTAGAAGGAATTGTGATGTTCCTTTGGTGTTGTTGGAAAGATCTTGATGATTTAAATTTAAAGGAATTTATGTTGTGAGATATAGACTTAGGATGTGAGAAATATGGAATTTTCAATGATTTTTGTCACTGAAAATTTAAATATTTTTAAAAACCTTACATTATAACAAGTTCACACTTGGGCCAATGGCACAAGCCACAATAGTATCTATTATGTGTGACTTGAATTGTAAGCAGTAGCTGATTCATCCCTTAGGATTCGATCAGAATTTTATGTTTTGCCATGTTTAGTGTTTATTCATGTAGGTCCAATACAAACCATCACATTGCTTCTTCTTTTTTTCCAATTTCTTTATTTCACTAAAGTGACAATTTTTTGCTATGATGAAAATTTTACACTGGAAAAACATATTTTTCCAGCTTTTATCCAAATTTCGTTTGTGCAAAATCGCTCACCGCCAAAAGAAACTAGAAGGATCCATGGCTATCATAATATTCCAATGTACCCTACCATATGAATGCATGAAATCCATTTGATTTTGATATATCAGATGGGTGAGAGTAGATACAACATTTTGAAATAGATATCAGCTTGATAAAGGTAAATAAAAATTTCCAAAAAAATCAACCTGGTAAAGCTATGAAGGTAAAAATATCAACCTGGAAAAAGGTTGGGTGAAAAGTACTGAGACCCCAACCCAATTAATTTTGCCTGGCCCAATTTATCTTGGCTCTCCAGTAGCTTTTTTGTTTTAACCTGACCGCTACCCAACCCAAAGGCTATAACTATGTTACTTAGTTGGATGCAAAGCCAAGACAAATCCAGCGCATTAGTAAATAAGAGCCTCTTCACCACAAAGAGCTACTGGCCTTTGTCAGGGTTTGGGCTCGTTGTTAGTTACTTTCAACCTAAATCTAGGAAAGGTGTAGGGTAGTTGAAAGGGGGATTGCATAATGGGGGAAGAAGAGGGCAGGGTTTTGAGGGGGCCACACCCATGTGGATTGGCATCAAGGAGAGTCTGAGGTTGGAGCAACCTTTGTAACCTCAGTAATGAGAGTTTGGAAGTAGCTTGCATTTATGATGCACATATCAATGTTAGCAGGTTCCCTATAGGTTGAAGTTCGTATTGTTCTGACTTGTGAACTGAACTTCTATCCTTTTGGTGAAATCAGCACAAGGACGAACGAATGAGATCATAAAACTAGGCTTCTATTGGCTTGCCTTGCCTTGGAAGGCAAGGAGATTGTGTTTAGATTCATTATAGAGTATAGTACCCTAAGGGATTTTGCACCCTAGGTAGTGCGTATATTATTACATGAGGGTTTTTGAAAGACGATATTTTGGCTTGTGTTGAAACTTGAGATTAGTTACAGAGTTACAATGTCTTGAAGGATTTTGGTTTTTTCAAGAGGATTTTGCGAAGATGACATTTTTTGCATGGTGAAAATTTTGAGTTTGTATAATTCTTCTTTTGCATTCTGATACATTTTAGTGCAAATGGCTAGGCCACAGCTTGACACACCCCTTGTTAGAACTCAAATTGGATCTGGAACTTTGAAAATAAACTTTTCTACATATGTTCATCTTTGTTTTAGGTAGACACATTGATTAGTTTTTAACGTCAACTGGTAGGCTGAACTTTTTAGGTGACTGATCAGCTTTTAATTTATTGTAAAAGCTGATACCTTCATGAATTGTAATTTTAACTTTTGTAACTTGACACCTTCATAATTTCCAATTTTAACTTGTTGTAAAACTTTATACTTTAAAAAAATTCCAACCTTGGGGAAAGTGTAGTATGTCCATAGAACTAGACTAAGGAACTGGAACCAGGCCTCAAAGTTATTGAATTTGAAGAAAATTGAAAAAGCAAAAACTCTGGATTTAAAATTTTGAAAAATTGTGCTCAAACCTCCTCTGCACCTAAAGAACCAACCAAAACTGTTTAAAGTGTCAAAACTGGGACTAGATGATGAAACCCTGCCAATCGTAAAATAAACCAAAGCACCCAGATAAGGGGGAATGCAAGGACCCATGACCAAGAAGAGAAAAGAACCACCTAAGAGGGCAAACCACAAGGGGAACATCAAGTTCCTGAACCCCCTCGCAAGAAGCATATCAAATAAGGAAACTGAGGGGGTCTTTCAAAAAGAATAGCCAGACACAACACTCATACAAACCACAAACTAAGAGTATTTCCTACTTCAAATAATTTTTTTTTTGTTTTGGCTTTGTGTAACATGCAACGCAAAAGTAGCATGACACTTGACATGCTGATGACAATCTCTTCTGCTGCTACTCCCCAGGGAAAAGGGTACCTAATGGTGGTGCTTGGACCCACCCGCCCATAGACCGTCTACAGGTACTATGCAATATTACTATGTCCCCAAAATTCTGCCCCTGCCATTATCCTAGGCAGTTTTGGAAAGAGAAACTTCATGCAGCCAATGGGACGGCTCAGCATGCACTCATAGATGGTCAAGTTTTTTTTTTTTAAAGAGGGG
>Ga0209208_10003640_pt1 | contig 22040 bp, 20 predicted proteins | sample S1TSphfallax_3_FD_187694 | JGI IMG/M metagenome (GOLD analysis project Ga0209208, IMG submission 187694) | Host-associated microbial communities from peat moss isolated from Minnesota, USA - S1T2_Fd - Sphagnum fallax MG (SPAdes) (version 2) | ecosystem: Host-associated > Plants > Peat moss >...
TTATGGATGTTTTGTGCTGATTCATCGATTTTTGGGGTGTATTCATGGATGAATTTGTGTTGGTTCATGGATGATCCATGTGAGCCTTGCAAGTAGCTATAGAGTCTAATCATGTTCATCAAACTCAAGATAATCACTATGAAGGTCCTTCATGTTCATCCACCTCAAAGATAGGCTCTATGCATAGAGATTCATTTATGTTCATCCAACTCAAGATAGGGCTTTTCAAAGGGTTTTGCCCATGATGGGCAATGTGGGTAGAGGATTTAAGCCTCTTGTGTTTTCTTGCAAAACTTAAGTAGTACTACATCAATGGGTGTCAAAAATATGCTTTTTTCGTGAAAGATTAGCATTAATGAGAAAACTTAAATTGACAATGTTCGTTAAGTGTAAACATGGTTAGCTTAGAATTGTTTTGATGAGATTAGTGCTAATCTAGAAAACATTGAAAGAGTGTTTGTTGATGAGATTAGTGCAAATCTAGAAAACATTTTGTAACAATAGTTTTCAACAACGATTTCTTGGAGCATCTCTTTGTATTTTATCTCATGTTTTGCTTAGTTTTTTATTTTTCACAACTTTTAACTTAAGCAATAAGATAAGCATGTTGATGTGTAATAGGAAGGCATCAAAATTAAATGAAGGATGACAATCTCCTCTTATTAGTCTTCTTTCAAAGGAGTGTTATCATAATGAGTGATAATTTCAAAAACATGAGTAAAACTTTGACACCCACTATTACTTTATATTGCCACCTACAACAAGTATGCAAATGATAGAAAGATAAAGTAAATGTTTTCTTTTCCAATTATGGAAATTTTGACCATGGTAATGTCAACCCCAATTCCAAGAATCTAGAACTTACTTATTCAATATTATATTGATGTGAAAAATTGTTGAGTATTATTTGCTTTAGGTTGAATTATTTTTTCTCGCAAGAACTGTGCGTTATTTCATAATAGTTTGCATAAAATGTCAACAACATCAAACACAACAAGAACATAGATTTCATTTCATTATAAATTTGAATGTAAAATTATAATGATATAAGAATGCATCTTGTGAACATAAAAGTGAAAAACAACAATAAGGATGTATAAAACTCCTTGTAACTAAAGATAAAGATGTCAAAAATATATGAAAATATATTATTAAAATTCAACCATATTGGAAAAATTGTTGATCTTGTATGGTTGCAAAATGGCAAGCTTTTCAATCCATCTAACTTTAGGACTACTAGTATTAAATAATTCTTTGCATTTAAAAAATAATTGCACATGTGCAAATCTATTGAGATATTCAACCTTTGTAATGTATAATTTGATTTAATATTTGTATGTATATATATTGATATATCATTTTGTTCCATAACACCATCCTCAAATACCTCACAAAGGTTTTTATTTGTTTTTCTTTAATCACCATGAACATTTTCTATTATATAATAAGTTAAAATTTTCCCAATAGTTGAAAGTTTACATCCCTTTAATTTTTGGTTCAAGCAATCACAATTTTACATACCATGAACTTGAATGATCAATCATGTTGTTCAACACACCTTCAACTGATGTTAGTTAGTAATAGCTCAAATTTATTGTGACTTAACAATTTGGACCAAACATACATTTTAATTTGTTACCCATAAAATAATAAAAATCATACAAAGATTGGTGAATTTGTGTGCAATCGAATAATATTGATTGAAATATTTCAATAATTCATGTAATTGATAAAGATTTTGTAGAAGGTTGCACATTCAATGGGAGGAACATCCTAGTGTTAAAAACACATAAAATTTATTGATTACAACAATTGTATTTTTTGAACACTCAATAGGTCTTCAACCATAATTTCATGTAGAAAAAACCTTTAATTTTTTAAGTTCTCAAATAAATGATTGCACCTACTAGATTTTATATTTGCTTCAATTATACCAATTTAACAAACATTGTGATAAATAAAATAACAAAATGTGAACATTGTAACATGTTTTAGGCTTGCCTAATTGTGTGAAAGGCTCATGGGCATTGGGGGGAGGGGTGGGCGGGGGGCGAAAGGGGATTCCATGAAATTTTTAGGGTGTGTGTGCTAAGATTCCTTTTATTTACATAGTGGATTGAATTTTAATGGACAAACTTGTTTTTAAATCACTATGTGCACTATGTATATCTAGCTCACAATTGGCCATGACAATGCAAACATCAAATGTGGCAAGTATTATCACGTTTCAAAAATCTTTATTGTTGCTTAAAATATTATTATGTGAGCTTCGGGTCTTCCAAAATATGTTATTCTTCAATTTATTTGTTGCTAGTATTATACAAAAATATAAATAAAAATGGGGATTTCTTTGTCTTGCCCATGTGAATCAATTGTGCACATTGATTAATCTTCAATGTTTTCCAATTGAACCATTTGAATACATTCAATCTTTGTGTGGGACGTTTGCATGAGGTTTGCACACATTAAGTGTTACAAGTATTTATAATTGGGTTTTAAAAAATGGTGCATTACTAGTTATGATGTTTGAAATGAATTATACCATCTTAACCTATTTTTGAACATTTGGAGAGGTTGGATGTTAGACCTTCAAAACTAACCTCATGTTCTCCTCTATGCATAAAGGAATTTCATCAAACACAATCTTCCTTACAGTTTTCAAACATTTTTAATGCCACAATAACCTAACATGGGGTTTTTATTTTCAACAAATAATTTGATGTTCTTTACAAGGAAGGCCAAGCCAATGGGGCTTCCATTGTTTTAGGGCATATGAACAATAATCCCATTGTTTTATAGCTGAAAAATAATAAACAAATGACTTTATTTATTGTCTATTGGTGACATGCCTCAAAAGAATGGAAGCCCCCTACAAGTTTTGTAACACACAGAATGTAACATTGGATTCAATGGAAATCACTTTGTTTTGAATATTTTATTCATTTTAAAAAAGTTATATTTTTAAGACATTAATTTATATAAAATGTTGTTGAATTTTTAGAAATTTGAATAATTTCAACGATGATGATTATTTGGAGTTGATTTAGGTAGGACAACTTTAGGTTTCATAAGTGATAAGTTGCCATTTGGGTAATTTCATTGTGGAATTTGTTTAGCCCATTTCCAAGTGAAGATTCAATTTCAATTCAATTTTGTTTAATGTACTAATTGAGATGCATAAATGGTCACCATGGATGTTACAATTGAAAAATGGAAAAAAAAATCATGTGCATGCATGATGATTTAAGACGTTTGATCAAGTTTATTACAATTTTTTTTTGTTGATTCACTTTCTTCCATCACCATATTAGCTTGTTTCAATTTCTCATTGAATTGTTGAATGTGAATTCCTTGTGACCATATTGAATTTTTCTTTTAATTTCCACATAAGAAACGCAAAAACAATTTTAAGATTTCATAACATAAACACCATGGACATGAAAAGACACATTGCATGTGCTTTTTTATGTCCATCTTGGTGGGTAGGTATTAGTTAGTTAGGCTTGGAACAGGTAGGTTAGACATCATTTTTTTAATTATGTAGATTTGAATTCACTTCCCTATGTTTCAATTAAATTAACTTTTTTGAATCCAATTCAAATTGAATTCAAGTTGCATGCAATGTCAATATTTTCATTCAACTAGAATTTAATTTCCACAAACCAAATTCATTTTGATTAGTTGATCTTGTCATTGATAGTGTGCAACAATATGAGCCCAAGTAAAAGAAATGAGCAAAGTTGAACTTGAAGCAATTAAATGATGGGGTTTCATCCATTACCATGCAAAAGTATGCAAAATATTTTCATGTTGGGCACCACTCTAGTAGATGGCTTCGAACTTGTGTATTTTTTGCATTGGAGATTGAATTCCATTAATTTGTTGTAATTGTTTGATGTTGGCATCAAATCTATCATGTACCTTTTCTATACATTTAATCTATTTAGTTGTTATTTGAAGTTAAAGGGATAAATATAAGGTTATGCTTGTGTTGTGTGTCTCTCCCTTTTCACTAAGTTTGAGGTTTTCTCTCTCTATATATATTTGTAAATCAATCAAACTTTTAAAGTCTTGAGTAAGGGACTTATATGAGATCAAAACCCTTTCAAAATGCAAAATTATTAACAATAGCACATTCACCAACTTCTTAAACTTCATTTTGCAAAATTTTTTTTTGTCAAAGTTTTCACATGCTAAGTCATGGCCTTTTTTGCAATTAGTTCTTAATGTGGGCATGTTTTTTGAATTGGCTTAAATAATTGGTTTTATAAAAGTGATGAAATTATGAGGATCTTGTATATGGGTGATGTTTTTGGAATATATCATATGGTTCTCCTTGGAAAATTCCAAAACAATTCCTATCATATGGTTGTCCTTGGACATTTCTAAAAACAAACCCAAAAACAACTACTTCACTTTCAAGCCTAACTACCTTTCTTTTAAAAAAATTTTCTTATATATTTTTTATTTTATTTCATAACTAGCTCCATCCTCATAAGTACCTCATTCCTTTTCCCTACCCATCAATGTGGAAATGAAAAAGAAAATAAAAAAGCATAGTAATTTGAATTAATATAAATAATGATGAATTATTGAAAATCATATGAAAATATAAGATTTAATTTCTTTTTCTTTTTCTAATCAATTGTTCATAGTGTGCAATAGTGCAAAGCCCAAATTCTTAAATATTTGGTCTTATAAAAGTGCATTATTGTAAGCAGCATAGCATGGCAAAGTTCATTGTGGAATAAATTTTTGAAGATTCCATGTCTGTCTCAAAATAGAAAATTTCAAAAAATATTTTGAAAAATGTTTTCCTTCACAAAATTTAGATCTTTGAAAAATAATTTAGGGGAAAAAAATTGCAATTTCTTAAAATAATATAATTAGTGTCAAAGTTGGCAAGGTACATGTTTGTGAGAGACCCAAGAAAAAAAGCAAATTGGGACTTGATATTGAGATGTCAGAGGAGGTTTTTGGGACTTGGATTTTTGTTATCTTGGATACCTGGATTTGAGGACGTCGCGGTTTCAGGACGTGGAATGAGGAAGGAGGGTGGGGGACGGAGGAGCGAGCAAGTGTCAGCGAAGACGTGAAGGGAAGTGAAGTGTGGGTCACGGATTTCTACTCTTCGAGCTTTCAGCGATGGCGCGTGCGCTTATATCCAGCTCCCTTTTCTCTCGTATCCTCAAATCATCATCTGCAAAGCCACCTTTTGTAGCAGCAGCTTCCAAGCGCGCTTTTGCATCATCCACTCACGAACATGATGATGCCGGTAAGTCGAGTTCTGGCTTCTCTCACTGTTTCTCTAATCAATTGTACCTCCTCTCTTTCTCACGTACATATGTACACACACATACAAGCCCCCCGTATTTCATCTTCCTGGACTGCAATTTAGGAGTATGTGCAAACTATTCTTTTTGCTCACAGGCTCATGTCAATTCGAGGAAGGAAACAAAGAAACGTTATATGATTTCAGAAACCCTAATTTCTGAGACAGATTCCTATGTACGCTTTCTACGCTCACTTGCAAGAGCTGATTTGAAAGCAGTTTTGGGAGCAATGCAATCCGGGCATTGCCATTCATTGTGAAAATGAAGGTCTGATCCTTTTGGGGAAGTATTGATTAGGTTATGACCCCGACTCATCCTTGTTGGGTTTTGTTGTTTTGTGAATTTTTCTTTGCAATCTCATTTGACATTTTCTTTGTCCCATCTGGATCCAACTTACAGTCAACAATGAACATTTTTTTGATAATGAACTTTGTGCCCTTTTTGAAATAGCACAGACTAGTGGGGCATTTTTTAATGCAAGTCTTTTCTGAGGTTAGAATAGGTTGAATGGTTTTGAGACCAAGCTTTTGTGCTTTATGTGTGACTTTGGGAAGCTCAATCTTTTCCACATAGATCTTTTATTAGCTTTCATTTCACCCTTATTCACTTGCATGGTTTCTTTACAATATGTTGCTAAGAGGCAATGGAAAGTGTATATTGCAGAGGAGACACTGAAGTGGCGGAACATCACTGTTGCTGCATATATTGCATGCATTGCTTTGGGTATATACACATTTGCTGGTGAAGAACATCATGAAGCTTCTGAACGACAGGTAAGTGCTGCCACTCACTCTTTGTTTTGATAGGGATTCAATGGCATGATGACACAGAATGGTGCTGGAAGAATACATTCCAGTAGGATATAAAGTATGGTGAAAAAGAACCTGGAAAGTAGGGGGGTTCTGTTGGAGCTATTTGTCCTTTGGAATGCAGTCAACCAGAGAGAGAGAGAGAGAGAAAGAGTTGAAGAAGTAATTGCATCTTCTGCATAGTTCTTGAAGCAACTATACCTGCAATGAGGATTTTGGATTATGAAGGGTTTGGTGTGCTTCACTGAGATCCAAGTCTATTGATGTGGCAGGAGTATTCCTATTTGCACATCCGGAACAAGCAGTTTCCATGGGGTACTGTCCAAGGCCTCTTTCTCTCAAAATTTATTTTACCAGATTTTTGCCCTTGATAATGTATAGATCCAGGTGGAAGATGATGATCCATTGTGCCATGAGAGAGGTGATAACATTGGTTTTTGTTCATGATATTTTAGTCATTTATATTCAAGCTCTCCGAATTTCTGAGTCTGATTTTCTCTTTTGTTTTTTTGGGGCATTTTGCTGCACACTTTGTGGTGTTTTTTGAGTCTGCTTTGCATGCAGACTGTTATAAAAGATGATACTTACTAAGAAAGCCTTGGTGTGAACTGAATTTTGGTTGACAGGACCGAATGGGCTTTTTGAATATCCAGAGAATCACCATTGAGTGGTACTAGTGGTGTTGCCACACTTGTCAAACCTTGATACATCACAAGGAGTTAAAAGTGGGTTCTGTTTCATGAGAAAAAAGTAAAAAAGCCTCATTGTGTCATCTTTGACTGTCTCTGGATATGGATCCTGTAGAAAGCCAGAACATTCAATAAATCATTCCAAGTGAACAGTTTCATGTATGTTAGAATGGTACTAGTACATGGTTTGAAGTATTCTGGTAGCAGCAGTATGACAAAAGACTAGAACGGAAATGGCATTAGAATTCAATAACTGGTTTGATCTGTGCACTTAGACCAACACAACTGCACACCAAACAAAATAGGTTTCTTTCTGCCAATGGCGGCAGTTCCATCAAGTGTGAGCTTCATTGATTGTCATAAAATTGTGTTATTTATTTGCTCTGCCTGTCAGGGAGGGACTAAAGAATTATGCAGAAGAGTTCATTTGGTCTCACATTTTGATTGATCTCACATTTTGAGGGATATTCATCAGGTGTTCATGGGAACTTCAGGGAATGCTTTTATTCAACTGTTGCTTGTTTAAACTTTGGCCTAAGGGGCAGAACCACCATAGGATAACTATGCTTGTGTTAACAGCAGAATGAAGCAATGAGAGGACCTTATAGGAACCTTATGGAAACTTATAATTGACCACTCCAAATTTGGCATAATCTGAACTTACATGGAGCATAGAAGATTACTGCAATTTTCTAGCTGACAATACTAGTAAAATATTGTCAATGTTTAAGCCTTTTGAATGTTGGGATCATATAGATAATGAGCAGATTGCAGGAGTGGATGAATCAAATAGGATCACAAAGGTGACAAATATACAAAAAACTTGCAAAAACTTTTCACCAATTTCTTGATCCAAATTTCACAATTGGATCAAAGAATCAACCTTTTTGGTCATTCAAAATGTCATGCACTCTGTTCACATAGCCTGTATCAAAAATTAAGTACCCTTTTCACAAAAGAAATCAGAAGTAGGTCCCATTTCAAACAATGGAACCGTGTATCCTGATTAGACAATTTGAATGCAAGATGAATTTGAGGGAAAAAAAGCAGCCTCAAGGGTATAGCTACGCCTCCAGCTATCACACACAAATTGGTTGCCAGTTCAATCCAAAATCTTATCCTGCAGTCCTACATGGATACAAAGGCTTTTCCCTTCGGGAAAAGCCAATAAAGAGACAGTAGCCATACAGATTTTGAATGAATGGAATACCTTGCTCATGATTCACCAGTTTCAAGTGATTTCTTCCCAAATCTTGCTATGAGAAGTGCATCAGCTCGACCTGAAGATAGATACCCAAGACCAACATTTCATGTCAAAGCCTTAATGACTAAGATCCAACTTCCTCTCTAAGTTGCTCAAATCTGAATCTAAAATCCTGCATCCTAGGCCTCAAACATGTCTATGAAATGGATGTTTTATGCAGAGAAAAAGTAATGGGCATTTCTCAAATATTGAAATAAAGTGAAGCAATTGCTTCACTGTCTTTACCATGGTCAAAGAAAAAAATCAATTTACCATGGTCTTTTTTGCGCTTGAGCAGCGGTGATAGCTCTGGGAAGAGCATTGATGCAAGAGCTCGACTGTCATCCTGCATTGCCAAGGTGCTCAAATGTTGTGATTCCCATGCTAAAAAAGCCTCTAAACCACTAGATCTCAAAGTAAACACCTGAACCCTAAACCACTTCTGAGAAAGCAAAATTGCAGGAGATTAAAGATCGATGAATTGGACCCCAGGACCTCAAAAGCTTTCACGACAGTAAGATAGGTCAGAACAGCTATACTTCCTTCCCAAGCAACAACTGTGCCATGTACTGGGCACTGACAAGATGTGCAACACCTGCAAAGCTGTAGTGATTTATGACATGATGACTCTCAGCTTCAGCACCACACCATGAGGAGGATTGACATCTAATAACCTAAACCCTAAACCCTCCAACAACCAGACTGCCAGACATTATGTAACATTCAACCTGCACTGGAATATTACCTTAGTATACTCTCTGCCACAGATGCCTGCTGCTTTTTTCCATGCTTGTGCCCGGACAGGCACCACTCGGAAGCCCGAAGCCACCAAAATGCCAACCCATGCTCCATAGCCAAAGCCTGTGCTATACCACCCCTGCATTCATGTCCACAGTTGCATTGTCTGATGCCATAGTTTTGGGAAACCAAGCACTAACCTGTGTACTCAGTTTCTGTTGCAAGTCCACAAGTAATGAGGAGACTCAGCCATGATACCAGCTAGCAACTAAGAACATCATAACAACATAGAAGGAGAAAAACAAGAGAAACGAAGAGGGGGAAAAACAAAAAAGTCACACAAAAGAACAAACATGGGAAGAATCAGACAAGGGCCAAATTGTCATAAGGTACAAAGACACATAACCCATTGTGAGGCTTTGCTGAATTTTGGTATTCATCAATGATGAACATGCCCTTCAGTGATTCCAAGACTGAATGCAGAATTTGCTCACCTGCTTGCCATCCTTGGGAAATGGCTGGGCTTGCTCCACATATGCTATACTTCCTGCAAACCCACTATGCTCAGTGAGTCCAGCAAAAGGTGAAGACAGTGGATGGCCTCATGGAAGAAAATTCATAGGGTACTTATTTAACTCATGAGTGTGATTTCATGGAAATGTTAGGGAAGCAAATGGAGAACACCTTGTGGTGCATTTAACTGGTGCACAAGAGCTGCAATGGAGCGTGTATCATGACGACGTCGCATAGTTTTCCCAACTGCTACTTTCACACATGGAACATCAAGCACCTACTCCCTCAAATATTCCCAACACAGCAGTTGTAACACAGAAAGTGATCCGTGCAAGAATTGGAAAAAATCTGAACTGAACATGGTAGAGCAAGCATCACCAATCAGCCTCATAACACTACAACTGCAAAACTTCACACATTCTCTTCTACACCTTCATCATGCAAAAGTTCAGATGAGGGTTGTGTTTTCAGGGGGGTTATGAAAATTCATTCAAGAACCTCAGCTGCGGCACCTTGATCTTCAGACTTGATCACAGCAAGCGCACCAGAGACATCTGGATCCACACCCACTATGCACACATTTCCTGTCGGACTCACCTGTCGGACACCATAAAGCCATGCTCAACCCTCAAACCCCACTCCCCAAGGAATTTTTTTGCAATGGGTTGTTTCCAGATAATCCAGTAACGTTCAAAGCATTCTAGATATATACCAACATCTGTGCTCTCATCTGATTGCAAAATGAAGTTTACCACAAGATGTTTGTTGGTTGGAGAAAAAACTGGCATTACCTCCATCACCTCCTCCTCAGCAGCACCCACAACAATTGCTGCAGACTCAAGAACAGATTCAGCATCATCATCATCATCATCATCATCATCAGCATCTTCTGTCTCCAAGATGTCTTCCATTTCATCATCTAGAATGGACGAGGATTCCAGAAACAAATCTGGAACCAGTGTTGGTGTGATAATGGTTGTTGTTGACAATTGCTGCACTGATGAGCATTTGTTTTCCTTCTTTACCTCCTCCTCCAGAGCAGCATTGGTGCTATGTGCCGCCTTTTGCAAACAACACGATTCCTCATGTGATACAGCAGAACTGGTGCTATGTGCTGCCTGCAAAATACATGCATTCCACATGTGATACAGCACTAGTGCTATGTGCTGAATACAAAGCACATCTATTCCACATGTGCTGAGCATGTCCTGACCTCAAAAGACACTTCAAGAAACACAAGGAAAACAGAAGGAAACCACAAGAAAAAAAAACGAACCCACAAGAGAGTGTCAGAATTCCTTGAGACCAAAGCAAGCACCTTCACTGTGTTGCTGGGGATCCTTGTATCTGCCGCACAGGCTACAGCTCTTGAGAGCTTGAAATGTAGGAAAGGTCGGCGGCCGAGGACCCATTTGTTGAACATCACAGGAGGAGCTGCTGCTGCCTGCATAGTACTGAAAGAGAGTTTGGAGCAACACCAGGAGGGAAATTGAGAGAAGGATGCTCCCTGTCTCCTCATCAGAATCGTGCTTGCCATGGCTATGGGATTGATATCCTGAGCTCGTGCTTGTCACAGCTCTCTCATATGGAGGAAGGGAAGGGACGGAAAGGGAAGGATTGATCCTCCTCTTCAAAACATCAGCAAAAATACAGCAGCATTGTGATCAAGAAGAAGAAGAAGAGGCGGACAAGAAGCGTACTTTCTCCGGAGCATCGTCAAGCATTTTTTCAAAACCTAGAGTGAGAGAGAGAGGAGATCGGGCTTTTTACTTGCGAGAAATCCTCGCAAGAAGCTTGAATTCTCTCCTTCCCCTTCATTGTTGCAGATTTTTGGATCCAAATTGCCGCAGATTTCCTCTTTCGAGGAGCATTCATTACTACACGATTCTCTTTGTTCCTTCTTTCCTTCTTTCTTTCTTGCTCTGGACGGTGGCGAGTTTCTTCGTCGGCGTCGTCGGCGTCTTCCTCTTCTTTGTTCTTGCGTGCCAGCGATTATCGTTGACGTCCAAGGGATTCCGGCCTCGAAGCACAATGCATCTTCGCAAGCTTTCCTCGCTCTTTGACAGTAAGCATTTGTCTCGCGTATTCTTTATTATTTTGGATTTTCTTTCGAGGTTGTTGTTCCGTTTCTCCTTTTGTGATTTTCCTCTTCTGTTGTTGTTGTTATGTCTTCTGCCGGGTTCTTCAATCGACATCGCTCCTTGTACACCTTCAATAGCGTTTGCTCTTTCTATCATCGCTGCAAATCTCTTGCTCGCAGAAAGATAGTAGGACAGTAGGACAAGATCAACTAGATTTTCTTGCTCTTTCCATCATCGCCGAAAATTACTTGCTCGCAGACTGACAGTAGGACTTTTTCCACAAGATTAACCAGATCTTGAATCTTTTCCTTAAACATCGCGCTGAGGAGGATCATGATCAAAGGAAAGGAAGTGAGTAGTGTTGTAGCTACGCTTGGAGTGGAAGGAAGGAATTCTAACTTGTAGCTTTTGCAATGGCATTGCAACATAAGAGTTCTTCTCTCAAGAAGAAAGTCTTTTTCGAGTTCCTCTTCTTGTCTTGCTCGTTTGTTTTTCTCAGTTTGTTGATTTCAGTTTGTTTGTTGAATCCCAACATGGTTTTGGTGTGTTCTCCCTTGGTCCTCTGCTTGATCTGTTTTCTCAAGCTTCTTTCATCTTTGGCACAAGAAAATCTTTCCCAGAGAGATGAAAGAAAGTTTTGGCAAAGCTTGTTTTTTCCCAGACAATTGTGTCGGATGAGAAGATGAAAGTAAGCGTTTGGCAAAAGCTTTCTTCTTTCCCAAAGAAAGAAATTGTGCCAAACATGAAAGATGCTTGAAAAACAGATCAACAACAACAAACAACCAACAGTGATTTTGCCTTGGAAGAGAGACAGAGAGAGACAGAGAGTATCAGAAAGCAGCAGATCACCAATATTGAGGCTGTTGTTGTGCTTCTGCCCATATACTAAAAAGCCAAAAAACTTGGTATGGAAATCTCCAGAGTGGGATCTTTTGTTAGCAGTGATTGCAGCAACACATATTGTACTGGCTCCCTACACCAAAGTGGAGGAGAGCTTCAACACACAGGTAACTAGGAATCTGCTGCCAAATGCCAAACTTTTTGCTTGAAGCTGATGTGTGAGGTTGAGGGGAAAAAAAAACTCACACAGAAATTCATTTTCTGCAACAAAAATGGAGATGGAGGAAATCAGATTACACTGTTTTTGTAATTAGATCATTTCCTCCCATCTCCATTCTTTTTCTGAAGAGACTTTGCCATTGATGTTGCTTTGCTGTGAGCTTGAGAAGAAAGAAGCTCAAGTAATAAGTGTGTTCCTGATCCAGTCTGATACTCTGTTGCAGGCCATGCATGATCTACTCTATCATCGCCAGAAGCTTCAAGAGGTATGTATGTATGTGCATCATCATCGTCACTCCCCCTTGCTGATGAAAAAGCTCAACTGAATATGTTTTCTTTTCTTTGTTTGTTTGTTCTTGTAGTAGCTTTGAATTTTGTCTTCTCATCTGCTGCAAGCTAGAGATTGCAATTGTTGTGCTGATCATGTTCACATCCCTTGCAAGAAGAAATCTGCCAGAGATTGCAACTGTCATTATGATCATGTCACACACCTCTTGCAAGAAGAAATCTGCTGGGGGCGTAACTTTTGATCCAAACTGAAGTTGATGATCATCTATGGTTTGTTGTTTGCAGTATGATCATTTTGAGTTTCCAGGAGTGGTGCCACGCACATTCCTTGGTAAAAACTTATTTGTACCAACAGAAACTTCATCTCTTTTTCTTTTGTGGCTCATAGTGGAAAGAAGAACTGAAATGTAGCAAGCAGCAGCAGCAGCAGCAGCAGCAGAGAAAGTAGGAAGAGAAGGAAAACATTGAACAAGAAAACTTGTAAAAGTTGATTTGATCAAATTGTTAAATGTGCCACCTGAGAAATGCAAACACTGTGAATGTTACAGGGGCATTGGTGATTGCTCTAGTATCATCACCACTTGTTGCAATTCTTCATCTTTTGCAGCTTCCAAAGATCGCTGCCCTCTACACTGGTACGTGATGCAACCAGGCCAGCCATGCAAAATATATCACTCACTCACATGTGGGTGGCATGCCCTTGACTCTAAAGCTTGTGCCTTGCTGACTTCACTTACAGTGTGTGTACTAGTTCTACAGAGAATTGTCTTGAGAGTCCTCAACATATGGTGCTTGCTTGCTGTGGCAGTGCGTGTGGTTTTAGGTCTGACTGTACTCGGGACAATTTTTGCTCTACGTTTGCAGGTATCATCTTTATCTGTCACTTTTTCTTCTTCAACGCCACATGCCTCATGCCTCTCTACTGAGACTGTGATGCTCATGATAGATTCTGATTTCAGATCTGCCATATTATTGCTATGTTATGATGCTGCATTTTGGCTGCCAGCTGACCACTTATTCAACTGCATCCAGTCCCCCTACATGTCTATCATGATTCTTAGGGAAAGAATGAGATGAGGCATGGAAGCTTGAAATGGTGCAGTTGAATGTCAAGGGTGAGGATATTCTGCCCTACAGTTGTGAGAGGAGAATCTTAGGGAACCTTTTTGCTTTTGAACTTTCTTGGCAGGTTGGCAGACAGTTTGGTAGAAACGTGTCTACAGCATTTGCAATTATCACTGCAACACAATTTCATCTCCTCTTTTACTTGTCTCGACCACTTCCCAATGTATTTGCTTTAGCTCTTGGTAAGTGAACATTCTCTTGCTTTTGTGAAAACAGAAATCTTTTCTCGTTTTGGGTGGGTTTTTGATCAGGAGAGTGTAAGTGATGACATTGTTGTTCCTTTGTCATCACCTAGTGAAGGACCCAACAACAGACTGTCTACCTCAGGAGAGAGTGATGAACTTACTGCTTTTCATAGAGTTAAAAAGAGTAGCAAGATCAGAATGGAGAATAGAAATTCCTTCCAAATGGTTGTTCTTTTCTCAGCTGAGCATTACTATTTCAAGTCGAGATTCTGGATGTATAGGGGTCTTGAACAGTTTTTGAACTATTACTTAAGCAACTACAGGTCATGTTCAATATTCACTTGAAGTGAAGGATTCTGAGTCATTGGTTTGAGTTCATTTCTGCACAGTGAATTTGGCTTTTGCTTACTGGATGAGTGGGCAGCCCAAAAACACTTTGAGACTTCTGGTATGCCATACTCTTATTTACCTTTATTCTAGTGGCCAACTTACACTATGCTCTTCCATGAAACAATGGCACCAAGTTGCTGGTTTGATTTCATGATATAATCTTGGTCACCTAGATGGGCATATCTTAAATGATGTCTAATGTTATGTTACAAGTCCACAACTAAGCTGTTGAATACCCAGAACTGAAGGCTTTGGACTCATGTTGTGTACTCAAAAGAGGCTGAGAGCTAAAGTGCTCTTACCCAGTGTTGAGTTTGTTCAATTTCTTTTTTGGGAGACACCTTGTTAATCATTCTTGCAGGTATTTACAGCAGTTGTGTTCCGGTGTGATGTGATTCTGCTTCTGGCTCCTATTGGCCTCACCCTTCTCTTGGTATGGCTAGACTTCCCATCACCAAACTATTTTTATCCAGTTTTTGTCTGAATTTCTTCCATCAGCCTTCTGCCAAAGCTTTTACAGCACAAATTGCAGGTCTCAACCATGGACCTCCATTTGTCTTTTGTTGGTTGGCATTCAGACACGTGCATGATGATAACAGTATGTGACTTCAATTAAACATAAGTTCATAGCAAGAAACCTAGTCACTTAAGTACAGGGATATGGTGATCTCCTACTGAAAATATACAGAGAGCTCCATAGTCACTGCTAGGTTCTCCTCATTGTTCATGGAACAATCCAGAACTAATTTGGTGAGTACCTGCTTTACAACAGTATGGTATCATGGTGCATACCAGTGTAGGTCCAGATTTGAGTTATCACCTTTGACCAGATGCTTGTGTGTGGGTCATGAGACAGATACAAGCAGTGACATTATGGGATGCAATTAGGTGCTGTGCAGCCACAGCGATAGTGAGCATAGGTATGCCTTCCTGTTGCATGTAATAATTCCTGTCCTTGGTTAGGGCGAGTGGGAGAATATATCCAGGTTCTTTAGGGCAGTTTCTGCATCATTATTCCAACCTCGACATGTCTGGTTAGAATGTGTACACTGCAAATTGGTCTCTAGTTCACACATTGTGCATTGATTGTCCCTGGTGTCAGTTGTTTAAGTAGTTGCAGCTAAATATTGCTCCAGACTGTTCCAGATTCCTAAGTTGACTTTAATAATACTGATATATTGTGATTTCTAATGCAGCTGTGACTCTCTCTTTGGATTCTCTGATGTGGAATCACTGGATCTGGCCTGAGTTGCATGTGTTATGGTTCAACTCTGTGCTGAACCGCAGCTCTGAATGGGGTGTATCCTTTTACAAAAGATAAGCTCAAAGAATTGCCAAAACTTTCTTTTCTCTGCTCAGGAGAGTTTTATGTAAAAAGTGTGTTGGTAGCACATGCCTCTTGAAATCAGATTGCCCACCCATAAAGGGGCAGTGAATCTTTTGATCTTTGATTTTCTTCAGTTTCTTTTCTGGATGTGCCTTCTGTGATGTCTACACCATTAAGTAGTTTTTGGAAAGGACTAGGAAAATTGCCACATATAGTCTTGTCATGCATGGTTTTCATACACACTTTTCATGTCAGGAACATGTTAGAAACATGTCTGCTAATCCATCATAAGATGCAATCCCTTAATGCTGGTACAGGTTTCTCCCCCTTACTGGTATTTCACCTCTGCATTGCCGCGGGCCATGCTTGCTGCTTTCCCCTTGTCACTGGTATTTTCTCTACTTGTACTTCTGGAGATGTTAACTTCTCTTGGGTCTTTCTTGCTTTCCAAGTAGTCACCTCTACAGTTTGGTTCTTGCCTCTACTGCTATTATTGATGAAGTGCATGGAATGCAATTGCAGAAGGTTTTCTCATGGTCATAGCCAGCCTTCAAATCCCAATTTGGGTCACTGTTCGGAACTTGTATTCATCTACAATCCTGGGGTCTTGCAGGTAGGTCTAGTGCTGGAAAAGAGAATTGCAAAATATGTTCTTCCTGTATTGAGCTTCATTTTGGTCTACTCCAAACTTCCTCATAAGGTCTCTTTGTCTTGCTCATTGTTTCCTTGTTCTTGAAGTTTGTGCTATTCTGTGTAGTTCTAGTCATCAAGGCATCAGGGGAAAATATGGAAGATGCTAAGATTGATAGGATGTGGAGGATTGAGGCAAGACATGTTGCATACTCTTTAGAATCAGTTGTCAATTACCCTGCTTTTCTGTGCTTTTTCTGAAGTTCATGCAAAAGAACAAAAAAAAGAGAAACTTAAGGGTCCCATATCTTCTTCTAGCATACAGCCAAAAGTAAATGGGTTATGAATCTGGCTCTCTGTGTACATCATGCAAAAAGAGAAGTATGGAAAAAGTTGAGAATCTCACTTTTTCTTCTAGGTCCTGGCCGAAATATATGGATTATGATTCCTGGCTAACTGGCATCTGCATTTGCTGGCAGTGAAGTTAACAATTTGGTTTTTGTTGTCTGAATTCCTGCAGGAACTACGCTTCATTCTTCCTGTAGTGCCTGTGCTAAACATTTCTGCAGCAGCAGCGATTGCTCGAATGTATGTTCCAATGAGGCTTAGATGCTTGCTTGTACATGAACAATCTAAAATGAAATAAGCTTACCCTGACAAGCGTGTTGCAGCTTGAAACAGAATGATCCAATTGACTTCTTTGATTAGCTGTCTATTGAGTGCTAGCCAACATCATTACCAAGTCCTCCTGTTGCTTTCAGAATGCAACAGAAACTCAGGAAATTTTCAGCAGATTATTATCTACTTATCCACACCCACTGTTGAAGATGTTAGTGGGGAGTCGTGGCTCTTGTTTCTGCTGTTCCTGATGAAGGTGATGGTCTGATACTTTGTGAGCGGTATTTGTACAGTTATGACCACACTTGCTCTTGTCATGTTACCTTCAAAGGGTTGTTGTGGAGTTCTCTTTGCAATCTCATAGATGTGTTCCAACTCAGTCTTTCTTCTTCTTTTAGATTCTTTAGCAAAATTGTGTAAACTTCCCTCATAGAGGCCTTGGGAATCTCACATCACTCCAGCAATATGCATTGCTCTGCTTGAGTCAATTGAGCTGTTTCTTGTACAGGGGCAAGATGAAATGAAATGAACCTTACCCTCACAAGCTTTGCAGCTTGCACGAGGATATATTGAATTTTATCAACTATGTCTCTTGAGTGCTAGCTGACACAAGTGCATGGTGATATACATCATGACTGAGTCTTCCTGTTGCTTCTGGAAATGCAACAGTAACTCGGGATGAAGAGTTCTGTATATTTATTTGCCTAAAATTCTAAGCAGATTCTTATATGATTATCTAGACCCACCATTGGGAGCTGATGAAATCAGTGTGCAGTAATTGGAGCCTGCCACTGCCATTCATGGAAAGGTGATGGTCTTATACTTTGTGAGTGACACTCACAAGGTTATGACCATTCCTGTTGTGTTTGTTTTCATTTGGCCAGAACTCACGTAATCAAAGTGTTATTGTGGAGTGTCCTCTGCAGTCTCACAGATATGCTCTGGTTGACTTAATTGAGTTGAGGGAGAACAGTATGTTTGTTGCCATTTGTTTGGCGTCTGTAGTCTATACATTGTAAAATTTTGTTGATTTTAATGCAGACACAACAACCGGCAGAAGCCCATGTGGATGGTTGCTCATGGGGTGTGCATTTTGTTGTTTCTTTTGAGGTATAGTCCAAACTTGATCACAGTGCTATTCTTTTCAAAATGGTAGATGCACCATTAGCAATCTTATCTTTGTATTTGTTTGATTAGTTTGATAAGGCAACAGCAGTCCATGACAGGACTGCTAGCTTGGGACTTGCTAGGAAACAAAGGTGCCCAGGGGACACTTCTGCAAACATGGAGAATTTTTTGCATCTATTGAACAACCTTTAGTTTGTTGAGGATTCTGTCTTGGGTCCTTCTGTCCCAAAGCATTCACAGATGTTACTTATGTTGGTGGCAGTGTAGTGGCCACAGTACTGATGTCTGCAGCCTCATATGCAAACTACCCTGGTGGTCAAGCCCTCCATACCCTTCATCAGCAAGGTTAATTTCTGCTCACTGTTGTAGCTGTGACTTATCACTGCTAGCCAATAATATGCCAGATATTTTTCTCTTCAATACTTATGAGGCCCAGTTTCTGTGTGTATTATCAGAGACAAATGTCAGCAATTTGGAGCCAAGGATTGTTCACATTGACACATTGCCAGCAATGACCGGGGTCTCACGCTTCTGTGAGAAGGGTCCACCATGGAGGTAATGGATTCAACCTTTGAAGATTTGTAGTCTAAGAAAGGACTCACACTCCTGTGCATTTCTGCAGCTTAAAATTTGCATGGATTGCAGGTACTCAAAGGAAGAACACATTTCAAATGATGCCCTTGCTCTCCAAAACTTCACTTATTTACTAAAGTAAGTCATTTTCAACCTTGCTGTATTGAGGGTTCCTGATTTATCCTTTTGCCACTAGTCTTCTGGAAATTTCTCTGCTCCAGAAGTTGTTTTGTCTTCAAGCAGATCTTTCATAAAACCACGTTGGAGACTACTCTCCAACTCAGCTGCTCACTTCATGTGAAGTCCACTGTACTGTCTTCTTCCACCTAAATGGTTTGCCCAAAAATTTGGGCAGATAATTATATAATTATCTACACCCAACTGTTGGAAGCTGATGAAGTCAGTGGGTAGTGATGGAAGCTCATCACTGCTACTCATGATGAAGATGATGCTCTGACACTTTGTGAGCAATTCTCTCTCACAAGGTTATGATTGTGCTTATTGTCATGGTTACCTTTAAACTGTTGTTTGTGGAGATTCTCTTCAATTTCAGGGAGATGTCTTCTTTTCCAACCTAGTCTCTGCTCACCTTTTCTTATTCCAAGATAGAAAAACTCCCAATACTCAGCATCTCTTTTTGCATGATAAAAATGGAAGTGGTGCTTACAGCTAAGTCCTTCTGACTTTAGAAGATTGTGCTGCTTGGCATGATGTATGTTTTCCTCTGTTTTGTGTATGTGGAAAAGCAGTGCACATCCCAGGGTAGCAGGCTTTGATTGCCTGATCGCAGTTCCAGGATATGCTGGTGTGCGACTTCAGCTATCCATATTGGCACCTATTCATCTGGTGAGATCTGTGATCAGATTCATATGGATGTGTCTGATTACTGTCATCTGATCTGTGCAATCTTGATAGTGCAGAGTTTTATAATCTGCCAATTGTGTTTGACCCACCAGTCAGTTTGCAAAACATAAAACAAGGGAACATGTAGGTAATTTTGCACTGCAAAATCTGTAGGTGTCCTCTTGTTAAATCTTATTTATATTATATGTTTTCAGTTTGTTTGGGTTTCAAGACACGGTTATGGTTGAGTGCACATTTGGGTTGAGTGAAATTAACTACAGAGACTATATGCGTGAATTGTGGTGAACTGGAAAGGACAGACAAAAATGGGCAGAGGGTTAATATTTAACTTAAAATTTTGAGCTTTTCCTTCAATGGACAATAGTTACACTTCCAATTTCCTCAATATTTTGAGCTTTTTTCTTTCAGCATCTTTTCAGTGCATAAGTTCTAGAACTTGCTATTGAAACAATGGCTGTTTTTGTTGTTTCTTAAAACATTGTTCCTTCTACTTGGTTTACTACAACCCTAAGTGCAAAATTCTCAGTCAGTTTTCAAACTTGAATGCTACCTTAGCTTTTTATTTTTGTTGTGGCAGGCAATGGCTCCAAAAGTTTACATACATGGACATCAACAAAGTGGGCTGATTGATCATGTGCGATGGCCTCGATGTCAGTCAAGCTCTGCTTAAGGTTTTTTCTCATTCTCCATCACCAATTACCTATGAAACACTCATCCATGTTTAAGCACATGCTATCATGATCACCCCATGCTGACAAGTTTGCAACATCTAAGAGATAAGTGTAACAACAAACATTTCTGAGTGAAAATTTGTAAATCAAAACACAAAGCTTACGGTCTCAAGCTTGAATGAGGATACACTATTGACTTTCTGTTTTTATTAGCTATGTCTCTTGCTTGCTTGCTACGTATGCAAATGTGATGACTAAATCTTCTTCCCATTGCTTCTGGAAATTTGCAACAGAAACTCAGACTGCAGATCTTTTTGTGTATTTTGGATTTCATTTCCTGTATGTGCTCCCCACCCAAATATAAACCTGACCTTAAAACCCTACAACCTTAGAAATCCTTTTTAAAATCGTAAACCCTTTGTCATGTAATCCCTCAATTCAATGGATATACACTTTAGAAATGTGCCCATGGTAGTAGGGAGTGAACTAAGGTACATGATGATGCAATGTGTCATACCTTTGCTACCATTGCATAGGAGGTAGTTTCCACATGGTATATGCAAACAAATTACATGTTTGTGAAAACCTCTTACAAATTTCAGAGTGTATGTGTAGTAACTATGAAGCTTTGCAACTTCTTCAGAAGTGGTTCAGACAAAGGAAAGGAGTTTCTGAGATTGACACTACAAAGGATTTGTGACTTCAGAGGGGGGTCCAATGAACGAAAGAAATTATTGAGATTTGACATTAGGGAGATCAATTCCTTGCTTTTATCAAATAGAAATCTTTAGATGTTTGCACAGATGAGCAAATCAGTTTTTTACAATATTGTGTTAACAAACTGTAGCATTGTTTGTTGGATAACGTCCTGGCAGCATGGCATTACACCTTCTGAAAATTGATGGTGGCTGGAGCCCAAGGTCAGGTGTAATGCTACACTACCAGAGGCATTATTCAGTTCAGAGGGTGTAATGCAAGGCACATGTAGGTAAAATTCCTTTGACTATATGCTTGGAACAAAGACGTTCATATTAATTTGGAGCCATTCACAAAGTCACCCTCTAGTAGTTGCAAATTGCAGAAATAGAACATACAATTAAACACCCTTTCTAGCCTTACTTGACACACTTTAATGTCCACATCTTGTTGTCCCAATTGTTTACAAATCTTGTTAAAGATTGGTTTACATTCATCTTGAGTTTTAGACCCCACCTGTCAAAAAGCCTTCTCAAAATATAGAACAACTACATTTGTGAAGGGGGTGCTTGTATTCGCTAAAGGTCAAACCAAAACTTTTTAATTTTTGAATTTGATGCCTTTGATAACTATTGCTCTATAGAATTGACAAGTTTTGTTAAAGTTAGACTTAGGGTAACATTAGTTGTAAGATGGTGGCGTTTGGAAGATTCATCGATGACATTGGTATGGAGTATTGACAATTGTGATTAACATTTTTTCTATTGAATCCCTTTCGTAGCTCTTCAATAGAACCAAGCATTAGCTTTGAAACCATATTTGAAGACGGATATGCTTGTTTTTCTGGTGTGTTGGTTTTTTGTAAATTTTTTTGATTCTACTATAGGAAGGTTAGACTATTTGTGATGTTTGATTTTCGTAATACTACACTACTCTTCTAAAAGTAGATTTTTTTTTACAATTTCTTATTCTTCCTACAAGTTTGATATTGTTTAGATCTAATCTAACATCCCAATTTGTATTTTTGAACTGGTCTAAAGTTATGATTGCTTTTCATTACCTATCGAACTATTTGGAATC
>Ga0209208_10003641_pt1 | contig 22038 bp, 14 predicted proteins | sample S1TSphfallax_3_FD_187694 | JGI IMG/M metagenome (GOLD analysis project Ga0209208, IMG submission 187694) | Host-associated microbial communities from peat moss isolated from Minnesota, USA - S1T2_Fd - Sphagnum fallax MG (SPAdes) (version 2) | ecosystem: Host-associated > Plants > Peat moss >...
GGTTTTATAACTAAATCCATTAATAACACAAAAAATATATATTCATAAAAATTAACATAAGAACACAAGTGCAATCATGATTTAAATGAAAAAAATCATATCAAGAAAAAACAAATAATTTATTAGCATCACCAAAATATTTCACAAATTATTGGATGCATTAGTAGCTTCAAGATTCACTTTTGCTTGAGAAGAACAACTATTAGGAATAGTAATTTGGCTTTTTTTTGTTGTATTTTTTTGCAAAGGAAAATATAAAAGAACAGCTAAAATTTCAAGCCATTGTTCTAGATCTACCAAATTACATTTCCACTTGTCATCCTAGCAATTTTCATATAAATGTTGTTCATTTGCATTTGATCTTTTTTTCATTGGAACCCACCATTGAACCTTCACCATTTTGAAAAAATAATTTTGATCATCCTTCACAACATCACTATGTGTTCCTCCCATCCAAACATGGACAAGGAAAAGATCACGAAGCCTCACAAGAACAAAATCTCTATTGTTGAGATCTCTAAATGGGGTGTATGCAAGAATTGGCTTCAAGTTCTTGGGTCCACAAGAAAGACAAATCATTATTAAAAAAACTTCATTTTTTGACTTTTTTTTGCGAATATTTTTTAGTCACAAGAAACATTTTTAATCACCTAATATAAGTGAAAAAATGGGGTTTTTCTATTAGCCAAATGACCAAGTCTTCTAAATCAACAACCGACTTTGCGAACGACAACTCAACTCTCACATAATTCAATTTCCAATTGTTGGAAGGCCCAAAGCCTTCCAAGAGAGTGGACCTTTGAGTAGGCAAGGGTTTTGACAAATGCAACAAAACATCCTCCCAATAATCCACATATAGACTCATTGCCATTGCATAAGTTGTGTTTTGTTCAATGCTTTGTTTCTAGAATTCCACGTATTTGGATAGTCTTGCACTAATAAACTTCTCCCTCTCCACCAACCTCATCGCATCATGGCCCCAAATTGGGCAACATTGAACATGGCTGGGGACTCTAGTAGGAAGTTTTGGAGAAAATCCACATTAGTTTTCCATAATTAGATTGGAGGCCCCTCCATGAGCCATAGGACTATGGTTCCCATGTAAATCAAGGGGTATGTATCCCAAGTGGTGGCCATTAGTCTCCTAATCCACTCGGTAGTACACATGTTCGAACTAATTGTCAATTATGAAACTTGGTGGAAATAGGGCCTCTTGCCCAATGAGCACATCATAATTGGTGGCATTGGTGACTAAACATCTAACATGTAGGCAAAGCTCCTAATTTGTACCTTCATTGAAGTTAAACGTAATAAAATCTGAGCTCTTCCCAAGTACCTCCTTTACGTTTCCACTAGCGGTGTGAATTTGCCACATAAATTTATGTAGTTTGGAATCGAGCATGCCCATCTTCTTGGCGAATTGAACTCCAAGAATCACTAGTTGGGCACTTGTATCAAGAAGTACCACTTTGGGTGTATGTCCTCCCACCTAGATCGCTAACTCAATATTGTCGAAAATGGCAACTCCAGTGGTGATGGAATTTTTCTCACTAGGCACCACCTTTGAAAATGAATGAAAGACTTTGAGGAAAGAATGGCTATCCACAATGCCTTTGTTGAGTAACAAATCCACAAGCGAGGTGTTTTAGTTCCCTTCTGATATTTGAATGTAAAATCAGAGGTAAGAGAGCCCATTAGTTTAGCCATGCTAAAACTAGTGACTAGATTACGAATGTCATTTCCAACACACGAGCCAATTGAGTGTCTCTCCAAGGTGTTGGATGCGACCCCTGTAGCATGTGGATTAGGGATTGGTAGATGACCTAATGTAATGTTTAGGGTATCGTTTAGTATTGCAATTATGTCCATGGTGCTTAACTTCAAATCTTGAAAACTAAACAATAGTGTACTCACAAGCTTTTGCACCACTTCACGCATTTGAAGTTGGCACTCCATAAGGTGATTAGTGAAAATTTGTGTGTTTTCCTAATCTACATGTAATCGTGGGGTATAATAATTTGATGCCTTAGTAGCTTATGGTGTAGTAGTGTCCTCCCCCTTGGCCAACAAGGTGCATTCCTTTTCCGTGTTGAGAAGACAAAAAGATTATGGCATGACTACTCAAAGCTCCTCTAGCCTTGGTAATAAAACTTGAACCAAATGCGAGTCCATCAGTTTCAATTACCTACCTAGTGGTAGAAATTCTGGGTGCCACACTAGCCTCTTATGCCACAAAGTAGGAAAGGTTAAAAGAACTAGCAAATTATAGTGTGAAACTAAAATTATGTGCATTAGAAAGCACATTCTCCTTAACCATGGCATCATGTGAAAGGCCATAAAACGACCTAGGAGGTCCCCTCTCGTGATCCTAAACCTTGTACAGGTTCAGCATGATTAGCTACTTGGGAAGACTTGCCTTTTACATTTACAAGTTGAACCCTTAATGATTCAAGTTCATTTTGCAAAGTTTGAACTTGAGCATCATGGGCTTGAAGCACCTCCCTCTTGTCAACATTGTGCTTGTTTTTCTTAGCATTCTTACTAAAATTACCCTTGGTGGGGACAGCCTAAATGCAAGGTTGAGGTGCCTTGGCTTTTTGGTTGAAGGGCAACAAAAGATGCTAGTAGATTTTGTCGTGGTGATCAAAGTTGCTTTTGTTCCAAGAACTTTGCAAAACAAATAGCTTTTTGATGTCCCTTTTTCTCACAATAATCACAAAAGAAATCCTCAAAATGAATGTTACACTCACTTGCTTTGTGGGCAAGATTGCCACAAAAGTTGCAAAAAGATAGGATGGGTGTAGCCGAATGGACTACTTTAACCCTTGAAGAAGAATGTGATGATCTGGTTGGTGCAACTAATGAAGGCTGAGGCCTTAAACATGAAGCCTACCTCATAATATTGGCCTCATACTCTACATAAGCTAGTTCTGACGTTTTAGAAATGTTGTACACATTTAGCACAATGTACAAGTCTCCAAATTTTGCAAAAAACCCACTCTAAAACCTACGCATGGAGTGTTGGAATACCTTCTAACAAACGAAGATACTGATGGGCAGCTTCTAGGTCTATGATGCTCTGAATATTATTTTTGAGCTTGAGAAGCCTCCTATAGAACATCTTGAGGGTTTCATCCTTTTGCTAAAAGAAGGTGGTGAGCTACAGGATTTCCTCAAAATTCTTAACCAAAAATTCCAGCTCAAGAACTCGAAAGAATTCCCCCATTGGATCAACAAATGTTGGTGCATCAATGGTGGGAGGAATGTTTGCGATAGCAACAATGAATTGTTAAGGGTAAAGGTTTTGACGTGCTCCCAAGTTCCTAATTAGACCTAAGTTGGGTCTAAATTACTCAAATAACACAAATGTGAAGAAATTGGGGCACGATCCCAACTCTTAGCACTAAAAGGGGTAGAGGAGTGTGTTGAAGCTCCAGGATGGGACTACGAAGAGTGACAAGCTTTAGTTACTTACTCGAACCTATATCAAACCAACCAACAAGTTGGTTAGTCCAATTTTTAAAGCACCTTTAGTGCTAGGACAAGCCACGGGCAACTCTGGACTCACTAAACTCACCACAACCCGGATTTGGGGGAAGCCACCACCTTCCCTCATATACTATTCTTTGTGCCTCCCCGCAGCACCCACATCCGAATGGCTTTTTGTCCCGGGACTCCCAAGGAGGAGTGTCCTGAAACTGCCACGGTTTAGACTTTTATAATTTTGCGAGAATATAACTCTTTGCTTAGACCTCCAATTGGGACGAGGTCTGAAGCAAAGTTGTAGCTGTCGTCGAGAGCTTTCCAATGGTGTGTCGCATTTTTCCTGCACGCATTAAGGTCGGGTCGATTTTTGACTTTTAGTGGTCGGGAGTCAAATTGCCAATTTGACTCTCGACCTTTTTTTTTGCCATAACTTGTGCTGAAGATGTCCAAATGGCTCATGCAAGCCCATTTTCAACATCTAAACTTCGATAGATTTCCAATAATATAAAGAATGCCCCAATATGAAGTGTTTTTGACCCCTACAATCGAACTCTAAAGTTTCAAGAGTCCTGGAGGACTCCCAAGTCCCCATTTCGGGAATGTGAGTTTCATCCTCACACTCTCTCAAAGTAGGGTTGCGATAGGTTTACTAAAGTTGATATCGGATCTGGATTATTGGGCATAGTCCCATGAGTGCAATGGCAGCTTATAGTGCAACTTGTGAAACGATGGCAATGGTTGTGGCATAAGCTAGATTCAGGATATGAGTGACACCCAAAATCTTTGGAGAATATTGCTCGTAGACATCCAATGCTTCATAATGCACATTATGGGCCACTTATTTGAATGTGGACGTTTCGATGTAATTAACGCCATACTTGAGCTCCAATTCACAAACCATAATTGACAAAGTTACCTTGAATTCCTTCAAAGAAATGGTACCTGGCCTTTCGTTGAACTTCTCAATTCTCCTTGAAGAATTGTTAACCTCCATGGTGTATATGGTTGTAGGGGTCACGGTTTGCAGCGGAATATACGGTGATGGTGTGAAAGTTGGTGCGGTAATAGGCATACCACCCTTCCAAATGGACTCTAATGTACTATTGATGTAGTGTAACCTGAATGTGAATTCCTAGTAGGAGTTGTATAGGATGATGGTGGCACTATAAACGCTTGATGGTACTGTTGTAAAAATTGTGAGTTTAAAAAACTTGGCTCAAATGATTATGTTAATTTGTAATTGATACCTTGACTTGGGTTAAGCAAGAGTGCTTTCATCATCTAAGGACATGGTGTTCTCCCATGCCCCAAAATTTTGTAGTAATATAGAGCACTAGTTACAAAGTTATAACTTGACATACGGTTTAAAGAATATGGTGCATCAATAGGCATGAACGACAATAGACGAAAGTTGGATGAAGGTCGAACAGAAGTTGGACGGAAGTTGAACGGATGTGGGACATAAAACGAATGGAATTCAGATAGACATCGGACAAAAAATGGATGAAAGTTCGACGGACGTCGAATAGAAAATGAACGGAAGGATGATAGACGAAAGTCAAACGGATGTCGAATGAAAAACAAATAGAAGTTGGACAAAAGTCAAACGGACGTCAGACGAAAATGGGACAGAAGTCGAATGAACATTGGATGGTAGTCGAATGGAAGTCAAACGAAAGGCAGATGGAAGTTGAAAAAACGACAAATGGAAGTTGAAAAAATGGCAAATGGACTTCAAACGAAAGTCAGACGCACATCAAATGAACATCAAACAAACACGTCACTATGGACGTAGCTGACAACATGATAGACACATCACTACGAATGCAGCATTACAAATCACTCAAAAACTCTACAGCAATGGGGGGCGACAATGTAACGGACGCCACACTGCAACTTGCAATGCTGCAAATTGCCTAACAATGTGACATTACAACTTGCAACGTTGCAAATCACCCAAGAGCTCTGTAGTGATGGCATGTAGAAGATTTTTTTTTTTCTTGCTTGACACTACACTTGGCTCTAGCAGCTTCAAGGCTTCCTCCACCTCCTCTTGTGTCTCTGCGTGCAAAAGAGAAAGAAAAAGAAACAGAGACAACAACTTTTCACAACATTGGCAATGGCGCTTATGATGGCGAAGAACAAACAACCAATGTTTCAAGATTTTCCAAGACTTGACCGTGGCATGACTTCTAAGCAACAACAACAAGAACAAAAGAAAACAAAAGAGTGTTATACCTCAAATGTTCATGTTCGAACATCATCAAGGAATTTGGTTTTGATTCTAAAAACAATGTTGGGACCATTAGAGGCTCATAAAAAACAGGCAGCCGCTTTGAAACCTCATCTGCTTTAGGATACGTCATTCCCCCATTTGGTTTTGCTCTTCCCAGCTCTTTCGATCCTAACTCTATTGGTTGGCAAAAGTGTAACAACACAAGCTCCCTCCAGTAGTAACAACATTAGCAGCAAAAATAAACCCAAGAAACTCAAAATCAAGAAAACTTTGTCGCTTTTAGCATTAAGTGACAAAAAGGAGTTTTTCTAGAATTAAATTGTAAAGAAAGAAAGAAAATGTAGTGTATGTAAACGATAGCCATGTAATAGTCGCCATGAGCATCTAGAATTTTAGTTTGATTATGGAAGAAACTCTATGATTGTGGAGGAAATTCTCCATGACAAAAGAATTTTAAAAAAACTAAAAAGAGAAGTGAAGAACTTGGCCTTTTATACAATCGCCAACAGAGATGTCTCATCCCAAATTAGGCAACTGAGGTTCTAAAACTATTGTTACTAGCTTTTTGTTGAAGAAAAAAATCAACCCAACACCTTATTCACCAACATCATATTTTGGAAAAGAAAACAACTACCCCACGCAACCATGCGCATTCATCATTCCTTGTTCGAACATGAAGTTGCTAAAAACCCATAATAACCTTACCACACTCAAATATCCCATATGCAAAAATTGAGACTATCACACATGGCTACGTCGGTTTGGGTCACACTCATCCACCTACCTATTTATTTACCTACCTTTTATTTCCTATTTGCTGTAACCTACCCCCCTCCCACCTATCATCCTACCATTTGTTACCTATGTCATTGTTTTGTAGTTATACAAAATGAACATGTGAAATAAAAAATTTGACCAAAGTTGGACTCCTTTTGATGTTGTAGTCCATTGGTAAGGACTTGATTTATCATTATGAAAGTGAAAAGTTCAATTCTTAATACTTGCAACCTATGTGCATTTCCAAAGGGCTAAAGTAAATAGGTTAAATTAAAGTAGTTATATAGGTGGGTTACATAAGTTACATAAGTCAAGTTAGGTAGGTTAAACTACTACTCACCTATTAACTTGTTTTAAATGTTTTTTAATAATAATCTTAAAAAATGAATTTAATATAGGTATAAATTTGAATAATCAAATGGTATAATGTCTATTAATCATATTTTAGTCATTCATTATATGATACCTTAACATTATATATGGCTTGTCTTCTATCACTTGTCTTTAATGACTATATTAAATGATTATTTGTCCTTTACAATTTGTTCATTACCATTGAGGGCCTTTAGTCATATATTGTGCAATATGACCACAAAATCAATCATATATGAGTCATAGATTTAAGAATTTCTTTTAATGTTAGGTTTGTTGAAAGCTATGTCTAATTCTTTAACTTCCTATGTTTGGGATGCGTTTGGCAACATAATGTTTTATCTTTTCATTTTAAAACAATAAATGTTTGAAGGTTGCATGATCTTTACATTGTGTAACATTAAAATTTAAACAAAGCAAAACGTAACAATTATCTCAAAGGTTCGACAATAAACAAGCACAAACTTTACAAAATCACATTCTTGTCAACATTTCTTTTTAGTTTCATGATTTTTATTTGCTTAAACCATAGGCATGATAAAGGTTATAAGTTGCAAAGTTTGCATTCCAGAATGAAAACATGATAAAGTATATAGAAAAAGTTAACAAACTAAAGGCAAGTTTTTAAATGAAATAATTTTGACATAAATACAAAAAATTAGATTTAAAATATATTCAAGCTTCATTATAAAATCATTGAATTTAATTTACACTATTACAAAATTTGAAAAAAGTAGAATAATAAATATTTAAAAATACTTTTAAAATGAACTAATCAAAATGGTGTTTAAAAATATTTTTTCATTGGAAAACTTGATAAAATAAATCAATGAAATAATGTATTATGTTAAAATATAAAGATCATTGTATATTCAAACAAGGAATTGAAAAAAATTGTGTTTTCTCCATCTTAAAACATACTTGACACATATTGAAACAAATGTTACATCACAAAAATCAACCTTCAAAAGTTACTTCCATTTTAAAAACTTATTTTCAACCTACTTTTCCAATGTGAAATTTGAAAATTAATGCACAATAATGAAGAAATATTTTGTTGTTTATCATTCATGTAAAAACATTGAATTGTATAATTTTTTATGTTGAATTTTATTGTTACTTTATTAAGTTAACAAATAAATTACATAGGTAAATTATTTATATATTTTATCTTGTTTTGACCTTATGACACAAGAACATTTTGTGAATATGAAATTCAACAAGTTCAATTGCATGATCCCAAACTTATTGAATAGATTTTTTGTAGGGTGTGAGAATGACAACATACCTAAAAATGTAAAAAAAAAACCCAATGTGTCAATTAAAACTTCAATTTTGTCACAAGTGGGTGGCAAGAACAAGAATTTCAATGAATATTTTTGTGCGTTCAAAACACCATCTTTGTTGATGCAACAAAATGGAGCAGAAAAATCTAATGGACTCACTACAACATAAGTTGTCAAAGCTCTACATTTGTTTAAAGACAATTAATATTATTGGATAAGGGTAATTAATTACTAATCTTTTTTTCTTTTATGTAATCAATGTTGGTGGTGGAGCTTGTAGGTTTGTTACATTTAACACTATCCTGGGTTTTGAAGGTAGAATGGAATTTTTTAGTGTAGATAATAAACATAGCTATGAAAGTTGTTCATTGGCTTTATGCACATGACACCCATCTTGGTGTGCAGTGTGTAGGCATCTCTTTGTTTCCTTCTATCCATAGATGAAATCAAGTTTGAAGAATTTAATAAGTTAATTAGCATTTGGTAAAGATTGTGTTGTGCACAAGAATATGTTGTTCAAAAGAATGGTGGTAGATTTATGGAAAAAGTTCTTTGTGCTTATAATTTCCTTCAAACATTTTGATGACAAAGCTTTTTACTTTGTTATTCATTCACAAAATGTTTAAACAAGTAGTTAATAAATAGGAACCATGACATGGTTTTTTAAATTAAAAAACCACCACATATGTAATTGGTTTTTGAAAATCATGAGATAGTCTTTCGTTGAAAGTGAAATATGCAAGAATTGAAATTGGACAAGTTATTTGAATAGGTAAAGGAAATTATATTTTTGTGATATTTGGATTTGCTCATGATAAGTTTTTAAAGACCCATAAACATTGTTTTTGAAAAGTTAAAAAAACTACCAAACATTGGTAAATGTTCATTCCTTGACTAAATTATTGTCTTTGAGTCCAAATTTAACATTTCAAAAGTTAAATGATAAGGCTTCATTCAAGGTGGGAAATATTAATGTAAGTATTGTTTCACCTTGACTAGGTGTTTGGGTGAAAATGTTTCTATCAAAGAAAAGTGGATTAAAATTGGCAAAACATCCACATGTCAATCTAAGTTGGAGAGGTATATTTGACAATTTAAACCACACAAGTTACTTTATAGTGGCAAGCTTGAATATATGAATTAAAAAAAAAAAACCATCATGACCTTAAGTCAAAGAAACTAGTCCAATCAATTTACAAAAGGGGTTTGCATGCAATCCTATTCATATTGGCACAACAAAAGGCTTTGTTGCAAAACTTGTCCAAATACCCCTTCTAGCTACATCACCAATTGTTTCTTTCTCCAAATTCGATATTGACAAATATTTGACCTCCTTTCAAGCAAGTTGTATTTAAAAAGTCATATGACACCATCCAAAAGACTTTAATGAGTTTGCTAATTAAATCATTTCAAAGAAGAAATATTTTTATATTAATAAAAAACTTGTCCAATTGTTTTTAAAATAGGGGAAATAAGGCCAAAACTATCAAGAATGCAATATATGGAATGAATTAATGTTGGTAAAGTGGGTTATCAACAAGGGTCCAAAGGTAGGTTATTTATAACTAATCTATTATGTTTGAAGTTAATTAAGAATCAAACAAAGATCCTACACATGGTATCTATTCTTTAAAAACTGACACCCTTAATATGAGTCAAATATTAAAGTTACCATTCTTAAAGTCACCTTGTCTTTGGGCTTGCCTTAATCTCTCATGTTGACTTTTGAATTATCTTAAAGTCACTCATACAAAAAGACCAACATTCAAAACTCAACACAAGATGGCGACCTTTCCTTTTACATATTTTTCCATTAACCTTCATTCCCACAATTCAAAACAAAAAATTGGACAACTTATTCTCACAACACTTGCCTCCCAACACAAAATTTAAACAAAAATCACACACATAGTGACTCCCCCACAACACACAAAATTTCACACAATACACTTTTAGCCCCAAACACACAAATTTCAACAAAAACCAAAACTAGAAACTAGATTTGGAAACTTCCATAATTGTATGGAAAGAAAAATATACATATTTGTTTCCTAGGCCAAAGATAGGGCACCAAAGAAAAAATTACCAGGCTTGAACAAAAGATGGCATTAATTCCATTGTTGTGTTTCAAGCACAAGTGTTGCAAACCAATTTTTTATATATAAAAAATGCGAGAATATGGAGGGGGGAAAAAAAAAAACTCCAAATAAACAAAAGAAAAATTTACAATTTTTTTTTTTTTTGAAATTCCAAAATTTATGCAATGAAGAAAAAAAACATTTGTGATGAAAAACAAGGAATAAAAAAAAGATGTGCACATAAAGTGGTGAGGATGCTTGTGAAAGACAACTTACATCTTTATTTGGAACACAAGAAAACAAGATCAAGACCAAACATGAAAACACAAGACAAAATCTGGTGACCACCAACTTTGGTGGGTTTCCAAGTTTGACTCAATGTTATTTTCCTTTATCACACATTCATTCATTGTTCCACCCACTTGCACCTTGTTTCAACCAAACTTGGGAGAGAACCCCCTAACCCACCTACTTTACATATAACTATATTGTTTTGATGAATATCACAATCCACCTTGTAGCTTTCTATGTTCCCTTCAAGATGTTTTTGAATCCTTGAAATCTAGAACCTTTGAGTTGGCACTCTTATTTGGTTGCAATTCTTCAATTTTAGATCTATTTTTAACTTGAATATAATAAGTGTGAGTTGGCAACTATGGGGAATGAAAGTGGAATGATTTTTTCTTTTTTGGGTTTTGGAACAAGTTGTGCATACAAAAACCTACCTTGACATTATACTAGGTGGTTCTTAAATCAAGCTTTTCAAAACCAAACCTTTACTCATAACAAATGAATATTATAAAAACTTGTAACATAGGAAATGGAAATTTATGCATGGGAATTTGGCAACTAAAGATATTGGTTAGATTTGCAGATTGATAATAGTAATTTTCAAAATCCTATGTGGGACAGAAAAAAATAAAATCACAAAGACCATGCCCCATTAGTTATTGTAAAAAAAAGTAAGAACCAAACCACATTAGAAAGAACCTCATAATCCATGTAATCCACTAGAAAGAACATCATAATCAAATATGGATACTTGATGAATCAACTAAAAGGAAAACACACATCACCACACTTTACTTCAACTTTACAACATGTACTTATGTAACCACATAATATTCCTAAACACAATCATACACTAAACCAATAACAATGCTAAAGAAACACAATGCTTACCTTGCCTTCATGAACAAAACACTAAAATCACCTAAAAACACAAACAAATTACCATCACACATTCACTTACTATCAAACAACACACAAAGTGCAGTATAGTAAAAAGTTCAAAGAGATACACCCATCCTCCTTAATTTCCATTGATCCTTTCCCAAATCTTTTTCATACACCCTAATCATTACAATCACCAAAAGCATTCTTGCTTTCCTCCCATCAACATCTTTTTCTTTTTATCCACAATCCAATTAGGTTAGACACTTCTTCAACTTTGTTCCCACTTGCTAAAAACTGCCCAATCACCATTCCACATCACAATGGGTCACATATATCCAATGAGGAAAATGTGAGGTGATTGGACAAAAAAAAGACATTGAAAAATGGATAGTGTAAGGGTGAAAAGGAGAACAAAATCTTGTGAAAACAAAGTGTGAGAGAGTTGTATGGTGGAGACTACATAATTTAGGGAAAAACAAGAAAACTCCTAGTTTGGAAAGAAAACTAGAAAACGAGTTTGCAAAATTGAGCATAAAAGGGGATGAGCATGAAAATTAAACATAATATGGCATTCAACTGTTTGTAGAACGTGAGTTTGACATTTGAAAGTAGGAGATGAATGAAGTATAAGCATCAAGATTTCAGAAATCTTGAAAATTCTAATTAGGATTTGCAAAGGTTTGAAAATTATACAATGAAGTTCTGTACAAAGTGAATCCAGGATTGTGGCATGTTAATCCAACTCAGCAATTGACTCCATATAGGTTTATCTTTTCTTTGCAGTCCCAATAGCCAGATTTGATCCTCCTCAGATAAGAGCGATGTTGAATTGTCCAACTAGTTGAAATACATACTCAAGTAGGAATTCCATACAAGAAAGCAAGCAGATTCTGGTTGGTAGCTCTTCTGTGGCCTTGGGTGAGCTAGGGAGCCAGAATCAGCCTAACCCTGCCCGCTCCCTGGCATTCACAGCTGTTAGATCCTATAGGACATAAAACATACATTACAGAATCAGCAAGGTGTGCCTATTATGTCCACAGAATCGGCACCCATGCTGAACAACCCATTCAGCATGAGAATGAGTGGATTCAAAGGGAGAAGAAGACCTTAAGGTGCATTCACACTTGGTGTTAAGGACTCCAGTATTAAGTCCCCTAACACCAAGCTAGTCATTTAGGACCTAAACCTATTTACCACGAAGTTTCTATGTTAAGTTAACATTCACTTAATATTAAACAATCACCCATTTAACATTGGGTGCCACCTAGATTTTCACTTAAAACTGACTTAACATTAGGTGTGAATGCACCTTAACAGCTGTTGTTAAAACTCTACATGATACAATATCAATACCTTTCAACACATCTGAAGCATTGCACATGTATGTAAAGCACTGGCAGGCACATTATCAAGTGGAACTTTTCCTCCACAAATGGCAGAGCATTTCAAAAAATGATTCGCTTTTTGAAATGGTCAGCCTCTTTTTCTTCTGTGATACCGAACAGATATCACAGAAAGAAATGATGTTTTTTTTCCTGCCAGTGCTTCATGTCAGGTAACAATTAAGAACCAACAACCTTGGAGTCGGGTGCTCCTGTAATAAGCACCTGCCCCTGTCCTTGTTTCAGGAATGCCCTGCTCCAAGGGCATTGCTCTTCACAAAAGGTTCAACTCACATAGGAAAATAACCACAATGACTGAGTTCAATTCATATTTTGAATGCAAACTACACCCATTTGTTTAATTTAATTACTTCCTATGTCTGGTTTAAAACCAAAGTACCAGTTTCTCAAGGATTTTTCCGCCATGTTCAACTGAAGTTTTATTGAATTTTCAATTGTATCAGTAATTTGAACATTGGTCATAGAATTTTGAAAATTGACATTTGGATGAGATCTCAGGTCATATATTGTGCACGAGATATTTGGACAAAAGCAAAAGAATGCAGAGAAAGTGACATAAAAATTGAATGCCATGCTTGCAAATATAGCAAAAATGACTCATTTCTGTCAATTCAGCAAATGGATACTGTTTCCAGTAAGATTTACACTTGTACTGGTACTGATCGGAGAACCAAGGCAAAGCAAGGTAAAAATGTGTCCTTGCACACTTAGTGCTGAAACATCCCACATTCAACAAGAACTTGAAACTCTCTGTTCACCACATCACACAACAGAATCCTTTTGGCTCTTCTGAGCAAAAACAAATCTTTTGATATGCACTGATGATATGAAAACAGATTCAAGAAAAACTATAACTGCCAACCAACACTAACTAAACCGTAGTAGCTGGATTCTGAAACCAACACTCAAATGAAAATTTGATTGATGAAAATTTGTAATGTTCATTGAAATGTGAACATTTATGTGCAGATCCAGCAGACATTTTTATTGACATCCAGACAGCCATGTCAAGTGAACTACAAACACTTGCATTAGAATTGAGAAGAAATGGAACATTCTGTACCAGTCAAACATCATCAGCAGCAGGGACTTAGATGTCAACCTGCATTGCACGAAACAATTTCATATATGCCCAATTAACCATCATCAGCTTTCCTTGAATTCCAGTTGATGAGTTTCTGGTGCATTGGCACCAGATTCTCCTGATCAGTCAACCCATTGAAGCTCCTTGTCAAAATTGTCACATCTACTACAGCACGAAAGATTGATTGCACAACATGTTTTTGTAATACATGGTTGATAAACAGAGCAAGTACAGTTTCAAGAGCTGTACAAAACATGGATTTTGCACTTAGCAGATCCCTGATTCACCTTGTTAAATCACATCCACAACCCAGCTGTCAATAGCTGACACAACTCTGAAACAGAATTGATTGTGACCAAAACCATGAGAAGCAGTGGATGGAGATTCCCAGCTTCAGAAATGATATGTTGCACAGTGAAGTTGCAGAGGAGACATGACTTCAACACTTTGAAAGGTAACACAACAGTGATTACAGTCATAAGGTATGAGTCTCAATGGTCATCACCTTCATCATGAATGGCAGTGACAAGCTGCCACAACTTCTCATTGACTTCATCAGCTCCCAACAGTGGGTTTAGGTAAGTACATGAACTGCCCAAAAGTTTGAGCAACCAGCATTCTACAAACAGTTGCATCCTGAGTTTCTGATGTGTTTCTTGATGCAACTACAATGAACACTCAGTCATGGCATTGGCTAGCCCTTGAGGGATATCAACCAGCATGTAGAGACGTTGCCCAGTCTCTTAACTAGTATGCAGCTATATTCACAGCAAACTGATTGGTAAGTTTCAAGTGCTTGGCTTTAATACTCTTGAGTAATTGTTGAGACACACTTCCTATGCTGCAATAGTTTGAGAATGTTTTCCCATAAAACTGCAAGCTTTGTGATGCCATCAAATTAATGGGCAAAAACATCCTCCAAAGCAACAGCAATAGGAAACTGGAATATGAACAATTAGCCAAATTGTGATTAGAAGAAGGGAAAGTTTGGATCCACATCCTGAACCCAAGATTGAAATCCACCGGTTATATCATATGCTGACAGCCCAAAACTCCGAAGCTCATTCACAGCTGCCTGTGAGTCATTACCTCTCCTACAAATCACATACACCGGCAAGCTCTTGACTCCAAGGGAGGTTGTCACTTCAGCTGCAGCAACAATCGCATCCCGCTGCTGTGGTAACAGTGAAAAAGGAATGTTTAGGGAGCTTGGAAGTGCAGCAATGGCGTATTCGTGCTTTTCTCGCACATCCAGTAACAGATGGGCTTCATGAGCTTCCCTCACTTCCTTATATCCTCTGCATGTAATTGATTGATCCTCCCCTACTATTTGCTGCCGTGGGGTTGGAGCATCACATAGGGGTGAGGATGTAAATGCTTCATAGTCAAATTCTGGCAGAGTTCTTCTGTCAACTTGTGGGTTGTCTCCGCAAGCTGCACACTCTGGGTTTCTTCCCCTGAGGTTTACAGTGCGAATCCTAGTTGAAAGTGCATCAAATACCAACATGCGCTCTGAAAATGGCTCCCCAACACCAGTGAGGATCTTGATGACTTCAAGAGCCTGAAAAGTGCCAACAATCCCTGGCACAACTCCCAGAACGCCGGCATCAGCACAACGTTGGCAAGCAGACTGTGAAGGTGGGGTTGGAAATAAGCAGCGATAGCATGGGCCTTGTGCATGGTTGTACACAGTGAGCTGCCCATCCATCCCAAGTGCAGCTCCTGAAACCAGTGGCTTGTTTGCAACTATGCATGCATCACTGATGAGATACCGAGTTGCCACATTGTCAGATGCATCCACCACAATGTCATAGTCTGAAATAACTTCCAACGCATTTGCTGCTTCCAGGGCAAATGCATATTCTCGCACCTGAGCAGCAATGTCATCATTACAGAGCAATATGACCTAAACGAACTTTTCAATGCGTGTCACAGAAAAAAAAGAAAAAAAGGAATCGTAATCCAAAACAGATGTAGAACAGAAACCAGTCAACCCACAACGAAATTCAGCACTGACAGCTTCTGATCAAGCCAGGATTCAAAAGCTTTCTTCAAGAAATCACACAATCAAATGATGCAAATGATCCTGAGAACCTGCAACTTCCAATCCACCTGGATTTAAGAGCTTTCTTCAAGAAATCACAAAATCATGTGATGCAGATGATCCAGAGAATCAGATGCAACTTCCAATCAACCCTAGATTCAACAGTTTCCTTCGAGAAATCTACACAGTCATGTGATGCAACTTCTGATCAACCCTGGATTCAACAGTTTTCACCACAATCATGCGATTTAGACGATCCAGAGAATCAGATGTACAGTCATACTTTCTCCAGACTTTCCAAAATCCTTTCTTTCTTTCTTGCTTTAAACTGAGCAGAATCCTCGGCAACAATGCATGTTGAAGAACACATTCTCAGCAGCTCGGATCAAGCATCTTAAGCTTTCTCAATTGCAAGATTCTAGTATTGCAAGGTTTTGCAGGCTTTGGTTGCTTACCTGGAGAGAGGAGTTGATAGCAAGGCAAGTCGCTGCTGCAGACTTGACCTTAAGCTCACCAACAAATGCCTCGGAATGGATCACCTGGCGATGCAGATTATGAAGCTCCACAGAGTCAGGATCCATGATTCCGAGGCAACCGACTCCAGACGCAGCAAGATAGAGCAAAACCGGCGATCCCAGACCTCCGGCTCCTACTACAAGCACTGAAGCTTTTGCAAGCTTCTGTTGAGCTTCAACACCGAAGGACGGCAGAAGAAGCTGTCGACTGTATCTGCGAATCTCAAGTCCGCTCAAGCTGTGGCGTGCTCCTGCTATCCATTGCACTTCTTCAGGGAACGCAGAAGCGGCGGCGTCGCCAGCGTATCCGCCGGAGGAGATTGCAGTCGGATTTTGACTGAGGTTGCCATTGGCAGTGAGGAGAGACACTTGTTTCTTCAGGAGAGCGTTCTCAACACGAAGCTTGTGAAGCTCCGCTGACAAATCCGCCATGGTTTTCCCTCAAAAACAAGCAATTCTACAATTGTAGTAACAGAAACAATACACAGATTTGCAGTCTGAGGCAACATTGCAGCGATTGTCGCAGCCTCTCTGCGTTTCCCTGCCCTAGTAATGCCCTAAAGAGCTGTGCGCGGCGACGATCATGGCGCGCGTCAGAAAGCAACGATGGAATGCAGCGCAATTTGATCATCGTTTTCAATTCGCGAACTCCTCAGCAAGAAGTAGGCGTGCAGCCGGCGTCTCTCTTCTCCGGAGCTGCCTTGAAGATCTGCCAGGTATCCCTCTCTTCTCTTCCACAACGTTTTTCATGCTCCTCGCTTCTTGTGATTGCTCCCCTTGATCTTCTTGTTCTGTATCATGACTTCTTCGGAGGCATTCTTTGTTGATTCTCTGTGGCTTCTTCTATGATCTTCCTTTGCTTGGATCGCTGCTGGCGCCCTGTAGTCAATTCCGCGACCAGTTCTTTCTGGTTCTTCAATCCCGCCAGCCTACACTTGGTTGTCATTGTGTTTCTCGCCATTGTGGACTTTGCGATGTCGTGGAGAAGCTCTCAGTACTTCTGAAGATGCCACAGGATCTTGTCTGTTGCAAGGGAATGAATAGCACGAACAACCTTTCTTCTTTTGGTACAGGAATCCTACAGATGGTGCAGATCATCATGCCACAGGTTTTGTGACTGACATGTTTTCTGATTTGGTTTTGCAGGCCATCGCAATCTGTGCTGATCTGATCAAAGGTGCGATGGAGAAGGATCTCAAATTCTCTCGAGGGACCAGTGCAGATGCCTATCAGGATGTTGCAAATCTCCTTGTACAGAAGAAGGTAAATGTCACTGCTTTGAGAATTGATGAATCACATTGTCACAGAGTTTTGACATCTTTCATGCAGTTTGCTTGACTCTCTCTGGCATCATCATGTGCAGAGGGAGGGTTTAGCTTCTTTGAACCTTTTTTTTTTCATTCTGGGGATGAGGCCCAGTGGTTGCTTTACTTCTGCAATTGTCTGTTCTCAAATGATTGCTTTGGTGCGAAACACCTGCACATGCACATTGCAGGGATACTCATGTTGTGGTTCTGTTGAATTCAGGTACAAATGCTTGGGATAGATTTGAACTTCACTTGCACAAGCACATGAATGATTGATTTGTACAGTCCCACGCCGAATCTGTGAAGCAGATCATGTCTGTTACCTTTTAGCCAGGTGTGGAAGTTGAGGTCATGATTGCTGATGTTCAGATTGGTATGCACTGGATGCTCTTCATGCCAGTATGCTACTTTGTTCAGGAAACTGAAGCTTTTTGCTTACAATTTTTAGAGTTTGTCCTTGTGAAGCAAACAAGCACACATGTCTTTATGCAAACATCATCCAACATTTTGTAACAGGATTTCAACTGGTTGGAAGTGAAGGATTATGAATTTTGAAGACAAAGGAGGATGTTCATTCAATTCTTCAAAGTCTAAGATGCACATCAAAATGCCAAAAAAATCCCTTTCAGGCAGTCAACCTGTTACCAAGCAAGGAAAGGCTGGAGACTCAATGCCAGCTCTTGCACTTGACTGGAAACCACTGTAAGGAACTTACCTCCCAGTGCACTCTAGTCTTCAGCTGAATTGAGTTTTGTATGATCCAAGGCATGTTGAACAACTTGAAGGTTGCTTGTAAATGCAATGGCAAAGTGTGGGGTATGAGAGAAGAGAAATGCAAGAGTTTATGCCTGAGATGTTCAAGGACCTTTCTTGGCTATGATTTCTGCAGGTTCAACCGAGTATTGTTTCTTAATGGTGCAATATTTGGAGAAGAAGCTCCAGAAATTTCCCAAATGTGGGTTGTGCCCAAATGTGTGAGCAAATGCCCTTAGAACTTCCTTTTCAAATGATGCTCTTCCAGCAACCTGAAGTCCTGAGCCCACAACCAATTATAGGTAAGAACCAAAACCAATCCTCCACACCAAGAGTTCACTGCACCAACAACCCCAACTAACCCCCAACCCGATCTTCTCAGATTTGCATCCTGTATTTGATTAGAAAATACCTATGAAAATTTATCAGATGCAGCCATCAAGCTTTTATCAGCTTTTCAAGTAGAGTTTGTTCTATGGGACCAAAATCTAACCAAGAAGTTACATCAATTCTGCTTGGAAACATGTTACTTAAATAGGTAGTAGTCACTTCTTAGACAATCTAATTCTTTCATACACAAGGTGATTTATGCATGTTAGTTTCCAAATTATACTGAAGTGAGGTATGTAAATGTGAGTAGTAAGTGTCCTATATCGGTTGTGCACCCAACTGCTTGAAAGTCAAGGGAGATAGGTAATTTGTTCACTAAGTACCCAACTTGGAATTGTTGGTGCTACAATAACATGGTTGTGACAAATTTTGGGATGGACAATGAATGGCAAACTATCGATGAGGAAGATTAAAAAAAGTGATTATGTTGTGAAAATTGTAATGCAAATGGGTAAAATTTGACAGTTAAGAATGAAAAGAAATGAGAGATGATGTTTCCTTCAAGTACTTGGAAGACCAAGTTAATTATTTGGAGTGAAGATTGATATCCAAGAAATGTGGTGGGCTCATCAAAGGGGCGTAACGAGTTTTTTTTTCTTAAAAAGCTGATTTCAATTGTGACCAATTGGCTCTGTGTATCTCTTTAAAAGGAATTGGTAGGTGTAATGCTAATATTCTGTTCGATCATTTTAATCCCTCAATGGTGCAATGCTTATTGACCATGTATTGCATAATGATTATTGTTGCAAATGAAAGGGTTGGGTAAAACTTGGGTGTTGCATTGACAACTCAAATTTGGTTTGTAGTTGCAACAACTGAAACTACTTGTAATAAGTACTGTTGTAGCAAATCTTCTTTTGTGTGAAGCTTCAACAGAACCATGTAAAAAGTAAGTAAATTTCGACCTTTGATCAACAGTGACAAGACTAAATTTCAATAAACCAAAGTATTGATGCCATAAACTCTCCCAGATGACAAAGGCAATTGGAAGACTTATGTGAAATCTATACATAATGATATTTTAGCATGATCTTTTCTTTTCATCTTATGATCATTGCATGAGTTTTTCTTCAAATAATGTGTTGGTTTGTTCTGGGGAGAATAAATCCTCTTGACACCAAGATTGTTTTGCTTATATTTAAGAAATGTAAAATATTCAAAATCTGGACAAATAGTTGTCAGGTTGTCACAGGCAACTTCAATTCCTAAACATTAGCAATACCTTGCACAATGTAATTCCATGGAGTGTAAGAATGAATCACTCACAAGTCAATGGTATTCAGAGAACTGTGAAATCTTAATTTGTCACACATCTCCTCACGGTCAAGAGATGGTTGATGAAATGTACTATTTTTTGAGTATACACTAAGCTCAATTGGTAAGCCAGTTGCCAGTCAGAACTAGCCACATAAACAATTTCTCGAATAACCCCTGGGAATCTATGGTTTAACTGGCTGCTAACAACACCACACAACCAGCACTCAGGATATGACAGTCATTCAACTATTTGATTTAGAACTATGGCTGAGTCATTGACAATGAGGCATAGCAAAAATTCTGTTTAGACAATGGTGGTCAAAAGCATTCAATTGTTCAGTCAGTATCATGTCTATGTTGCTCCTCTCTGTCAACTTTGGTTTTCTGAGGTGGGTCTGACAAAACATAATACAACTTGGGCACTGAGTTTTCCAAAGAGAGGGCAGATGAGGAGTGCATTCTCAGTAGTTCAGAACATGTACAAACCTAAGTAAACAAGAGAAGCATGCATGCATCCAAGACCAAGACCTAAAACCACAGAACTCAACAAAAAGAATCTAAACAGCATCTAAACAGCAATTACAACCAAAGAGAACCATTGGCAAGACATACCACAACCATAAAAAATGCTCAACTTATCAAATAGCCAACCAACAACAATGTCCAAATGCACAAAAATCCTTAGTATTCTGCAGCATCATCCCACCAATCTTGCACATGAATTTGGTAGTGCCCATTTGCAGTAGTTACAAATCCCAGTCTAATTTGGCTAGAGGAAGATCTCTCTGGCATAAGTTAAGGAGAAAAATTTACAAGCCAGGGTTCATGCAGTGTCACCTATTGTTTGCCTTCACATCTCCCAAGGGAGCTTGAGCTCCAATCCTCCATGGATTCAAGCATATTTACAGCTGCCTTTTACCTCTTTACACATTCAACTGAAGGTTTTCTCTGGATCGATTTTTGGGGACTGTACTTGGCAAATATTGTACACACATGCTTGAGGTTAAGTTTAACACACATAAGTCAAACACTTTCAATTCCTTGCACCTGCAACTGCTCTGCCACTGTGTTCTCTGTCCAGAACCATTTCTATGTACACAAACCACAGATACCTTGATGGAGTAAACAAATGAGCTTAGCAAAAGAACCTGGATTAAGAGTTTGCTTGATGAAGAGATTGACCATACCGCTTTGAGGAAGAGCTTGATAAAGAACTTGATGAGGAGCTCAAGCAAGAGGACAATTGGAACTTGCTTGGTGAAGAAATCAAACATAAAGCTTTGATGAACAGCTTGATAAAGAACTTGACAAGGAGTTCAACCAAGAGGAAGGATTGGAGCTTGCTTGATGAAGAGATCGACCCTAAAGCTTGATGAGGAGCTTAATAAAAAAAAGTTGATGAGGAGCTTCACCAAGAGGGAGGATTGATCGGATTGATCAACATCATGAGCAAAAGATTCTGGAAAGGTTCAGAGCTTAGGGTTGTCACAGGTTCTCCTTCCTGCTCTTGTGGAGTCTGATGAGTTCATCTCTCCAATGTGCAGCATCTGCATACCGCTCCTCAGTCGCAGCAATCAGCATGCTCATCACCAGAGCTACCTCATCTGCCACAAAAGAATCTGCTTCACTTGCCACTGTCTCCCAGAAAGAAGTTCCAGCCCCTCTACGCTTGAATCGCTTGGAGACCGCAATCCCACTTCCAGATTCCTCTACCACCACAGGTCGCACCGCATCAGCTGTGATAATCCTCCTGTTGATGAAGATTGGCACCTTACATCGCACTGCAAAATTGATAGCATCAGAGGGTCTGGCATCAACACTGAGCAAACCCTCCTCATCTTCGTCTTCCTTCTCATGCACTTTCCCTTTCTTTC
>Ga0209208_10003642_pt1 | contig 22034 bp, 36 predicted proteins | sample S1TSphfallax_3_FD_187694 | JGI IMG/M metagenome (GOLD analysis project Ga0209208, IMG submission 187694) | Host-associated microbial communities from peat moss isolated from Minnesota, USA - S1T2_Fd - Sphagnum fallax MG (SPAdes) (version 2) | ecosystem: Host-associated > Plants > Peat moss >...
AAGTATTAGAATTGAACATCCTAGATTATTTCAAAATAATATTAATAATATTTTAAATAATCAAATATTAAAACACGTGGCAACACATCATTTGCCCTTAATTGTTACCAAAATAGTTGCATCTTAGTCGTATGTGACAATACGTATACAATGTAGTCAAAGGATGAAATGTATTTGTTGACTTTTTTTTTCATACAATACCTTTTGTCATTTGCGACTAATTTATCACATGTGACTTGTCTTAGGCGACTACAGGGATTTTAGTTGCAAAATGTCTCTTGCGACTAAAATTTAGTTACAAACACTAGTAAAAAATACATAGTTTTTTTCTAGTGTATGTCATATTGTTTTGTTTATTCTATCATCTCAACTTGTCTACACATACTTTCTGGTCATGTTGACTTACTTATATGCTTACTATTTTATATCCTTTGTTAACATTATTCCCCTCTTAACTATTACAATGTCCCCACATAGCAACTAAGTTTTCTAAATATGGTTTAAATGTCCATTATTTTTAACATAAAGTACCATCTGAATAGGGTTAAGATGATCATCTATTTCATTATTAGACGATTTGCTTCATCTTTAATTATTGTAATTCACTCGCCCCTCATCTACTAGTTGATTCAATTGGGTTTCACCAAATGAAGAAGGCATTATTTGTATTGCATGATCTTACCAATGCATGGTTATTTTGTTGGTTTATCCACCAAGTGTTGAATACGTAATATGGCCGCTTGTAGGTACAATGCATCCAAACCAAGGTGAACGTCTATTGCCTAAATTTTTGTGAACTCATAGTTCATTTTCCACATGATTACTTCCATTGCATGATCTCCAAAGTTGGTGAGGCAAACTAGTTCCTGGTAGTAATCCATCAATTGCTTCCATAGTTTAGGCTTAGCAAGAACTCATCTTACGACACAATTCAAAATAGTTTCCATTCGCATCATGGCAAAAATTGGTTTGTTGGAGACAACAATTTGGTGCCAATGGTAATATTCATTATAAGCATACTCTAACTTACATTAATACCTCAAGGCATAAAGTCCCAAATAGCCCACCTCAAACTTTAATACTCCATATCCTCTTGGTTGATGGTATTAGATGTAATAACATACTATGTTATAAACTATGAATTCTCTCAAATCCTCTACAATTTACATTATTAAAAACTACCTTTCCTTGATATGACCTCCTAGTATTGGTAGTGTTATTCCTACCTTCAAACAAATCTAAAAATGATGCAATATCTAGTATGTTTTCAGGTTTGATAATATTGGCAAAACATATTTTAATTCTAGCATTATATGCACCATATGACTCTTAAGATATGGCTTGATAATTGCCTCTTTTTTTTAAGTGGGATGCTCAACCCTAGGAGCAATAACTCCATAGATCATCTTCTTCATCTTAGTCTCTACCCACTCTCCATCTATGCTAGTAGCCTAATCCTTGTTTTCCACTTTTTGTTTTTTTGCTTTGCCCTTGTCTATAAGATCTACTACTACTTCTTGTTTCCTTATCAAATTCTCGATAGGTACTATTTCATCCTCATCCTCGTCTGATAAAAAGACTTGTTTTGCATCTTCTTGAGTTGTTTATTCACTAGCAACCTCCTATGTGTTTTCTTCTTCTTTGTCTTTATCTTCCAACTATTGAATATGTTCATATGCAGCATCATAGGCATTGGTGTACTTCTTTGCTTGCTCAAAATGCCATCTCTTGAACTCTACTTTAACCTCTTCCAATAGTTCACCCATCTTTATTGGAAGTTGTTCGACGAGTTCATCATATAGTGTTGTTTTTGTTTTGTTTTTAGTGGCCACACTTTCTCGATCATTAACAGTTTACAAGGTAAGTAACTACCTTTTGCAACTTGTAATTCCTTCCATAATTTCTTTTCCTTTGCCACTAAAAGTTTCCAATCCTTGTGATGAAATTCTTGAACATTCTCCACAATTGTTAATTGAATATTTAATTCCTCTTTGCATTGGTGCAAAACCTCTTCCACTCCTTTCAATTTTTCATACAAGTTAAGTTGTTCATTTCTAAATGCTTTGATCTCCGTATTTCTGAAGTCAATTTTTTCATTAGCCTTTATGATGATCTATTGATGATGTTTCAATCCTTCCTTATCTGTCTCTATAATTTCTTTAGCCATATTTAATTCCTTCAAAACTATCTCCTCTTGAGTCTATGATTTCATGAGTTGTTGGTGTAGTTATTTGATCTTATTTGTTTCCTTCTTTGTTTCCTAAACCCTATTGAAATTTGTCATCCTCGCCTCTAGTGATCATCTCATCATTAACTACCTCCTGCACTCTTCCTTTCTCCATATCCACATCTATTGAAGCATTATGCATGCCCTTTTTTTTATATCAATTATGTTTTTATTTCTTCCACAATGGGTATTAATGGTTTTGCCATTTTTTCACCATGTATTTCAACATTCTTCCTTCCAATTTCACTCAAAATACTTAAGGCTTCACAACCTCACTAAAATTCCCCTCTTGGGCTATAAATTCCTCTATGATCTCCTTACTTGTGATTATAACCAATTTATGCTTCTTCTTTTTCTTCTTCTTTTCTACAAGCAAGATTGCATTGACATCAACAATTGTTTTTTCCTTCTTGCTTTGGGTCTTCTTCCTGGTCCCAATAGACTCTTCTTTTTTTGGCTCCCATTGCTTCAAGAAATAATGACCAATAATGGTCAAAGTTGGTTCAGCTAATGTATTCCTAATTTTCCCTACCTTGCATTGAATGGTAATAATTTTGTTTTACAATTTCTAGGAAAACCAAGAAGCCTAGTTAACCTTCTCCTTATCTGCTACCAACATTGTTGAAATCAAAGCACTTGGAGCAAACTTGTTTCCTTGCCTGAAGGACTTGACATTCCTTAGTGCTTCCAATTTGGTTACCTTTTGTTTGCCATTTGCTTTGGTAATCAAGTATTTAGAGCACAATCTCCACTACTCTTTTCCATCTCATGCTTCATTTTACCCACTACTAAGTTCTATTCCTTATACGAGTTGAACTCCCAATTCCAAAAGACTACAATATAGGTTTTGTAAGGCGCTTCTTGAGGTTCTCTATATATCATGACAAAGAAATAGTCGAACCTTAGCAGAACCATTTTTTTTATAGTTATTGTTGCTTCTTGGAAATGTAAAGAACAAACCTTTCTTCTCGCTTTGCTTTCGTATACTCCTAAATTTGCAATAGATTTGTTTCCAAAGCATAGTTGTAATCTTCTTGTTCCTCCTTTTGGAAAACTCAAAATTCTCCTTTCTTGATAGGCACTTCCACTTGACATAATTTTTCCCAACAATCTTTCACGTTTAAATGTGGGTGATTGAAACTCCACATATCCTTGAAATCGAAGTTCTTAAGCGTTGTCACTCCAAAACTATTATCTTTTTCACTTCTAGTTTTTTCTTCCCTAGTCCTTCTCATTACCTAGTCTAGTGGTTGATAAGAAGTTCTACAAACTTGTTTAAGGCTATAGATTAATAAATGTGTTGTTTCCATACATATGTTTTTGCAAACTCCTCTCCAGTAATTTTTTCAATGACTGGCTTGAACCAAATTTTTTTTTGCGCTCTTTGCTTTGTAGCTACTACTTTACTATGGATTTCTCTCTCATGCACCTCTTTGCTCTTGCATTCCACTCGGCAATGCACTCATTATCTCTCTTGGAATAGTCCTTCCACATGTGATATCTGTTACCCTTTCAATTTTGCTAACTCGTAAGGACATAATAGTTGTTCTAAAGGCCATACAAGACATGATTCATTCATGGGCATGTTGAACATGTCATGCACTAGTTTCTTCGCACAAGTTAGCCCTATTCTATACCAACTTTTCTATTTTCATTCTCCTATTCTTTTGTTACATGATTTTTTGAATATAACAATAATGTTTCCTTTTTCCTTCCTTTATAACTGAATTTTCTTACTCTATTATTTTTAGACATTTTTGGTATGCAACTTCTTGAATCTTCCTTTCTAATCCATTCGATCTTATCTTCATTAAATGTTTTTCTAGGTTTTTGGTCAATCCAGGGTAGATTCTTTGGTTGGTATGCAACTTAGGTGGAAAATTAAGTTTGGTTGTCTTTCTATGCCTACCTCCAATTTTACTATTAGGTTTTGTATCAACTATAACATCTACTATTATTACATTGGTTGGTGGGTTATGATGATACACCTTTAGTTTATTAATGTCTATTTTCTCTACCCTCTCATCACTTATGGTTGACAACTCCATAGTGTGTTAGCAAACATTTTTTGTATTTTAAAAGGACCCTTCGAAGGTATTGTAAATTTACCTCCCTTTATTTTTGTAGTTTTAAGCATTCATAATCTCCTTCCTTCGAACTTTTTATCTTTCCTTTGTCATCCTTTTGTTCTTTGCACAATAGTTGAATATGATTAATATTTTTTTCGGCTTGCCAACAAGTTTCATCCAATCTAAATAAATCCTTCATCCAACTTGGATAGTTTTGTCTAGGTCTTCTTGGGATGCGTCATGAAATCTTTAAGTTGGTATTGCAAATTTTGTCAACATAATTGGTTGCATACCATAAACCAATTCAAAAGGGGTATATTGAGTTATCACCTTATAAATCATTCGATTTGCCCATAGAGCAATCACTAACATTACATCCCAATCCATCTAATTTGCATTACAAGTTTGGCTAATATTTTACCCAATGTTTTATGAGTCAATTCAACTTGCTTGTTCCCTTGTAAATAATATGTAGTTGACGTTTGATGTGAAATCATAAATTCTTCCATAAGTATTTCAATATTTTTTTATTAATAAAATGACTTCCTTAGTCACTTACAAGATGGGTTGAACAACCAAAATGAGTAATAATTTGTTCATAAATAGATTTAGTGGTGCTTTTAGTTGTGTTGTCTTGAAGTGTTTTTGCTTTTACCCATTTAGTACTACAATCAGTTGTTATCACAATATATTGATTTTCGGTATATCTTACTGCCAATTTGATTGGTTTCGTAAAATCAAGACCTGATTTCATGAAGGGTTCAAATGCCATAATTGGTTTGAATGGCCTTTTACCATTTCGCCATATCGGCTTTAAGAGTTGGCAAATATCAAAGTTTTGACATAATTCAACACCATCCTTTTAAGCATAGTGGGCCACCAATAGCATAAAGATAATATTTTTCTGACATTGGTATTCATGCCAAATGCCCACCAACTAGCCCTTCATGAAATCTTCTAATATTTTAGATGCATTTTCGAGAATAAACATTGTCGTAGGACCCCATCTAGTCCTAATTTATATAGTTATGTGTAGGGCATAACCCTTATGACATTTGACTTCTTTCTTCTTTAGGTACAACCTTTATTTAGATTTTCTATGATTGGACCATACCATTTGACTCCTACATTAAATAGATGAGCATCATGTAACTGATCATCTACCCCTTTTGCTAGTTCCCCATGACTAATTTTAGACAAGTGATTTAATAATAAATGAAATCTACTCGGTTTGTAAACAACTTTAAAACCAAACTCTTGTAATAGTAAAAGCCATCTAGCAATTCAACTTGTTATTGTCAATTTGTTCACCATATATAGTAATGTTTGATGATCCACAAAAAAGAAAAAAAAAACTATTTCCTAACAAATAATGTTTGGATTTTTTCACAACATATATTATTAGTAAATATATAATTATTAATCTTATATTCTGATATAATTCTGGATTAAAACATATCATAAAACTAATACTAATAAAATATGCTCATTCAAATCCTCTCATATCTAGTTTTTAAATCAAAATCTAGTCATGAAAGTATGAAAAAAATGTAAAAACATAAAATTTGGCTATGGAATTGAAGCTTTTCTAGAAAACAAAATGCTTTTGTTTCATACTCCCACAAAACTCAATGTTCAACAATGAATAATCATGTCCTTCATTCTCTTCTTTCTTCTAAGATATAAACATCTAAAAAAAATAGTCCATAATCTATTCAAATTCAAATGGTGACAAAAACTTTGTAATATAATTAATAAATCCTAAAATAGTAACTAGGTGAATAGAAATATACAAACTAATTATTGCCATGAGTAATTATTCCTTTAACATTACCCCACATGTACTTTGAATTACGTCCCATAATTCTGGATCAAAATATGTTAAGAAAGTTAAATCTGATGTTATTTCAAATCTTGTGAGTAAGAAATGTGATGCTGATCTTGTTATATTATAATCTTATCTATTTGTATTATAGTCTAATCTATTTGTGCATGTTGTACTTCAAATTGAATCAATGTTTGATTTTTTGTTGTATGCAAAGTTTGTTGTTGTTCTTTTTATGTTTTTGTTGATAGTTGTGTAGTTGTTTGATGATGTGTTGATATTTGTTCCTATGACGACAACTTTGATGTCACATGAAGTTGTTGTTGTGATTGAAAATTTGATGTAATTTGAATATGCTCCTACTGTTACAACTCTAATGCAACTTGTAGTTGCTAAAGTAATTGTAAATTTGATGTAATGTAAGTTTGCTTTAAATATGAGTATTGCAACTTTGATACAACTTGTAGCTTCTAATATGATTGTAAATCTAATGTAATATGAGTTTGCTCCTATTGTTGTAGCCATGATGTAATCTAAATTTGCTTTTATTGTTATAGTTTTGATGTAAGTTCAATCTAATCTTGTTGAACTTCTTGAATTCTATGTTCCTTAGTCTGTTTCTACTCCCCTATTTCTATGGTTACATATACATACTCATGAGAATTAACCTCTTGTAAAACAGATTCTATTGGTTTTAAAGTTTGTTATAATGCATATGTCATACCACAAGCCTCCATGTGGGAACTATCTTTCCCTCCTCTGAGGTCTACTAGTTCCTCTTTTTTTGTTATTGTACCGATGTTCCTACACCATTAATATTTTTTCTTCTTCTTGATATGAAGTTTTTGGTTTTCGCACTACTAGGAATTGGCCAAAATGTAACCATTCTATTTATGACTACATGCAACTATTAGTTATTTGCAATTACATTTGGACATTTTTGTAATTATTTTTTATGTTGGTCATATTTGCAATTACACTACAACTAGTTTGTGACTATTTTGGTGTTCATCCTTCCATGTGAACAACATTTAGTTTGGCTTTCATCCAAAAAGAACAATTTATGTCCCATTAATTACAAATGTGACCAATTAAATTGCAACCTTGTGAGTATACAAAAGTGTATTTTGTGAATTCAAAGGAATATAGTTGGGTGTATTAGGATTTATAAATGTATATTTTGAATGTATATGACATTTTTATTATTATTATATATTATATATTAATTACATGTAATAAAAAAATAATTTCAAAATAATTTTTGACTAAAATTTAATAGTAATAATAATAATAATAAATAGTTAACTTAAGCTAGCTACAAATTACATTATTATTATTATAAGCAATTAGTTATGAAATATTATTATATTATAATAACTACCCAAAATTTTAATATATAGTCTTAATTTATTATATTTCAAAATTTCAATTAATATTTATTAATTATTCAATGAAAATAATCAAATACTAATATTATTTTTTTAATTAAATTATTTTATAATAATGACTGTAGTAGCTAAAATGGAAATCTAATAAATTATTATAAAAATGCAGAAAGTTTTTTTGAAGGAAAAATATACTTATTAAAATATAAATTTTTTATTGTAATAGTTCATAAATAGTTATAATGAGTGAAGTAATAATATGACCATTAAAAGACATAATTAGCCTTGGCTACCAACTAGCTCCAATGATAATTGAATTAATGTTATTGTTGCTATTAAATATTTACGTTTATATTTATTAATAAATATACAATGACAATAATTATAATAAAATAATAAACTTAGGCTAGGTTTTAATTATATTATTAGATTAAAAAATATTTATATTGTTTTATATTTATAATTATTAGTTAATCATTAATTACTGAATATTTCAATATTAACCAATTACTAGTTAATTAAATTAGTTGATTTATCATTAATTAGTTAGCTAATTAGTTAGTTGTCACTTATCTATTTAATTATATACTTTTCAAGATGATAATGAAAACCAAAACATATGGGATTGTTTTTTTAGTAACACATAGTTTGTAACTAAAAATGTTTAGTTGCAAACGATTTGCACTTAAAAAATTTATCCTATATGTTTTGGCTTTCATTCTCATTTTGAAAAGTATATAAACAAGGTGTTTTGTGTTACATTTTCATATTTAAAAACATGGGCATATGGGATGAGCCAATACAAATGATTTAACCCAAAATAAATTATAAATTTTCATGTTTTTACACCTAACTATCTACTTTCCTAACTTACCTACCTACTTTTCTACCTACCTACCTACTTAAATAGGTATTTCACTTAGGTAACTAAACAAGTTTTATCTAGATAGGTGTTTAACCCATATGGGTAGGTAGGTACCTAGTTCAATGTACATATTTAAATATTGATTTAAATTTAATTTGGACAAATTTGATTAGTATGCCACGTGGCAAAATTTTATTGCACCATGTGTCATAATCTAAACCATCCAAACATAAAAATTAAACATCCTAGATTATTTCAAACTTAAAAAATTTAATAATTAAAAGTTGGGACATGTGGCAACACAAGACTTGTTCCCATTATTCACTAAAAAAATCGCATCCTAATTGCAAGCGACAATACATATATGACAAGTCAAAGGATGGAGGCATATTTTGTTGACTTTATGTTTCATCAAAAATTTGTTGTCATTTGCAATTAATGTCAATGTGACTATTAGGATTTTAGTTGTAAATGTCACTTGCAACTAGAAAATAAGTCACATAAACCAATTACAAAATGGCCATTTTCTATTAATGTGGTGTGAAGATTAAAGGTTCATACCGAAATGATGGTATGACATTTTCCATTTGAAATATTTATGCATCTATAGTCTTTCATTTCTTTCATACCTTCTATAGACCTTACCAATATCTTTGTGGACAATATCTTGCACTACATCCCACCACAAATTTGCATCATTTTCCTCCATTCTCAATGCTTTGAATTTAACCTAAAGCAAGGTATGTTGTTTCTTGGGTTCATTGTTTGTTCTGAAGACACTATCATAATTGAAAGGCTTGATCCCCTAGGCCTCCTCCAAAAGTTTTTATAGCTTCTCATTGAAAACTATCTACGTTTACAAAATTTTAACCAAATTTCTAGTTAGATTGCCTTTGTACCTCATTCTTGGCTTGATATACATTACCAATGTCCACTCTGAGCTCTTTTAACTCCTTCTATTGCTTCAAAAGAGCTTACTCCATATTTTTGTAATCTTTTTGAAGTTTGTTGTGTTTTACACTCACATAATCCTTCTTTGTTTTTAATTTCCAATAATTGCATCTATTTGTTTCAAAGTTGCCTGCAAAGAATCCCTATCTATTCTAATGTTTTCCAGATCCTTGTTGTGTTTCTCCATGTTGTGTTTCTCCAAGTATATTTGTTCCTATTGCTTAACTTGGTCTTGAAGGTAGTATACCTTCATTATTATGTGGTACTAGAAACATTGTTGTACTTTTGGTAGATCTAGGTTTAAGTCTTATATTTGCTCCTCTGTTGCCTATTGAATTGAAATTCTAGCTCATTCTTGGGCCATCTTTGGTGCTCTTGCCCATTTAATCTTAGTTCTTGCTTGGGAGAGATTTGTGGTCTTGCATTAAACTTAAGATATATTAATTTCTCCTTTTGTTTATAATGTTGTTGTTGTTTCCTCAACAATTTTGCTCCTTGTTGAGGATTAATATTGCCCTTCATTACAATATCCTCTTGTATTATACTTTTCAACAAAATATCCCTTTCCTCATCATCATCAAAGTAGGACATCATACCTACTCTAGTTATCCTAGTCTCTGGTTATTTCACCTTTATAGGAGAAATATATTCAGAGCTTAGAGTTTTTTGTTTTTGATAAACCTTTCCCTCATATTTTCCTTTCTTATTTTGTCCTCATGTGGCTACTTTGTCTGCTTCATCTTCTCTTGTGGCTCTACTCCTAGTGGAAACCATTTATGAAATAAACTTCTAGGACAATAACAAAATGGCATACATCCTTTTTTTGTTTTCTTTTGGTTGTTCCGTCAATCATGTTTTTTGACATTTTACCCATTTAATCAACTTTTTGACCAATTGAGAATACATAATTGTAGCCCAATTAACAAATTCTCCATTATATATTTTGGAAATCATCATGGTAAATTTATTACAAAAATATTGCACCTTATTTTTTTGATAGATAATGGGCAAAATTGCAATAATTTTATTGACATACTTTGTTTTTTTTTTATTAACTTTTGTTTTTGAACTAGGTTCAAAGTTTTTGGCATATGACATGTCTCCAAGCAATTCTTCATTTCTTGCATCCATATAGGTTTTATAGAAAACAATGATGCATTTATAATTTGATTTGAAATTCTCAATGGTTTTGAGCTATTTAGTAACCCCTAAACTACCACATGTGTTTTACCAAGCTTGTAGACTTTAGTGAATTCATACTCCAAAAATTAATAATAGCCATCTAGCTATCCTTCTAGACACATGTGGTTTGTTGACTAGATATATAAGAACCATGTGGTTTACATAAAACACAAATTTGTTTCCCAACATAAAATGTTTAAACTTATGTGAGCATAAACCATTACTAAGGCTTCTATATGTGTAGTAGTATAATTTTACTTTGTTTTATTTAGCAATTTAGAGGCATATCCTATAAGCTGGTCATACTTACTAATTGGGTTATGTGTTAACGTTGCACATACTACCAGTAATGATGCATCTATGTGCACATGAAACTCTAATTACCAATTTGGAGGTATCAGAATTGGTGCTTCCATATATCTTTGTTTAATCTGACCCCAAGCTTTTTAACACTCTATGGTCCATATAAAAGGTTTTGTCTTCTTCATTAGCTTTGTGATTAGTGCCATGATAAAGGCAAAGTTCTTGATGACACATTTATAAAATTGAGCCATACCATTAAAGACATGAATTTGTTGTGGGTTTATAGGTACTGACAACAATTGCCTTAACATTTTTGGGGGTCTAGTATTTTTCCCTCCTGAAAATACCATAAAGGCACATTTTTTTGGGTTAAGACTGATTCTATTTTCTTTGCATTTTTGAAAGCAAAGTCTGAGTTTCATCAAATGACTCTCCATATCACTATAAACCATGAAGTCATTTACAAATATCTTCATGAACTAGTTTAAATATTTTTTGAAAGTTTTGCTAAATATTCTTTGGAATGTTGGTGGCCCATATGGCATCACCATCCAAACAAAAGCTCCTCAATTTGTTACAAAGGTTGTTTTGTATCAATCTTCAAGGGCTATAAAAATTTGATCGTATCTTGAGTATCCATCTAAAAACAAATAGGCTTCATACCTTGCTATAATGTTTAGTACTTCATTAAAAAATGGTAAAAGATAAGGATATTTTTTGGTTACCTTATTCAATTTCTTAAAATCTACACAAATTCTTAGTTTTCCATTCTTCTTACTAACACTATAGGTGATAACCATGTAGCCTCTTCCACCGGTTGAATGAATTTCGTTGCTAATAGTTTGTCAATATCATGTTTGACAATTGCAACATAATTAGGGTTCAATCTATATTTTGTTTGATGTGTCAATGGGATTGAGGTGTTTAATTCAATTATGTGTTGAACCATTCTTGAGGTATGTCTTTTGGATCCAAGGTTATAAGTCCAAACAAACACATCTTTGAACTCATTGACTCAAGTCTGAAGCTCCTTAGTTTTTTCCTTTATTAATTATGCATTAACTTTGATGCAGTATGGATTTGCTTCTATACCAAGATTCAATTTAACAAGTTGTTCTTCAGTCAAAGTCAAACTTACTATTTGAAGGTTCTATACCTAAATTTTAGTTGGTGTTTCATCCACTTCAATATCAGCTTGGCTATGATGATAATAGGTTTCTAGATAAACTTTATCTTTAAATGATATCTCTAGTCTAACATTAAATTTTAATATTGTTATTGTTGAAGGCACCACTTTTACTACTCCTTGATCTAGTGCCCCTTACTATGGTTTAAATTTTTCATTGATTCTGATTTTTGACACTCCAATACTCAACAACAAATGTTTTTCCTTTGAGATAATGATTGTGTTAGTTGAAAACAACTTTGGTTCTATTTCAAAGATCAGATCTTCCTCTTCATTTGTTAGCCCTTCCAACAAGTCATAACAAACAAGTACTTGAGGTCTTTTGGTTTTTGCTCTTAATTTTTTGTTCTAATTATTCCATTACCTTGAATAATAATGACATTGTTGCCCTAGTCATGTGTAACCTTTGCGTCTTTGAGGCAAAGTCTTCTTAATAACATAAAATAACAAAAATCTACCACATTGTTTTGCAAAACAATAAATGTGGCTACATAAGGTATGCCATGTATGTGAATCTTCAAATTTATTGTGATTCCTAAAGGTCTGGTCATATTTTGATATGTCATTCTAGGTGGTACGGGTTGGTCTTAGTTTGGGTAAGCCTATTTTTGTTATGAGGTTTTCTATTATAATGTTTACACTTGCTCTTCCATCTAACAAAACATCTTCAACAATGTTCTTCCCAACTTGTATTTGGATAATTGCCATTTGTTTATCCACTTCTATAAATGTAATGATAACTTTAGAGTGTGTCTCAATCATTGTTGCTACACTAAACTTTGATATCACTTTAGTAATTATGTTAAGTTTTTCTAGCTTTAATTTCTACCACATATATTTTTTAAGATCTGGTGTTATTTTTAACAATTGACATAATCTCAAGGTATAGGCGGTTTCCATCATTTGTTTACTAATGTCTTAGAATATGTGTTCCATAGACATAACTTTGTTGTTAGGAATAACAAACATATTTTGTGGTAAAATTGGTTTTGTGGACACTTTAGTTTTCGATAATCCTACCCAACTTGTACTCCACGACGCTTTCTCCTTTTGATTCAAACTTTTTGTGGATCTTTTGCTTGCATCTCTTGTATTGTCTTAACAAAATATTATTATAGTATTTACTCCTCTTCCCAATCAGCAGCATACTTCTTCTTGATTGGCTTTCTGTCCTTGAACACTTGCTTTTCAATAACCTTGCTTTTGGTATTGGCCATGTTGACATCCATTATATGAATTGAAGGCTTGGCAACCTTGGGCTTTACCACAACTTGTTTTTCTATAGTCTTCACTCCTTTGTTCTTAAACATATTTTGCATGTCATTATACTTAGGACAATCTATGATTTTATGTCCAGTGTCACTACAGATATGATAGGAATACCTCACAGGTCTTTGTATTTTGATTTGTTGAATGGTAACCTAAGAAACTACTAGAATAAAGTCTTCCTTTCTTTTGACTTTACAATTTTCAACATTATGATTTGTCCTATGATAGATTGTATAATGCATTCTTGATTTTTTTGTAACTATTTGAGGTTTCTAGGTTAATATTATCTTATTACTTTGTGGTATTGATAAATTGCTTATAACCTCTAAATCAGAAATTCCTTTTTCACAAACCAAAGTTGCTTCCTTATATTGCTACATGGTTTCTTTCTTCATGCCTATTGTTGTTACACATATATATGGTTGTAATTCAAATTTGAAGATAATAATTAGGAAACTATTTGTTGTCTTGTGTTGAAAACTATTAGCTAACTTCAATAATCTTTCATAATAGACCTCCATTCTTTCATTATTTGCTTGCTTCATGTTTTTCAATTGCAAATAGACTTGCTCATTATTTTGAATTGTATTAAACCGTTTACAAAAAGCTAATTGTAATTCTACAAAATTATAATCTAGGTAATCTCCCATATAATTATAACACTAATCAAACACATTGTCAGTGAAGGTAAAACTAAACATATTAACAAATTCTGCATTTTTTGTTTCATCGTTTATTTTATTGGCTGCTTTAAAAACTCTGACATGAACATTTGGGTTAGAATCTTTCACATACTCACGATAGTTAAGTGGTCAATGATAAGATCTATTTGGTGGTAATGGTGGTTTGCTTGAATCCATCATTAACAATCCAAAATATCTTGAAGGTCTTGGAGGTCCTAGTTATTGGAAAGAACTTGAAAACAAGCAAGAAATGAAACACTCAAGGTTCATGAAATGGGACAATTGTATTAACTAACAAGAAGACTACAAAGGTTGTATGCTTCAAATACTATAATCACAAAACTATGACTTGCAATATCTAACAACGCTTGAAGGTTCTATGTGCACTCAAAACCATGAAAGGAAAGAATGAAAGACTACTCAAAAACCATTCCACTATATACTATCTCATAACCCTAAAGTAGCCGCCACTTAGCCCTAACCTAACTGCCACCTAACCCTAGCCGCCACCAAGCCCTAACCCTAGCCACCACCAGGCCCTAACCCTAGCCGCTGCCAAGCCCTAACCCTAGCCACCATCAAGCCCTAAGTAATTTCTTCTTCTAAACCCTAAACTATTCAACCTAATCTAACTACTACAAGGATGAGAATATTATTCATCCTTTTGATGAATGTTTAACACATTCATCTTCGTTGGGAATTAGAAACGAATAATTTTTCTAACATAAATCACATTCACTAACCTTGGGGATTAGAATCGAATAATATTTCTAACACTCCCACTTTATGAAGTTTTTAATCCAAACATGTTTATCAACTTATGATGTCATTTTTTGGATAATGCCTTAGTAAGGACATCCGCCACCATGTGTTCTGTTGGACAATATTCAAATTGAACTTCCCCATTTTCAATTCGTTCTCGAACAAAATGATGTTGGACATCAATGTGTTTTGTTCGTGCATGGTGAGTGGGATTTTTGGCTAATGATATTGTACCTTGATTGTCGCATCGAATCACCATCACTTTCTTTTCTTTCATCCATCGTAAATCCATCATCAATTTGGTTATCCACATGGCTTCTTTTGTGGCTTGGGTGTTCGCCATGTACTCCACCTCCGTGGTGGACAATGCTATTATAGGTTGTCATTTGCTACTCCAAGAAATGGCTCCACCTCCTGTGATGAAAACAAACCATGTGGTGGACCTCCTATCTTCAAGATCACCACCCCAATCCGCATCACAATATCCAAGCACTTCTTGGATGGTGTTGCACCGAATTGCAATTTCATTTGCAACGTACCTTGCAAATATCGAAAGATTCATTTGATGGCCATCCAATGCTCCATGCTAGGGTTGGCCATGTGTTGATTCAACACACTTATTGGGTATGCCAAGTTCGGTCGTGTGCACAACATGGCATACATTAAGGACCCAACCGCTTGTTGATATGGAAATCCCTTCGATTCATCATTTCCATTGGCATTCCTTTGTAACTTCATTTTGGGATCGAATGGAACTCCAATGGGCTTACATTCTTCCATTCGAAAACGCTTCAATATTTCCTTGAGGTATTTGATTTGGTTGATGTGTAAGAGTCGTTGATCACGATTCCTTTCCACCTCCATCCCCAAAAAGAAGTGCAACTCCCCAAGGTCCTTCATTTCAAACTTTTGACTCAACTCCTCTTTGATTTGCAAAAGTTTGTTTTGATCATTGCCCACCAAAATGAGGTCATCCACATAGACCACATTGAAAAACTTCACATCTCCCACTCGTGTCACATAAACACTAGGATCGGCTTCATTCTTCAATAAATTCAACGCTTTTGAAAAATGTATTTAACTTTTAATTCCATGCCCTTGGAGATTGTTTCAAACCATACAAGGACTTGTGAAGCTTACACACAAGATGTTCACCTCCTTGGTGCACGAACCCTTGAGGTTGCTCCATGTAAATCTCCTCTTCAAGCTCACCATTGAGAAATGCCATTTTCACGTCCATTTGATGGATCTCCATGTCTTCCAAAGCTGCTAATGCAAGAATACAACAAATAGATGTAAACTTCGCAACGGGTGCAAAAGTTTTGTTGTAGTCCATTCCGTAGGTTTGGGTAAAACCTCTTGCCACTAACCTGGCCTTGTAGTGTTCCACCTCCCCATTCACACCTTGTTTGATTTTGAACACCCATTTGCAAGAAACGGGTTTCCTACCAGGAGGAAGTGGTACCAAAGTCCATGTGTTGTTTGCCATGAGGGAATTATATTCTTCTTGCATTACGCATTCCCACTCCTTGGAATTTTCACATGTCAATGCTTCTTCAATATTTTGGGGCTCCTCCAAAAATGCAACGATGGCACACTCCACCTCCTTAGTAGCAATCCACCAATCTCGAGGCTATTCCCTTCATTGCCTTTGAGGTCTTTCCGTTGGCACATTAGATGGGTTATCATTGGAAACAACAAGTTTTTCATCCGATGAAGAACTTGGTGTGGATTCATTTTGCACACCTTCCGTTGTTGTTTTATTCAAAGGTGTACCTCGACTAAAGGTCAGTGGTTCTTCTCCTTCAACTTCTTTGTTCATAATTTCATCCACAACGACATTTTCTACTTTCTTGGGATGGAGCACACCACCTATTTCTTTTGATCTTTCAATGAACATGACATCTCTACTCTTGATGATTCTTTTCGTTTCTAGACACATCAAGCAATATGTTTTTGTGCCTTCATAATATCCTAAAAACACACAAGGCATGGACTTGGACTTTAATTTGGTCCTCTTCTCATCGGGGACATGTGCAAAGGCTTTACAACCAAATACTCTCAAATGAAACACATTGGGTTTCCTACCACTCCATGCTTCTTGAGGGGTCTTGGAATTAAGAGCCTTGGTTTGACATCGATTTTTGATGTACACCACAGTGTTCACCGCTTCGCCCCAAAATTCAAGTTCCAAACTTTGTGCAAGAATCATGCTTCTTGCACATTCCATGATGGTTCTATTGGCACGTTCTACAACACCATTTTGTTGTGGTGAATAGGGCGCACTTGTTTGTCATTGAATTCCACATTCCGCAAGAAATGCGTCAAATTTCTTGTACACAAATTCTCTTTCGTTGTCAGATCGTAACATTTTGATTTTGTGACTGATTTCATTTTCCACCAACGCCTTGTATTGTTTGAATTTTTCAAAGGCTTCTCCTTTGGCCTTCAAAAAATAAACATGAATTTTCCTTGAGAAGTAGTCAATGCATGTGAGAAAGTATCGCGCTCCATCGTGCGATGTAGTCTTCATTGGTGTTAGAAATACTATTCGTTTCTAATTCCCAATGTTGATGAATGTGTTAAACATTCATCAAAAGGATGAATAGTATTCACATCCTTATAATAATTAGGTTAGGTTGAGTAGTGGTGGCTAGGGTTTGGAAGTGGAGGCTACTTAAGGCTTGGTGATGGCTAGGGTTAGGGTTTGGCGGCAGCTAGGGTTAGGGTTTGGTGGCAGCTAGGGTTAGGGTTTGGTGGCGGGTAGGGTTAGGCGGCGGCTAGGTTAGGGTTAAGTGGCGACTACTTTAAGGTTAGGAGTTAGTATATAATGGAGTGGTTTTGAGTAGTCTTTCATTCTCTCCTTTCATGGTTTTTGAGTGCACATAAAACCTTCAAGCTTTGTTAGTTGTTGTAAGCTATAATTTTGTGATTGTAGCATTTGAAGCATATAACCTTTGTAATCTTCTTGTTAGTTAATACAAATGTTCCATTTCATGAACCTTGAAGCTTTCATTTCTTGCTTGTTTTCACGTTGTTTCCAATAGGTTATGGGCCCACACCAAACAAGAGAAAGGACATTGTGTTAGAACAAGAAGTAGTGAAAGGTTTTGAGCTTGTATTGCATAGAAAAAAGGAGAGAATCCTTTTGAGACAAGGTTCTTAGTTTGCAAAGTGAATGGGAGTTCATTTCCAAGTGGTGGCATATAAGGAGCTTGCAACTTTTCCAAGTGAATGGGAGGTGTGGAAGAGACTTCTTCAAAGTGTTGTAAGTTCTTAAGTGTGGAAGAATGTTCTTCAAGTCTTTAAGTTTCAAGTTTTAAGTTCAAAAGTGTGAAAGAGATTTCTTTAAGTTTTTGAGGTTTTCAACGTTGAAGTTTGAAATAGTGTGTGGAAGAGAGTTCTTCGAGTTGTTGAAAGTTTCAACATTGAGGTTTGAGGTGTAAGAAAAGTTTTTTCAAGTTGTTGAAAGGTTTAAGTTTCAAGTGTGTTAAAGAGAGCTCTTTGCCAATCCTACAAGTTTCAAGCCAAATTTCAAGTTTGTGCAATAAAGTTTTTAAGTGTTTGAAGGTTTCTTATAAAGGTTTTGTTTTGTGACATATAGCCATTGAGTGGGAGAGATTTCAAGTGAGGTCTTCAAACATTATTAAGCTTTTCAACTTCAAATTCTCCCACTTGCACTTCATTTGAATACAAAAACATAGAGTGTTTGTTTTAGCATTTGTGTTTAACAAAATGTCATCATTCCAAATGGAGTCTTTGAAAGTCATGGAAAAGTTCGATGGTGGCAACTTTCACCTTTGGAAGTTCAAGATGCGCATGATGCTTTCTAATCACGGGCTTTGGAAGTTTGTTGATGGGAGTGCAACAATTCCCCATGATGAAGATCAAATCACAGATTATAACGAAAAGGCGACCAAGACATTTGCACTATTTTATGAACATCTCACAGATGCACAACTTGCACACATTCAATATTGCGAAAATGTCAAAAGCGTTTGGGAAACACTTTGCGGTGTCCATGAAGCCAAGACCATAAAAAACAAGTTGTTCCTTCGAAAGAGGTTCTTCACCATCAAAATGCAAGAAGGGGAGTACTTGCTTACGCACATCAACATGGTGAAGGCGCTTGCGGATCAATTACGTTCCATTGAGGTGAACATTGAAGATGAGGACGTGTACGTGGTATTTTTCATGAGCCTTCCCCCATCTTTTGATAACTTGGTCACGAATTTGGAGTCCATGTCAACCAAGGATGTTGACCTTCAATTCATCGTCGCTCGATTGCTTCATGAATTTTCCAAAAGAAAAGAAAGTGAAAGTAAAGGGAATGTCGCATTGCTTAATAAAACCCATAAGGCAAATAAAAAGCTTTGCTTTTATTATAAAAAACCCGGACATTTTGTGAGGAATTGTTTGAAGAAGAAGAGCGATGAAAAAGAAAAGGCAAACCAAGCTTGTGATGATCAAGAACAAATGTTTGTTACCGCCTTGAGTGCTAATGATCATGCGAGAAACGATTGGATCATCGATTCTGGCGCAACGCAACACATGATGTTCGAACGAAAGTGGTTCACCACTTACGAATCCATCATTCCACGAAAGGTGTACATGGGAGATGACACCATTTTGGAGGCCATTGGCAAAGGGAGCATCAAGGCCACAATGCAAATTGGAGGTAAAATGTTGCTTACAACCATCACAGAAGTTCTTCATGTTCCAAAAATGAAGAATAGTCTCATTTCCATTAGCAAATTCATTTCGGAAGGCTTGAAAGTGAAGTTTGACAAGGATGGTTGTAAGGTCAACAATGTCCATGGAACTGTTGTGGCGCAAGCACGAAGGGAGAAGAACTTGTATCTTCTCAATGTCAATGTTTGAAAGGAGAGTGTGAATGTGGCAAAGTCTTCAAATGAAGGAGCTACGCTTTGGCACCAAAGATTCGACCACCTCAACATGGCGAGTCTTAATAAGTTGGAGAATATGGTCAATGGCATGAATTTGAAAGAAGTGCCATTGCACCATGTGTGTGAAGCTTGCATTGAAGGCAAACATCAAAGGACATATTTTCCTAAAGATGAAACGATTAGGGCTTCCAAACTTTTGGAACTTGTGCATAGCGATGTGTGCGGATCGATGAAGACCACATCTCATGGTGGAGCATGATACTTTGTCACCTTTATCGACGACTTTTTGAGAAAAATTCATGTTTACCTTTTGAAAGCGAAAGGAGAAGTGTTCGACAAATTCAAGGCATACAAGGCCTTGATGGAGAATCAAATCGGCATGAAGATCAAAACCTTGTGATCCGACAACGGAGGAGAATTTGTGTCCAAAAAGTTTGATGATTTTTTGCGTGAATGTGGAATCGAACGTCAAACAAGTGCACCCTACACACCACAATAAAATGGAGTTGTAGAACGAGCTAATAGGACCATCATGGAATGCGCTAGAAGCATGATTCGTGCACAAGGACTTGACTTGGAGTTTTGGGCGGAGGCGGTGAACATGGCGGTTTACATCAAAAATCGATGCCCAACTAAAGCTCTTGATTCAAAGACCCCACAAGAAGCGTGGACCGGTGTGAAGCCGGATGTATCCATTTGAAAGTTTTTGGTTGCAAAACATTTGCACACATTCCAGATGAAATAAGAAACAAATTAGAGTCCAAATCCATACCTTGTGTGTTTCTAGGGTATTTTGAAGGGACCAAAGCATATCGCTTGATGTGTCTAGAAACCAAAAGGATCATTAAGAGTCGAAATGTTGTGTTCCTCGAAGGGACGGAAGAAGTAGAAGGTGTTCGTGATAAGAAACCCCTTTCAAACCAAGTAGAACACCTTGTTGTGGATGAAGTCAATGAACTTGTGAAGGATGTTAATCCTATATCTTTGAAGGCAAGACCAACGAAAGACGTGGAAGGTGATGAATCTACAACAAACTCTTCTTCGGAAGAAGAACTTGCTTCATCACAAGATGAGGGTTTGAATGAACCACAACAAGATGGACCAAGAGAAAGGCCCCAAAGACAACGTAAGGAGTGGCCTCATGATTGGTGGGTTGCCACCAAAGAGGTGGAACGAGCCACCATGGCATTTTCGGAAGAACCCCAAACTGTGGAAGAGGCATTGAATGGCGAAGATGCAAAGAAGTGGGAGATTGCCATGCAAGAAGAATACGACTCTCTTCTTGTCAACAACACTTGGTCCTTGGTGCCACTCCCCAAGGGTAGAAAGCCCATTTCTTGAAAATGGGTGTTCAAAATCAAACATGGGGTCCATGGCGAAGTCGAATGGTACAAGGCGAGACTTGTGGCAAGAGGTTTCACGGAAACATTTGGAGTCGATTACAATGAAACTTTTGCACCCGTTGCAAAGTTTGTGTCAATTCGTTGTATCCTTGCATTAGCGGCCATTGAAGACATGGAGATTCATCAAATGGACATCAAAACTACATTTCCTCAATTGTGACCTTGAAGAGGAGATTTACATGGAGCAACCCGAAGGATTCACACATGAAGGCGAACATCTTGTGTGTAAGCTTCACAAGTCATTGTATGGCTTGAAACATATCCAAGGGCTTGGAACCAAAAGCTAGACACTTTCTTGAAAAACATCGAGTTTACGAGAAGTGATGCGGATTTTAGTGTGTATGTTGCGTAAGTGGAGGATGTGAAATTTTTCATCGTCGTCTACGTCGATGATTTCATCTTGGTGTGCAATAATAAGGACAAGCTTTTGTTGTGAAGGAAGAACTTTCTCGAAAGTTCGAAATGAAAAATCTTAGCGATTTGCATTTTTTCCTTAGCATGGAAGTGGAAAGGGATCGTGCACAACGTCTTCTTTACACCAACCAAATTGGGTATCTCAAGGAGATTCTCAAATGCTTTCGCATGGAGGATTGCAAAGCCATTGGAGTGCCACTTGGTCCCAAGATGAAGTTGAAGAAGAATGTGAACAAGGATGATGAAATGGTGAAGGTTCCTTATCAACAAGCCGTGGGATCCTTGATGTATGCCATGTTGTGTACTCGACCTGATTTGGCATAACCAATAAACGTGGTGAGTCAACACATGGCCAATCCAAGCTAGAACATTGGATTGCGGTGAAACACATTTTTCGATACTTGCAACGCACATTGCAATTCAAATTACGCTTCGGAGGATTATCACCCCAAGATGTGGTCGGATATTGTGATGCGGATTGGGCCGGTGACCTTGAGGATAGGAGATCCATCACAGGGTTTGTATTCATGATGGGAGGTGGAGCCACTTCGTGGAGTAGCAAACAACAACCCACAATCGCTTTTCAAGAACGGAGGCCGAATA
>Ga0209208_10003643_pt1 | contig 22033 bp, 21 predicted proteins | sample S1TSphfallax_3_FD_187694 | JGI IMG/M metagenome (GOLD analysis project Ga0209208, IMG submission 187694) | Host-associated microbial communities from peat moss isolated from Minnesota, USA - S1T2_Fd - Sphagnum fallax MG (SPAdes) (version 2) | ecosystem: Host-associated > Plants > Peat moss >...
GAAGCGGCCGATGCCGACATTCGCAGGCGCGTGGCTGCCAAAGAAGTCATCATCGGTTTTGGGCATCCGGTTTATACGGTCTCGGACCCGCGCAACGAGGTCATCAAAGAGGTCGCGCGGACGCTCGCACACGGCGCCGGCGAGCTGACCGGATTCGCGGTCGCCGAACGTATCGAGTCGGTCATGCGCGAGACCAAGAATATGTTTCCCAATCTCGATTGGTTCTCGGCCGTTTCCTATCATCTGATGGGCGTGCCGACCGCGATGTTTACGCCCTTGTTCGTGATCAGCCGCACGACCGGCTGGGCGGCGCACGTCATCGAGCAACGCATCGACGGCAAGATCATCCGCCCGAGCGCCAACTACACGGGCCCTGCGAATCTCAAGTTCGTTCCCTTGGCCGAGCGTCCCTAAGTGTTCGATTCATCAATTCAAAGATAAGAAGACTCCTTGCATGTCACACGATTACAAATCAGCCGAACGGCCGGTCGCCGACGACTTGCTGCAAACCATTGCCGACTACGCGCTGCGCGCCAAGATCGAGAGTCCGCTCGCGTACGAGACGGCCGCTTATTGCCTGATGGACACCTTGGCCTGCGGTTTTCAGGCTTTGAAGTATCCGGCTTGTACGAAGTTGCTGGGGCCGGTGGTGCCGGGCGCGACCCTGGCGGGCGGGTCACGGGTTCCCGGCACGGACTTTGAACTCGATCCCATCAACGCCGCGTTCAATATCGGCTGCATGATTCGCTGGCTCGATTTCAACGACACCTGGCTCGCTGCCGAATGGGGCCATCCGTCCGACAATCTCGGCGGTATTCTCGCGGTTGCCGATTACTTGTCGCGGCGCGGCCGGCCCGTCACGGTTCGCGACGTGCTCACGGCCATGATCAAGGCGCATGAGATCCAGGGCATCCTCGCTTTGCAGAACAGCTTCAACCGCGTCGGGCTCGATCATGTGCTGCTCGTGCGCGTCGCATCAACCGCGGTCGTGACCGCGATGCTCGGCGGCACGCATGAGCAGATCGTCAATGCGGTCTCGAACGCGTGGATCGACGGTGGCGCGCTGCGTACCTATCGACACGCGCCGAATACCGGTTCGCGCAAGAGTTGGGCTGCCGGGGATGCAACCAGTCGCGCCGTTCGCCACGGTTTATTCGCGCTCAAGGGTGAAATGGGCTATCAGTCCGCGCTCTCGGCGCCCAAATGGGGATTCCAGGATGTGTTATTCAAGGGCAAGCCGGTCGTTCTGGCGCAGCCGCTGGCCTCCTACGTCATGGAGAACGTGCTGTTCAAGATTTCCTTTCCCGCGGAGTTTCACGCGCAAACCGCGGTTGAGGCGGCGATGAGCCTGCACCCCTTGGTGCGCGACAGGTTGGATGCGATCGCGCGCATCGTGATTGAAACCCAGGAGCCCGGCGTGCGCATCATCGACAAGACCGGGCCGCTTGCCAACCCTGCGGACCGGGATCATTGCATTCAATACATGGTGGCGATCCCGCTGTTGTTCGGACGGTTGAAGGCGTCCGATTACGAGGACCAAGTCGCCCAGGATGAGCGCGTCGATGCGCTGCGTGCCTTGATGCAGGTCGTCGAAAATTCGACCTTCACGCAGGAATACTACGACGCCGAGAAGCGCTACATCGGCAATGCCGTGCAAGTGTTCTTCAAGGACGGCACGGCGACTGCGCGCATCCAAGTGGATTATCCGATCGGACATCGCAAGCGTCGCGCCGAAGGGATTCCGCTGCTGGTCGAGAAGTTTCAGACCAGCGTGGCCGCGCACTTTGCGGCGAAGCAGAGCGAGTCAATCAAGGCCTTGTTCGCGGATCCGGTCGCATTGGCGGCGATGCCGGTTGCAGATTTCATGGCTAGCTTGGTCAAACCGGGCTAGCGCAGGAGGACCTGCATTAGTGTGGAAGAGACGAACAGCCGCCCGTTGGACTCCTGGGCGGCTGTTCAAACCCGTTTCTTACTTGATGAGGTACAAAATCGCGATCGTGAGCAGCCCCATTCCAAGCAGTAAAACGTTGTGGCCCCAACGGGCAACCGATGCAAGCATGATCAATCTCCAGTTAACGCTCGATACGACTCAGCACGGTGCGTGTGATGAATCTCGATGCCCTATTATGGTCACTCGGGCCAGAATTTCCAGGCCATGGGTCTCGCTGCGAATTTTTAATTAAGTGAATTAAAACAGCTACTTGCGAGTCAACCGAGACAATTTTTCATCGTCGGTTGAAAAGATCTCAGGGCGCGTCGAAAAGTGTGTTTCTTGCACTAAAAAGAGGCGACCGCTGCGCCGAGCCGGCCTGATTGCGGTTGGCGCAATGCAGCGGTAGCTTGGCCAAGTTGTGGACGCGGCTGAATCCCAACCGAGAAGGAGCAGGGGAGTTGAATACCGCCTTGGTTTGGAACGGCAATTGGGCCTGGAGTCTGCCGTTGATGGTGCTCAGCGTGATCGTGCACGTGAGTGCGCTTGCCGTCATCAACGAACGAGTGGTTCATTTTAGCGGTGCCTTGAAGGCCCGCCACAACTTCATGTTCGTGTTCGCCTTGGTGCTTGGCGTGACGACCCTGCTCGCGATCCTGTTGCACGTGCTCGAGGCCGGCATCTGGGCCATGGTTTATTGGATTCTCGGTGCTCTACCGAGCGGGACCTCGGCATTTCTGTACTCCTTGGGCGCGATGACGACCTATGGCCATGAACCGGTTTATCTCGCCGATCATTGGCGCCTCATGGGCGCATTCGAAGCCGTGAACGGCATGATTTTGTTCGGGCTCACTACCGCCTTTCTCTACAGCATGGTGCGCGAGGTGTGGCCGAACACGAGGACTGACGCACGCATGTAATCTCGCGGATAGGTCGCAATCACCCGACGCCGCTCGGTGGCACGACGGCTGCGTGGCTCAGCGCACGGTAGCTCCTACGCCTCACGAATGCGATCACCATGTCAGTGTTGATGACCGCGTCTTGACCCTGTCGGGCACCGTGACGAACTGGTGGCAGCACTACCTGATGCGCAATACGGCTTGGAATGCGCCGGGCGTCGAGCTCGTCCGCGATCGTTTGCAGATCGCCCACTAGCCGGTATTGCGCCGGCGCACCTATGCTGCGCTCACGCGCACGACGAGCTTGCCGAAGTTTCGCCCGCTCAATAGGCCGATGAATGCCTCTGGCGCATTCGCGAGTCCCTCGACCACGTCTTCACGGTACTTGATGCGTCCGGCCGCGAGCCAGGGAGTCATTGCGGCGAGGAACTCCGCCTGACGCCCCGCGTAGTCTTCGGAAATGATGAATCCGCGCATCGTTAAGCGGCGTTTGAGTATCGTTCTCTGCAGCAGCCCCATTCGATCCGGCCCGGGCGGCGGCGCACTCTCGTTATAAAGCGCGATCAGCCCGCAAACGGGAACGCGCGCGCGCGCGTTCAACAACGGCAGCACAGCGTCGAACACTGCACCCCCGACGTTTTCAAAATAGACGTCGATTCCCTTGGGGCATGCGACCGCGAGGCGCTCCGGCAGGTCCGGGGCGCGATGATCGATGCAGGTATCGAATCCTAGTTCGTCGCTGACGTAGCGGCATTTCTCGGCGCCGCCGGCAATGCCGACGACTCTGCAGCCGAGGATCTTCGCGACTTGACCGACGACCGAGCCGACTGCGCCGCTCGCCGCCGCAACCACGACCGTCTCGCCGGGCTGCGGATTTCCGATATCCATCAATCCCATATAGGCCGTAAATCCCGGCATACCGAGAACACCGAGATACTGCGACGGGTGCTTTGTCTCGGGATCGAGGCGCGTGAGGCCGATGCCGTTGGACAGCGAGAACTCCTGCCAACCACCATACCCGAGTGCGATGTCGCCGCGCGCAAAGCCCGGATGCTCGGACGCTTCGACCACCGATACCGTGCCGCCTACCATGACCGCCCCGACCTCCACGGGCGGCGCGTACGAAGGTGCATCGGACATGCGGCCGCGCATATAAGGATCCAGGGACAGATAAAGCGTGCGCAGCAGCAACTGCCCTGGCTGAGGCACAGGGATAGGCACGGTCTCGGTACGGAAATCCGTCAGGCGCGGCGTGCCCTCCGGCCGGGCTGCAAGCACAATCCGGCGATTGAGGACCGAGGAGTCTGGCATGGAGTTTCTCTGGTTGGTGAGCGGTGCGGAGCGGGCGGCGAACCGAGGTCTCGCCCGCGAATCCGTACAGTCAGTATCGCACAGAGCAAGCGATCGCCCGCAATCTGCGCCAGAATCGGCGTGCACCGAGCGGGGCGGGCGCGCTAGAGTTCCGGACAAACGGGCGTGTACCGCCGGCCGTCGATCACTTATGCGGCGGGCGAGACTGCCTTTGGTTTGTTTCTGGTGGCGGCAGGGGAGCGAGTGAGCGCGTGCTGCGTGGCGATGCCGGCCGCGGAGGTTACCGCTGGGGGGTCGAGCGCAAGCGCGTATTGATCGATCGCGGGCGCGCTGACTTGACCGGTGCGCGCAGCCCGGCGGCCGGTACTGCGCGACGCGGCTCCTTGGCTTGCGCGGCAATGCTCGATTGAATCAGCGCATGCCGTTCTCTGCGCTTCAAGGGTTTTGGCGAGGCTTCGATCAAATCGGCCTCCGCAACGAAGTCCGCCGGCGTGCGCTGCTCACCCCCGGGGCGAAACGGGAAGACCTCGTGCAAGCGACCCGCTGATACCAGCTCGACCAATTCCCCCTCGTCGAGGGTGCTGAGTCGCATCACGGCGGCGACCACGGACTCGAGCGTCGCCGGAGTCGCGGGATTGGTGCCGATAAAAGCCTGCGGTGAAACCACCTTCTTGGTGCGCATGCCGGAACTATACCCCAGGGGCTGTGCCCGGAAGTGAGGGATTTCCTACGCCCACACGCTGTGCGAGCCGACTGTTGCCAGTATCCCTGCGTTCAAAAATGGTCATCGGTCGCGGGCGGATCAGCCGCCCATGTTTCACACTTGGAGGAGCTTGCAATGGACACCCAATCAGACAATGCGGATAACCGTGAGTTCAAGGACAACGGCCAGTTCAAAGAGCTATTTGATGGCGTCGACGATCTGATCGAGCGAGTCGCCGCCGTACCGAGTCCTGACGTTCAGAAGATTCGCGCGAAGGCGCGCGTGGCCCTCCGTGCGGCGAGCAGCGCCGCGCGGGACAGCGCCGCACACCTCGGCCGCCGGGCCCGTCAAATGGCCAGTACGACTGATGGCTACGTGCGCCAGTCGCCGTGGCAGGCCGCGGCGCTCACGGCGCTCGTCGGCTTCGTTGCCGGGCTCGCCGTCAGCCGGCGGCGCAGTGTCGGTTAAGGACTGCCACATGCTTGGCCCGCGCGAGGCGACGACACGCCAATTGAGCCGGCGCCTGTGTCTGCGTATGTCGGCAGGCGTTCTCTACGCGCAAGTGCTCGCGAGCCTTGCAGCGGCCGCCCCGCCGTCTCATCGCGCAGCCGGCGAAGCGCATCGTGAGCTGTTGCCACACGGTGCGGTGAGCCCGAGACTGGATCTGCATGCCCCGGCGGTGCATTCCGAGCTCGCCGTGCGAGAGTCGGCGATGGCCTCTGAAGCGAGCAGCTCCAACCTGGCGCCTGCAGATGCGTTGTGGCTCCAACCGGCCTGGCATGGCGATGCCCCTCAGCTACGGGATCGGACCGCGGCCCAAGAACTTGTGCACGGCATGCGCCGCAATGGCGTGCCCTTGGCGCGCCTGTGGCAGGGGCGTGGCGCCCTGTTTAGCGTCGGCCTGAGCCCGAAGGGCAAACCCGGTCTTTGGTTCACCAAGCAGCTGCCCTAGCGTAGGCAAGCACAGTCAACGGTAAGTCTCATGCGAGTCGGAGGCCTCGAGTTCCGCGGCGAGCGGCGCGTGATTGAGCAGCGCTACCATGCCCACCCCGCCGAGCGTGTTCCCAAGCAGGGTCGGCACGAGAAACTTAGCGCAGTAATCCCAGATCGACGCATCGCCCGAGAACACTGCGAACGCCGCCTCCACCGATCCGGCGACGATATGCGAGAAACGGCCCACGCCGACAATATAGGTCAGGAAGATGATGACGAGAATTTTCGACGTGCCGGCGCTCGGCAGCAGCCACACCATGACGGCAATCAGCCAACCCGCGAACACGGCCTTGATCAAGGTGGGCCAAAACGGGCCGTTGATCGCGTCATGCGCAATCGCAGCCAGGCTCGCATGCGTGGCCTGCGGAAAGACGTCGGGTAGGCTGATGATCCCCGCGACGATGAACGTGCCAAGCAGGTTGCAAGAAAGCACGATGAACCAGAAGCGCAGCGTCGCTTGCACGGTGGCCCGATCGCGCCGCACGAGGACGGGCAGCACGGCAGTCAAGGTGCTCTCGGTGAACAGAGCCTGGCGCCCAAGTATCGTGATCAGAAAGCCGACCGTATAACCGATGCTGTCGATGAGTCGTGACCATGGCGCATCGGGGAGGCCACTTTGAATCAGCGCAAGACCCAGGAATGAGAAACCCATCGACAAACCGGCCGCGACGCCTGACCACGCGAGCGAGCCGGCGGGTCGCTTCAGTTCCGTTTCCCCCTCTTCGCGCAGGACTTCATGGATGACGACCGCACGAATCGACGAGTGTTCGACTGCCTGATCGCGATCAATGGCATCCAGGGGTCCCGAATGGTCGCCCTGGTCAGGATTCTTACGGCCGGCCCGTTTGCGCTGTTCCGGAGGGCGCTTCGCATTGTTTGCCATGTCGACAGAGAGTATTTCCCGGCATCAAGTACGCCTGATGTCAGAGTCCGGCGCGTACCGCTGTGAGAATTCCGGCAGGACCTTGTACAGGTTTAATGACCGTCCAGTGTCCGCTTTGCGGCATTACTTTTGACCGCAGATCCGGGTAATTTAGCGAACGCCACCCGGCCGCAGGCCGAGACGCCAGGATCGCTGGATGCCAGTTAGAAAAGAGTCGCCGGCCAAGGCCGTTCCAGAGGCAGAGTTGCCGTTTCTCGACGGAGGCGGTGAGGCCGCGCGCGTGATTGCCGCGTTCGATTGGTCCACGACTCCACTTGGCCCGATCTGCGGCTGGCCGCGCAGTATTCGTACGACCGTTGCGCTGTTGCTGCGCTCGCCCGTGCCCATGGTCCTGCTCTGGGGTCAGGAGGGCATCATGCTCTATAACGATGGATATGCTCGCATTGCCGGGGGAAGACATCCGGCCGCCATGGGCTCTCGAGTTCGCGAGAGCTGGCCGGAGATCGCGGCGTTCAACGACCATGTCGTGCGGACCGGTCTTGCCGGTGGCACCTTGAGTTATGCCGATCAACTGCTGACGTTGAAGCGCGATGGATACTGGGAAGACGCTTGGCTGAACCTCGATTATTCGCCCGTGCTCGATGACGCCGAACGACCCGCCGGCGTCATCGCCATCGTCGCGGAGACGACCGCGAAGGTGCGCTTGCAGAAATGGCAGGCCGATGAACGTGAGCGTCTACAGCAAATGTTTCACCAGGCGCCGAGCTTCATGGCGATGCTGAGCGGACCGGAACACGTGTTCGTGCTCGCCAACGAAGCCTATCGGCAGCTCATCGGCGGCCGCGATATTCTCGGGATGTCTGTGCGCCAGGTTTTCCCGGATGTCACCGGACAGGGATTCTTCGAACTGCTCGATCAGGTGTATGCCTCGGGCAAGGCATTTTCTGGCACGGCCGTACCGATCAAGCTGCGCCGCTCTCCAGGTGGTCGCGACGATACGCGTTATTTGGATTTCGTCTATCAGCCGCTGCGCGATGGTCGGGGGCGAGTCGTCGGCATCTTCGTCGACGGCTCCGACGTCACCGATCGCGTGCTCGCAGAGACGGCCAACCGTGCGACCGAGTCCGTGAACCGTCAGGTGCTCGACAGCGCATTGGACTACGCCATCGTTGCCGTAGACCTTGGCGGCAAGGTCACGCGGTGGAACGAAGGCGCGCGCCAGATCATGGGCTGGACCGAGGAGGAAATGCTGGGCCAGGATCTCGATCGAATTTTCACCGCGCAAGATCGTGCCTCCGGGCGTGCGCAGCTCGAAATGCAATTGGCCTTGGAGCGTGGCCGTGCCAGCGATGAACGCTGGCATGCGCGTCGCTCCGGCGAGACGTTCTGGGCGAACGGCGAGCTCACGCCGATCATCGATCAAGCCGGCAAACCGATCGGTTTCGTCAAGGTGCTGCGCGATCGCACCGAGCAGCACCGCGCGAACGAGGCCTTACTGGAATCCGAGCGGCGCTTGCGTCGCGCCCAGGAGGCAGGTCGGATCGGGGTGTTCTCGCTCGACCTGAAAACACGCATCGTGAGCGGCAGCGCAATGTTCTTTCGCCTTTACGGCATCGACGCTGTCGAGGCCGTCACGGAGACAGAGATCGCGGCGCTAGTCGTTCGTGAAGACTGGCAGGAGATTTCCGCGCAGCGCAACTTCGCGCTCGAAACCGCCAAGCTCGAGGTCGAATACCGCATTCGCCGCGCCGACGATGGCGAGCAGCGCTGGCTGTCGCGCAAGGCAGAGTACGAACGGGATGAGGCTGGGCGGCCGAACCGTTTGGTCGGTGTCGTGCAGGATGTCACGGAGCAGCGGCTGGCACGCCTCGAAGCGGAACAGAGCGCCGCGCAATTCCTGAAACTCGCTCAGACGCTGCCGAATCAGGTATGGACCGCCCAGCCAAACGGGGGGCTCGACTGGTGCAATGATCGCGTCTACGAATATACGGGCCACAAGCCCGGCGAACTGCTCGGGGACTCCTGGGGTGAGACCGTGCACGGCGATGATCTACCGTCCGCAGAGCAACGCTGGCAGAGCGCGCTGCAATCGGGTGAAATCTACGAGGCGGAATTTCGCTTGCGTCGGCATGACGGCGTTTATCGTTGGCATCTCGCTCGCGCCTTGCCGATCGTCAGCGGTGAGCGCGGCATCGTGCGCTGGGTCGGCACGAACACGGACATTCACCAGCGTAAACTGGCCGAGGCTCGCAGCGCCCGCGATCGCGATCGCATCTGGGCGTTGTCGCAAGAAATCATGTTGATCTGCGACGCGGCGGGTCTGATCAGAGCCGCCAACCCATCGACCGCCCGTCTGCTTGGCTGGAGCGAAGACGAAATGATCGGGCACGCTGTTTCTGAGTTCATTCATACGGATGACCTCGGCAGCGCGAGTGCGGCGCTTGCGCGACTCGCGCAGGGTCCGACCAGCTTCGCCATGGAGAGCCGCTTTCGTACGAAAGATGGGGGTGCGACCCTGATCTCATGCTCGGCAGAGCCCGCGGGCGAAGTGTTTTACGTCGTCGGCCGTGATGTAACTGCACAACGGGCCGCCGAGGAGGCGCTGCGACAGTCGCAGAAAATGGAGGCGGTCGGCCAGCTAACGGGCGGCATTGCGCACGACTTCAACAATTTGCTCCAGGGCATCACGGGCAGTCTGAATCTGATCCAGAAGCGCATCGCCGAGGGGCGGATCAATGAGCTCGACCGGTTCATCGGCGGAGCCATGACCTCGGCGCAGCGTGCGGCTGCGCTCACGCACCGCTTGTTGGCATTTTCGCGACGGCAACCCCTCGATCCGCGCGCGCTACGCGTCGATCCCCTCGTGACGTCCATGGAGGATCTGCTGCACCGTACGCTCGGCGAGAGCATTCGACTCGAGCTCAACCTGGGTGCGGATCCGTGGCTGACGATGTGCGATCCAAACCAACTCGAGAGCGCGGTTCTAAACCTCGTGATCAATGCGCGCGATGCGATGCCTGACGGCGGTCGCCTGCTGATCGAGACGCGTAACGTCGAGGTCGACGGCGCCCACGGGATACGCGCGAGCGACGTCAATGCGGGTCAATACGTCTGCATCACGGTCGCCGACTCCGGTACCGGTATGAGCGCAGACACGATCAACAAGGCGTTCGAGCCGTTCTTCACGACCAAGCCCTTGGGACAGGGAACGGGGCTCGGACTATCGATGATTTATGGTTTCGTGCGGCAATCCGGCGGCTTCGTCAACATCGACAGTGAACTTGGGCAGGGAACGCAGGTCACGCTGTATCTGCCGCGGCATCGTGGCACGGCCGATGCGGACGAGCCGACATCGGTGCCGAATTCGGTCCATGGCGCGCGCAAGAATGAAACCGTGCTCGTGGTCGAGGACGAGCCGGTCGTGCGTGCGCTGATTGTCGAAGTGCTGCGTGAACTGGGATATCGCGCCATTGAGGCGGCAGATGGCCCGGCCGGCCTCGCCATGCTCGAGTCGAAGCAAGCCATTGAGTTGCTGATCACGGACATCGGCTTGCCGGGGCTCAATGGCCGTCAAATCGCCGAGGCCGGCCGCGGCCTGCGCCCCAATTTGCGCGTGCTGTTCATGACGGGCTATGCCGAGAATGCGGCCATTGCACCAGGATTCCTCGAGCCCGGAATGACGATGATCACGAAGCCGTTTGCGATGGATCAACTCGCGTTGCGCATTCGCGAAAGTCTCGAGGAGGGTTGAGCCGGCACCCGTGCTGTCGCGCGCCGACGATGAGTCAGTGGTGCGCGCCGTGGGCGGCCGGAGCGAGCGCCGCGCGAACGAACCCCGTTCGCAGCGCCAGCACCCAATCGCGGCGGCCGCGTTGCTCGGCGAGCTTCGCGGCGGCGTTCCAGTCATAAGGCACGGCGATCAGCTCGACGCTCCAACCTGCGGAACTGCGTTCCGCGATGGCGTAACGCGCATGCGGCGATCCCATCTCGAGCACATGCGGGATCGGATGATGGCCGGCATACGCCTGGATGCCGACACTGCCCGGGTTGACGATGACTTGGCTCCCGGTCGACCGCGCACCGCGCGGAATGTGAGCCACTCGGGGTATGTGGGAATGACCACAGAAGATCAGTTCCGCGTCGCAGTCGCCGGTGCGGGCCTCGATGGCTGCCAAGCTCGTTGGAACGAGATCTCCCGCGACAATGTCCTCGAGGTAGCAATCAACGTCGTTCGCCGGAGTCGCATGACACAAAAACACCTGCTCCGTGAGGCGCAGCGTGGCCGGCAAACCGCTGAGCCACTCACGCTGCTGGGCGGTGAGGGTTTCTGCTGCGTAGCGGTCGGACAAGCTCATGGAGGCAAGGTCCGCCGCGAGCAGCTGTCGTTCGTGATTCCCGCGTATCGTCGGGAACCGGAGTGCCATCAAGCGCTCCGCGGTCGCGCTCGGCTGTAACGCACCGGACACGATGTCGCCCAGATTGACGGTTAGATCGACGCCGCGACGGCCGATATCGGCGAGCACCGCGTCGAGCGCGCCGAGGTTGCCGTGAATGTCGGAGATGGCCGCGATTCGCATACGGCATAATAGATATCGTCAGTGGGTAACGGTAGGGGTGTCGCAATCATGGACTTGAATCTCAAACAGAAAATCGCCTTGGTCACCGGCAGTACGGCCGGCATCGGTAATGCCATCGCGACCTCTTTGGCGCGCGAGGGCGCGACCGTGATCGTGAACGGCAGGAGCCAAACGGCGGTCGACGCCGCAGTCGCGGCGATGCGCACGGCGACTACCGGCGACGTGCTGGGATTCGCGGGAGACTTGACGCTGGCAAAGGCCGCCGAAGAGCTCGTGCGCGCGCATCCGAAGGTCGACATCCTGGTCAATAATCTCGGGATTTTCGAGGTGCGCGCGTTTGCCGACATCACCGATGACGATTGGCGGCGTTTCTTCGACGCCAACGTGCTGAGCGGCGCGCGCCTCGCGCGTCTCTATTTCCCACAGATGCTCGCGCGTAATTGGGGGCGCATCATTTTTATCTCGAGCGAAAGCGGTTACCAAATTCCGGCCGAAATGATTCATTACGGGATGACCAAGTCTGCGCAGATTGCGGTCGCGCGTGGCCTGGCCGAACTCACGATCGGCACCGGGGTCACCGTCAACACCGTGTTGCCGGGACCCACGCGTTCGCGCGGCGTCGGGGACTTCGTCGTCGAGATGGCGCGTGCGGCGGGCAAGAGTCCGGAAGCCGTCGAGGCCGAATTCTTCACGACCGCGCGGCCGAGTTCACTGCTGCAACGGTTTGCGACGACCGAAGAGGTGGCTTCCTTGGTCACCTATGTGGCGAGCCCCTTGTCCTCCGCCACCAATGGCGCGGCGCTGCGTGTCGATGGCGGGGTCATCAAGACGGCGTTCTAGGGTGCGGCGCCCGGCGCGGCCACGAACTCTTTGCGGTACCCCGTTACCTTGACCACGTAATCCCGGGTTTCCTGCATCGGCAGGCCTGTGCGCAATCGCTCGAACAATTCGGCCGGCTGCTCGCTGTTGATGGCGCTGAGCGCCGCGTTGCGGTCCTTGGCGAAGATTCGCGTCACATTGTGTGGTCCCGTGTTGTAGGCCGCGATCACGCAGTAATCGCGCGAACTTTGGTTGCTCACGGCGCTGAACTCGTTATTGTCGAGCACCGAGAGATACGCAACGCCGAGTTCGATGTTGTGTTCGGGGTCCAGCAGGTTGTCCGTCGTCGGGGTCTGGTCGACGCCTGATACGCGCTTCAGCGCGGCGCGGCCGCCACTCGTCGGCACGAGTTGCATGAGCCCATAGGCCGGTGCACCGCTGACCGCGAACGGGTTGAAATTGCTTTCCGTTCGGATGATCGCGAACACCAGACTTTCGCTGACATGGTACTGAGCGGCGTACTTGTCAACGCTGGCCCGGTAATGCTCCGCGCCACGGGACTCGAAATTCTTGACCATCGTCAGGTTGACGAACAAGGCCGTGCCGCCGCCCTCCTCGGGCGGCACCGTGCGGGACTTCGCGCGGTTCGCGAGCAGGAAAGCCGCATACTCCTCCGCCTCCTTGCGCGTCGTGATGGATTTACCGTGGTTGTCGTGGATCAGTCCGGCGAGGTAGGGCCGATGTGCTGGGTCCATCTCCACCTCTTTGTCGCTGAATAGATCGACGGTGGCAGGGTCGCCGCTCGTGAGCAGGGCCGCGATGATGGCCGTTCGCAGGCTCGCTTTCGGATCCTTGGTTGCCCGGGTCTCGACGGTCAGAATGCCATGATCGAAGTCCGTGATCACGCGGCTGCTGTAGCCCTGGGTATATTTGACGTAGACCGTGCGATCAGCGACTTTAGCGTCCTGACCCCAGTGCTTCTGCGCATTCGCGCGCAGCGTCGCCACCTCCTGGGCAAATTTCTGGCGTAGCTGTTCGAGCTGCGCCTGCATGGTTTTCGCATCCGAGGAGAGCGCGTCCTTGTAGCCGGAATTGTCCATCGGCTGGCCCTTGATCACGCGCGTGACGTTATCCTTGACGACCGTGCTCGTCGCGCAGCTCACGCCCAACACCGCCGCCAGCGTCGCCGCGACCACTCGTGCACCGCGCGTAAGCTCAGGTTGCACGCCGATACTCCAGCAGGCCCTTGACGGCCAAGAACGAACTCCCGGCCAATGCCAGATAACCGCCCAAACCCACATGGATACGACGCGTGACGAGCGCACCGAGCTTGTCGGCCAGTCCGTTGGCGAGATGACTGAGCCGCACACCGACGTCGCCGAGCACGCCTTTGTCCGCGACCAGGTCCTAAGAAAAATTGTGATAAAGGATCGCGCCGCTGAGCGCCATAAGCGCGAACGGCGCGAGGCATCCCAACCAAGCCGCGTTGCTCGCGGAGAACATCGGCGCCAACGCGGCGCCCAGTGCGACCACGCAAACGACACTGAACAACCACGCATCTCGTGTCGCGGCATCGCCGAACGGCCCGGTCGCAATGCTTCCAGGAGCACGCATCAGCGTGGGTACATCGTAGAAATGGAATTTTAGTTGGGCCGCACCAAGATCGGTGTTCAACGAACTCAACAAGAACCAGCCGCAGGCCACACAGGCAACCGCTACCGGCACAGTCCAGCGATGGCGCGTAGCGGCGTTGCGATCAGCGACCATGGGCAAAACTCATCCGGTGCGTGCAAACGCGTAGCGGAGGAACAAGTGACTGGATCCCCGACGTACATCGGTGAGCGTCGCCCAACGCGGATCTTGCGGCGCGAATTGCCGCCCCATGACGAAGCCGATGCGGCCGTCGTCCTGTTCCCGGCCCGCGACTTGCGGGCTCAGCGTCAGAAACTGCTCGTCGAGCAAGTGCTCTGCATAGAAACTACCGACGAGCAGCGGACCACCTTCGACAAGTACGCGTTTGGGAGCCGCGAGCCTGGTCACTGCGCCGAGAACGGCGCCGGGCGATGCGCGTGCGGCGTCGAGCACCTGAATGTCGACGCGGCGCGCGCCCGGTTGACCGGCCAGGCGTTTGGCGCCGCGCGCGCTCGTCAAAATCAGAACCCGCCCGGGATGCCGGGCCCCACCGCCGAACCCCGGTAAGCTGAGATCGACGCGCCCGCTCATGCTCGTCACTACTTTGAGCGCCGGCTGCTGCTTGCCCAAAGCGTGCCGCAGGCCCGCGTAGTCGGTTGCGAGTTCGGGACAGATGGCGGCGCCCGTCCACATATGCTGCGGATCGCCCTCCATCGTACCGCTGCCCACGATCACGACGTCTGCTACGGCTCGCAACAAGCCCATCACCATCCGATCTTGCTCATTGAAACCGCTGATGTCACCGCCGCCCTCATGCCCCGGTACTTTGAGCGAGATCACGCCATCCAGTGTGCTCACGAAATTGCCGAACACGAGGGGTCGCCAGCGCGGTACCGGCATCCGAAACTCGCCGTACAAACGCGCGAGTCGCGACGGCAGGGGCAAAGCCTTGCCGCGCGACTTTGCGAACAGTGTCGCGAGCGGCGTGCGACGCAGGCGATGGTCGTTCATAGCGGGCGATAGAATTGCAGCCTGTTTTGGCCAGGGTCGCGCAGATGGAATTCTCGCGTACCCCAGGGAGTATCTGCCGGTACCCCCCAGGGACTACCCTGAACGGTCTGCTCGCTGATACTGCCGCCGGCGACGAACTCCTGATAGAGCTCATCCAGATCATCGACGATCAGTCGGTAAACCGGACGATCACCCGGATGTGCCCATTGATCGGACCCGGCCCATTGCAGATGTAACTCGGCCGCATCGCGCCGAATGACGGCGTATCGGGGCTCAGTCGCCTTGTCTCGAAATACGGGCGTGAACCCAAGCCGAGCATAGAACTGCATGGAAACCGTTACGTCGCGCGCCGCGAGGACGGGATGAACACCTAGCAGCAATGCCTTCATAGTCTGCCTCACCGCGGTGGATAATGACGCGGGAATCGGGAACTATCGACAACCGTCAGAGTGTACAAGACTCTTATACGAGATGCGGTAGATCACGCCTGCGCCATCGTCGCTCATGAGCAAGGACCCGTCGGAGAGTTCGACGATCGCGACCGGCCGACCCCAGACCTTGTCGTCGTCGATGATGAAGCCCGTCAGGAAATCCTCATAGGCGCCGCTGGCCTGCCCGTCCTTCATCCGCACGCGCACCAGCTTGTGGCCGGTACGCACGGCTCGGTTCCAGGAACCGTGAAACGTCGCGAATGCATCGCCAACGTACTCCGCCGGAAATGCGGAACAACCGCCGGTCGCAACATAAAACTCGAGATCGAGAGCGGCTGAGTGCGCTTGATAGGGCAGATCGGGGACGGTCACGTGGTCGCGCAAATCGGGGCGATCGCCGAGCAGGCGCGGCTCCTCGTGCGATCCCAAGTAGTACCATGGCCAACCATAAAAAAGGCCCTGCTCGAGATGCGTGGAGTAATCGGGTACGAGATCGTCGCCGAGTCCATCTCGCTCGTTCACCGTGCACCACAAGTTGCCGGTACCTGGCTGCCAGGTCAGACTCACGCAATTTCTGAGCCCGGTCGCGTAAATCGCGGGCGCGGTGGGCTGCTCCGCCGAAAAGACCAATACGTCGGCGCGGTTGGTCTCCGCGCCCCAGGCGGCGCCCGGGCTGCGGGTCTCGTCCCATTGTTTCGCTTCGGTGAGCGACTTCTTGGTCATCTGTTCGGCGACGTTGGAGGCCGATCCGACCGACACGTAGAAGCGTGTCGAGTCCGGCGAAAAGATGATATCGCGCGTGGAGTGGCCAGCGCCTGCCGGCAGTGACGCCACGACGACTTCGGGAGCGCTGCGTGCGACGAGGTCGCCCGTGGCGTAGGCATAGCGCAGGATGCGGTTCGTTTCCGCGACATAAAGCCACTTTGGGTTTCTTGCATCGGGATAGAGGGCAAGACCGTAGGGCTGCTTCAAACCGGTCGCGAATACGCTGCGCGTGGCGACACCCGATCCGTCCGAGGTCGGACGCAGTACGGTGACCCGACCGCCCGCCATCTCGGTCAGCAAAATATCGCCGTTTGCGGCTGCCCGCATTCTGCGTGGTCCGGACAGGTCGGTTGCGAACACCTGGACATGAAAGCCGTCAGGGACCGAGAGCTGCGCCTGCGGCGGTCGTGCAACGACCCTCGGATGGTTGCTGTGTGAGGCCGAGGCGTAGGGTGCGGGCAAGCCGGCAAGGTCGATTCGATGCACGCGTCCGGGATGGTCTTGCCGCCAATCCGCGACGCCGGTCGCTGCGGTCGGCATGCCGACGGGTTCGGTCCGATCCGCGACGCTTGCGAAGTAGGCGAGCAGATTGCGGCGATCCGTGTCGAGCGGCACCGCGATCGCCATGGTCGTTCCAGGCACGAGCGTCGTGGGCGCGCTGAGAAATCGATCCAGTGTGGGTGCATCCCACTGCAGCTTCGCGGCGAGCAGCGCAGGCGAATAATTGGCGCGTGGGTCGGCGCCCGCATGCCGGCCGAATACGCCGATCAGCGACGGACCCTCGCCGCCGCCGCCATCACCTGGCTCAGCCGTATGACAGAGCGCACATCGGTCGCGGAACAGGCTGCGGCCAAGCTGCGCGTCGCCCCGCGCGATCGCTTTGGCCTGGGCATTCGATTCGGCCGCCACCGTGAAACCGAGCGGCGCCGCGAGTGCCGCCGTCGCGAGCAGGCATAGCACGGTCACGCGTGCGCGTGGCCGCCTGCTATCAAGATGAAGTTCAAGAGGCATGGTGATTGAGATTGGCGCGCTGCGTTGTCCGCCTTCGGATGCTCGGTGAGCCCCGTTGCGCTGCTACTGTAACCAAGATCCGTCTTGGATCACAATGTCCATCTTATGAAGCCCACACCAAAAGACTGGCCCCGGCTATCGATCGCCGTGTTCTATCAAGACGCCGCGGCCGCGATCGACTGGCTGTGTGCCGCGTTCGACTTTCAGGTGCGCATCAAGATCGAGGGCGAAGGCGGTCGCATTATGCACAGCGAACTGACCTATGGTGAGGCCGTCATCATGGTGGCGCAGGAGCCGGCACGCTCCGACGCATCGTGGCGGCAGAGCCTGCGCAGTCCGAAGTCGCTCGGCGGCAAGGGTACGCAAAGCATCATGCTGTATGTCGACGACGTGGATGCGCACTGTGCGCAGGCTCGTGCGCACGGCGCCGTGATTGTCGCTGAATTGACCACGCAGGATTATGGCGCCGAGTATTGGACCGACCGTAGCTATGGCGCCGTCGATCCCGAGGGCCATCTCTGGTGGATCACGCAGCGCCTGCGTGATCCGCCGGCGCGATGAACACGCGGGACGCTGCCCGCTCGACGCTGACCTCGAAGGATCATTCAATGCGCACGTCATCGATTTCGAACGTGAACGGTCCGGCAGGCAAACCCGCCGTGAATGCCAAGGCGCGAACTTGCGCGAGGTCGGCGCCGCCGAACCCCGAGAGTGGTAAGCGCACTTCGGTCCACTCCGGCGTCGCCTGAAATGTCGCAAAAGCCGGCATGCGCTGGTTGGCCGAGCCGCTGAACAACATCGCGTTCAAGCTGCGTTTGTCGCCGCGCACTTTGAAAATCACGGACGCACGCTGCGAGAAATCGACCGCCTCGAAAGGCTTCGGGCCCGGCATGAACAAGGCGCCGGCCCAGGCATAGGGCAGGCCGCCGTCGACCTCGCCGCGTACGCGCATCGCAGCTTTCGAGCCGCCCGCGCCGCCGGCTTCCAGGCTGATCGCGGCCGTGGACTTGCCGCCTGCCATCTGATCCGTGCTGACGATCCAGTTCTGTCCGAAGCGAACGCTGATCGCGCCGCCATCGAAATCCGAGATCAAGCCGCCGACCGATGCCGCCGGCGCCGCCGCTGCGACCGGGGCGTCGGGAGGCAGGCTTCGGTCGACAAGCGCGCCGTTCTTCCAGATCGCAAGAATCGCGCGTGTGGCCGTGATGTCCCGTGTCGGGTCGCCGTCCACGAGCAGCAAGTCGGCGCGCCGGCCCACGAGGATGCGCCCGCGATCCTGGAGCCCGAACTTACGGGCCGTCAAACCGGTTGCGGCTGCGAGCGCCTCGGCCGGCGCTAGTCCTGCTTGCGTCAGCAGCGCGAGTTCCTCGTGCAGCGAAGCACCATGCGTCGTACCCGGATTGCCCGCGTCCGTTCCGGCCAGAATCGGCACGCCTGCCGCGTGCAAGAGGCGCGTATTCTCGAGCGCGTGCGTGAACAGCGCGGGATTGCGCCAGGCGGGCGGGAACTGCGTACGCAGACTCTCGCGCTGCGCGGCGCTCAACCAAGGCTGCAGGCGGCCGTCTTCGGCCAGCGCGCGACCGGAGTCGGTGCCGCCGACGCTCGCCGATACCGCCAAGGTGGCGACCACGAAGGTCCCGCGTGATCGGATCGCAGCGATGAAGCCTGGGCTTGCGTCCCGGTCGAGAAACACGTGCGCCAAGCCGTCGATGCCGGCATCGACCGCAACCTCAGCATCGTGCTGAGTCGCGACATGCGCAAGAGCCATCTTGTGACCGGCATGTGCCGCGGCGACCAAGGCGCGCACCGTCGCGGCGTCCAGGCTGGGCAGGTGCTGTCCGTAGGCGGAGCCGTCCTCGAGAATGATCTTGATATAGTCCGAACCCTCGGCGCTGCGGGCGGCGACGAAGGCAGGCGCTTCCGCGGGGCTCGTCAGCGTCGGGATTGCAAAACCGTATTCGGTACCGTGGCCATGCGGAACGGTTGCCAAGGTACCTGCGGACCAGAGGTCGGCAAGCTGGGTGGCTGCGGTGCTGTCGCGTTCACGGCGCGCGGCCGCAATTTGATGCCAATCGCCGAACATGTCGAGTTCGGTCGTGACGCCGAAACGGAGCGCGTCGCGGCGTGCGCTGCCCCAGCTATGCGTGTGTGCGTCGATGAGGCCCGGTAACAGGGTGCGGCCGGCACCATCGACACTCTCCACACCCTTCGGTGCGCGCAAGTGATTGCCGACCGCCGCGATGATGCCGTCGCGAACCAACACATCGGTGGCCGCGATGACGCGCTCACCGTCGAACACGCGCGCATCATGCACGAGGAAACTTTGGCCGGTCGGCGCCGGCGCGGCCGCCGACACCGCACCCGGCGATGGGTCGGCGGATTTTTGCGCAGCGTCGCCGTCGGTCGCAGGGAGAGCCACGATCATGGCCGTGAGAATCGTCAGCAATCCCATCATGCCCGGGCGATTTCTACGCGTGAGTTCGAATATCGGTTCCATGAGAATCTCCCTGAGGGTTGAACCTGAATGGAGTCCTCAAGGTACGGATTCGCATGGCGCGTCGACAGTCACAGGTGTCACTGCCGCGGGGTGACAATCGTCACATGACAATCACAGCGGCGACGTGCACGGACCACGTGCATGCCGCTATCGCGTGCGTGCACCATCGAGCGCGGCGGCGAGCCGCTCCGCGAGCGCCTCGTCCGCATAGAAATAACGGCCGTCGTTGCGTCGTCGCACCGTCGCCGGCAGGGGGGCGCTCGCGGCCAAGCGCGACAGTCCGCATTTCAGGTAGACCGCGAGCAAGCCGCGGCCGCCGGCGCGGGCCGCATGCAATCCGATGCGGCCGCCATGACCGCTCATTTGACCGAGCACGATGGCATTGTCGAGGAGAACGCGTGCCAGTGCCGGCGGGTGGGACATGCCGAACTCTCGGCTCAATACCTGGCTGTCCGCGGCGCTCAGAAACCAGAGGAAGTTGCTTTCGCCGGGTCGCGTGACATCGAGATGCGGGTAGCGCTCGATCATGATGGACATGCCGGCGCGTACAAAGAGCTGATTGTCGGCTCTTGCCCAGATCACGAGGGCGCGACAATAGCGACGCCGCGCAAGCTGCACCAGATGGCACATAGGCAGGAGGGCGGTCCAGGACCAGTATCGATCGGCGCGCGTGCGGTTACGTGCGTGTTTAGGCCCGAGCCGCTGATCCCACCAGATCGCGTCGGCCGCCTTCATATCCGTTATTCGCAGGTCGACGCACCGCGCTCGATCGAGCTTGCTCGGTGCGGAGCGGACGAAGCCGCGACGCCTGCGACGTGCCACGCCGGCTTGTTGCTAGTTGACGGTCGGCGCGTGTCCCGGATACTGCTTGAAAAGATCAGTGATGACACTGCGAATGGTCGGCTCCGGATTCCGCAGCTGGTCTTTCGACAGCCGCCCCTCGGCCAGGCCCTCCCAGATCAGTTGTTTGCGTTTCGCATCGACGACATCGACGTTGAGCGTTCCGACGCGATAACGCACCGTGCGCACGTCGTTGCTCGGGTACGTCGGGAACGTCGAATACAGTCCGCCGCGATAGCCGTAATACCCACCGTAATAACCCATGCCGACGTAGCCGCCGCTGCTGGGCGTCGACTGGATATCGACTTTTTCATCCGTCTTTGCGTTGAAGTCGATGAACAGATCCGGGTTGCTCTCGACCTTTTCATAACCGCGCGCGGTCATCTCGGCATCGATGGAGCTCTTCAAATATTCGGTGAGCAGCGTCGAATACCCATTGCGGTCGGTTCCCAAGCGTGGCTCGTAGGCGTAGGTGCGATAGGCGCCGAAGTCCGCATTCTTGTCCAGGTTCGTGAGCAGCGTCGGCTTGCTGACGCAAGCGGCGGCCAAGACCATCACGAATACCGCCGTCAATGCGCCTGCCAATTTGGGCTGCTTGCTTGCAATGCTCATCGCGAATTTCCCTCCGGTGTGGATCCGAACTTTCTCCCGTAAGGGCAGAATACCAGTCGGCGCGCCGCGATGCTGCGCTTCGATTCAGAGCTCCAGATTGTCGATCAGTCGCGTCGGGCCGAGCTTGGCGGCGCCCAAGACGACCAAGGCTGAGTCCGGCGCGGGTGCGCCGAGATCCGTCTGGCGGCGAATGGCGATGTAATCGGGCCGCCAGCCGCCAAGGCGCAGCGACTCCGTGGCTGCGTGCTCGAGCTCGGCCCAATCGCGATGCCCCGCGCGCAAGCCCTCGGCCACCCTGCGCAATGTGGCGGACAGTTGCGTGGCTTGGCGTTGCTCGTCCTCGTTCAAATAGCCGTTGCGTGAGGACAGCGCGAGGCCGTCGGCCGTCCGTACAGTCTCCGCACGAATGATATCGATCGGCAGATTGAACTCGCGCACCATGTTCTCGACGACCAACAACTGCTGATAATCCTTTTTGCCGAACACGGCCGCGCGCGGCGCGACGATATTGAACAGCTTAAGTACGACGGTACACACCCCGGTAAAGAAGCCGGGACGAAAAGCGCCTTCGAGCGTTTCGGCGAGTGCCGCGGGTGGAGCGACCGTGTACGCTTGCGCTTGCGGGTACATTTCCTGCGCACTCGGCGCAAACACGACGTCGCAGCCGCCGCTCGTCAGCACTTGGCAGTCTTGGTCGAGCGTGCGCGGGTAAGTCGCGAAATCTTCGTGCGGCGCAAATTGCAGCGGGTTGACGAACACGCTGGCGACCACGCATGCATGACGTGCGCGCGCGAGTTTCACCAAGGACAGATGACCGGCGTGCAAGTTGCCCATGGTCGGCACGAGGCAGATGTCGCTTTGCGCGGAAAGCAGAGCGCGTAGATCGGCGATCTTGTGAATGACTTGCAAGGCGCGTCCGCTCAGAAGCCGTGCTGCGCGTCGTCCGGAAAGCGGCTTTCTTTGACGTCGGTGATGTAGCGCCGCACGGCGCCTTCGATGGTTTCTCCGGATACGAGGAAATTGCGCACGAAGCGCGGTGGATTGCTGCGTGTCAGACCCAGCATGTCGTGGAGAACCAAGACTTGTCCGCTGCAACCGACGCCGGCACCAATCCCGATC
>Ga0209208_10003644_pt1 | contig 22031 bp, 10 predicted proteins | sample S1TSphfallax_3_FD_187694 | JGI IMG/M metagenome (GOLD analysis project Ga0209208, IMG submission 187694) | Host-associated microbial communities from peat moss isolated from Minnesota, USA - S1T2_Fd - Sphagnum fallax MG (SPAdes) (version 2) | ecosystem: Host-associated > Plants > Peat moss >...
TGTCATAACTAATGAGAGTCCCTCACTGCACACCTCACCTTGGTGCCCGCTGGAACTCTCTTGGCCATAGCCTTCTGCTATGCTTAAGTTCTATCAAGCATCGCGGTTTACGATCTGTCAGATTTCAGAAAGAGAGAGTACATCCAATCCTTTCTTACAAATGAAATTGGTAGTTAACTGTAGAGACGAATATTCTTACAAGATTGGATTTCAGAAATGTGGCAGTTCCAGATGCAGAGATCATCCTCACTACAAGGCAATCCAACCATTACCTAAACCGCGGCCAAATATTTTTCCAGTGTATATAAAGGACCCTCTATCAATCGCAATCAGTGCTCAGCAAGCTACCGGGCATTTCCAAAATGCCACTTTTTGAAATGCAGAGCAAGTGTTTTCTTTTTAAAAATACTTTGCCTCGTCTTCTTTTTCTCCCTTGCTACTCAGGAGGTATCACAAGAAAAAAATTAAAAACAAAATTCTGCCATTGCTTTACACAGGGTAATGCCCAAGTCAAATAGCAACTAGGTGAACTGGGCAACAGGAGAAAATACAAAGGTTTTGTGTAAGGTAAAGCCCGGAGGTGGACATAGGCATTCCCACAATGAGGGTCTAAGACAAAAAAAAATTATCCACAAAGTCAAAGTCAGTAAAGCCCAAAGGCTCGGGAAAAGGAAAAGGCATGAAGACACAGAAGGGGGAAGAGTGTTATTGAAGAGGGAGGTCAGTCAGGCTAATGATTGACAGCCAGCAAGCAAGCCAGGCATGTAATCAAGTGTGTAAAGTAGAAAAAAATTTAAGCATCCTAGTGTATTTTCATTCAATAATTTGATGCTTGCTCTTATTTTCTCGTTTACTCTCTATTGTAAGCAAGCCAGGCATGTAATCAAGTGTGTAAAGTAGAAAAAAATTTAAGCATCCTAGTGTATTTTCATTCAATAATTTGATGCTTGCTCTTATTTTCTCGTTTACTCTCTATTGTATTTCATCTCCTAAATACCTTGCTGAGCACCTTCATGTACAATTCTTAGTTTTAAAGAGAGAAGAGGATGGCTTGCCCAACTATAAATAAGAGCATCTTCTTCATCACATGGCTATTGCACCATCACAAGTATGAGTTTTGAAACCTTCTTTAATAGGATTACTTTGTATGCTTATAGTTTTCAAAGGCATGGGATTATGAAAACACATTTCAAAACCAAATAGTATGCGTCAACTTGAATTGTCCTGCAAGGAGCTAGGGTTTTCATCTAGGATTTTTTCTTAGTTCATTTGGGTTTGTTGACAAAACAACCAACAAACTTACTCACATTGAAACCCACATCCACCCCCTTCCTTACAAAGAAAAACTAGAAAGGAGAACAACTAGTGGCAATGAAGGTTTAGGTCTTTAAAACTTTCTAGATTTTCTTAGCATGGTGGGACATATGAAAACAACCACTTTTTGGAGCAAAGGAGGAGGATGGTGACGACAATAACACCAACATCAATAGACAACAAGACAACAAAGGTAAAAAAGGCTAAGGAAAAATAGGTTTTTTGTTTTTTTTGCTTTTCTTTTGTTTGGGTTTTGTTTTGTGGTGGGTCCTTTTTATATATATATTTTTCAAGCTTAGAAAAAAATTTATCTCCAAGAATCTAATCATTATATTCAAGCTAAGCACAATAAAAAGTTTTTATTACACATAAAGAGATTTTGCCACAATCTTGGTTTTTCTTGGTTTTTGTTAGTCCTAGAGAAATAGCAAAGGAAGAAAAAAATTATATATAAATAAATAAAAATGCGTTGTAAGTGTGAATGTGTCAATACTTAATAGTTAATCATTCATCAATAATATGTTTTCTAAAATTTTCTTTTAAAGCAAAAGATTAAATCTAGGGTGTTTTTCTATTATTGAAGTTGGATAGTCCAAAGAATAAAAGAATAGAAGTTTTTAGGCCCTAATTCTTACACAATAGTTTTTTAAAAAGTATATAGGTTGTGTCAAACCCAATATAGTAAGGATGATGATGTCGAGTCAAACCCAATATAGTAAGGACGATGATGTCGAAGGTTATTTCAAAATTAAAGTTTAGTTATATTTTGAAATAGGACTTATTTGTTTGTAATAATAATTTTTTTTTTCCATTTGATTTGTCCAATCTTATGTGGTTGGCTCTATAAGTTTAAAATTACAATGTTGAAATAAGCAATCTTTAAAACTTAGGACCTATCTACAATTGCACAAATAGATCCCAATTTAATATTTAGGTATTAGAATGTTTAACTTTTGTTGAATCCAGTAGTTTAATGATTGTGACACATAGGCCCATAACAAAATTAGGGTTTGGCCTTGGCATAATGGCTTAGCAAAGGACTTTTTGAAAAGTTTCTTACCTTTTTTCTTTCGTTTTATTTAGTATTGTGTGATTAGCTTTGTAGATTTAGGATTGTTTTGTAATGATAGGTAGTTTTTAGAAAATGGGGCATGTGTTCATAGTAGACCTCTTACCACATGGACACTAAACATCCCATGTCCCCCAACTCATCTTGTCTCATCAAACCTTGTAATTCCCATCACCCATTTGCCTCATCATACGACACCACTAACCTATCCTCCACTTCATCCCCGATGCAAACCACAAACCACCCATTAGTTACCCTTCTAATTTTAACAAATCATACACCACCTATTAATCCCCCTTACCAACCCTTGACCCTTTGTGTGAATGAGGGGTCCTAAACCTTACACTTTTCCAAACTCTTTCAATCATGCACAGCTAGAACATTTTCCCCCTCCCACTCTATTAGTCCCTACAGTTGGCCTTGATCATACCCCCCAACCTACCCCCATTTCTTCAACATGCCTTCAACCTCCACCTAAAGTCTTGTGTCCCACTTGTGGGTGTCAATTTACTAGTCAAAGGTTAGCTCATTATTAGCGTTCCTATCAGACATCTAATTCATCCAATCCAAACCCTTGTGATCATCCTAACCTAATACCTTCCTTTGTTCCCACTCCATTTGCATTAGTTTCATTACAACAAAAGGTGTCCTTATAAGCTAAGTGATTTCACTAGATTTTGAGTGAATTCATTAGTTGTAATGAATAGGGATTAGTGAAGAAATAATGAATTTTAAACTAGTCTAATGAAAGTAGACTAGTGAAGAAACAATGAATTTTAAATTAGTCTAATGAATGGGGACTAGTGAAGAAACAATGAATTTTAAATTAGTCTAATGAATGGGGACTAGTGAAGAAACAATGAATTTTAAACTGGTCTAATGAACACAGATTAGTGAAGAAACAATGAATTTTAAACTGGTCTAGAAGAAACAATGAATTTTAAACTGGTCTAATGAACGCAGACTAGTGAAGAAACAATGAATTTTAAACTGGTCTAATGAACGCAGACTAGTGAAGAAACAATGAATTTTAAACTAGTCTAATGAATGCGGACTAGTGAAAAAATAGTGAATTTTTAAACTAGTCTACTGAATGCGGACTAATGAAAAAAAAAGAATTTTAAACTGGTTTAATGAATGCAGACTAGTGAAAAAACAGTGAATTTTAAACTAATGTAGTGAATGTGGACTTGTGAAGAAACAGTAAATTTTAAACTGGTCTAATGAATGGGGACTAGTGAAGAAACAGTGAATTAACTAGTTTAGTGAATGGGGATTAGTGAATTGCACCCACATTTTGTAGTAGTGCTTGGACTTGGGTTTCAACATTAAATGTCCTTGGGTCTTTACTTAAGCCTTTGTCATCCTCGTCTATATAATCGCATCCCCACCGCACTACGGTGTGATGTACAAGTGGCATTTCGTTTTCCATTGGATAAACTAGTGCAGGATCCGTATAATGTGGTAGTTTGGCACTTGTTCTTCTTACTACCCTTATGGTGTTTTGTTTTGCTTCTTCGTGGCAAGGCAACATGGCATAAGGAAATGTGGATTTGAGTCAAACATTTTCTAACAAGCAATTAGGAAATTTTATTGGAGGAGTTTTTTTTATGGGTCCAAGCTTTGTTAACCAATTTGAACTCCATTCTTTTTTCCCCAACATGATCTTCCAACTCACAAACTTTTGCTCCGCAATTTAACCCTTGGCCATGTAGGAAAATATTTTCGAACAATTCGTGCTTTAGCACCATTTTCTGTTGCACCCACATCTTTTGACACCACTTTAACTCTCATCACATTACACCTCAAATCAAATGACTACTTATTTTTCCTCGAAAACTACGAATTAAACCAAGACCTCAAAAAAATTTCCGATTCTTTCAAGTTAGCATTCCAATGTGTGCCACATTTATCAGCAAATGGTCCTTTTAGGATGATTTTTGAACACCTTCAGGATTTTTCACCTTGAAAATTCAGCAAGTGGATTCCCTCAATTGTTCCAACTTTGTTTTCATATTGCACAAGGTCACATTCCACCCCAAATTGCATGTGTCTTTGGAGTGGCTTGCCTCTTAGCCATGAACAAACATTTGGGTGAAGTTCGTCCCATTACAATGGGGGAAGCATTATATTGATTCATAAGCCGTGTTTTATGTTTTCAATTCCATGAAACTTGTGTACTACATTTTTCCCCACACAAATTTGGAGTTACAACAAAGGGTGGCTATGAAATAGTAATCCACTACATTAGATGCACCTTGGAGCTTCACCTCAATTGGGTTGTTCCTCAACTGGACATGGCAAATGCCTTCAAATCGGTGTTAAGAGGAGTCATATTTCAAGAATTTCTTGTAGCATGTGGGGACATCATATAACTCATCCCTTTTGTTTATGCATTCTATGCATTTAAGTCTCCTTTATTTTATAGTCATCTTAATTGTGAAGGATTAATAATCCTATCTACCATGGGGACTCGTCAAGGTATCCTTTGGGGGGGGCACTATTCGCTTTAGCCCATTTTAGGGTTTTATGTTCTACAGCCAATCATTTCCCTTCTTGTCTATTTCCATCAATTATAGACGACATTCACATCATAGGTCCCCCTTTAATTGTATCATCTATTTATGAACACTTCCTAACCGAACTTCTTGCAATAGGTCTTTCCATCCAACCTTAAAAATGCATTGCACGGTCAACTTCTGGCCTACCACTAAACTTTAACACCCCATTTGAAAGAATTAAAGTCTTGGGGGTTTCGTTGGGCATCATAACTTTCACATCATCCTTCATCAAAGAAGCCCTATAAGAAGATGCTCAACATGTGGAGCTTTTCTTTAGAATGGGTGATGTTCAGGTGACCCTTGGATTTCTAATTCATTATTGTGTGCAATACCCATCATATCTTCTGTAATGCACACTTCCATTTTCCACCTTCATAAAGTCCTTTACTTCCTTTGACTCCTCCCTCCATAAAGTGTTTGGATGCCTTTTGGGTTTAGGATTCTTTGATAGCCCAAGAAAGACTTTTAACTTGTAAACAAGCCTTCCTCCCAATAACTTTTAGTGGCATCAGGCTCATGTTGACATCCACCATCACCCAACAGCCTATTTAGGGAGTTGGGACCTTTTCACTTTAGTCATAGTTGTTAGGTCTATGGTTGATCAATGTCCTTTCCATTTTGAAGCCTTAGCATGAATCAACAACAACATTTTTTTTTTAACAACACCTTAAGGTGGCATGTGATATTCTACCACCCTCAACTTGTGCATGTCTTCTTCCATTTGAACAACTCATCGGGCAACAAATGGTTCATCTTCAAGTTTCCATCTTGGAATGTCTACACCATCATACCTTTTCCAACATGTTTTCCAACGGGACATCTACAAGCCATCATACTCAAATTTTATCATGTTCTAGCCCAAGGGTAGGCGTTTGGCTTGTAATTTGGCTAATTTTCCCAACCTTTTGATTATCTTCCCCAATTTTTTGCACAACATTTCGTATGTGACTTGGACTACCCCATCCCTCAATTGCTTGCATGCTTTGATGTGTGTGCACACATCCCATCTACCCTATGGGTATCCACCTTTTATGTTGTGCTCGTGGCAATGAGTGCACTGGAACCCATGATGTAATTCGTGACACCTTTGGCACCATTGCGCGAGATGTTGGTTTCCACATGAGACAAAAACAATTACATGCATTTTTTTCAACCACATTCAACTCCTTTCATTGATGAATCAACAATGTGTTTAACAAAAATGGCATTCGCATTTTAGCTGATGTTGTCATTGTCGACCCAATGCGAGTGGATTTACTTCCCTGATCTTGCGCAACTCAAAGATTTGCTACATCAGATATAACTTAAGCCAAGGAAAGGAGCTATCACAATTGACACCCCACTAATCAATTCCTCCCCTTAACAATTGAGGTATTTGGTTGCTTACACAAACATGCTGATGTGTTTTTACACAATTGTGCCAATGCCATTTAGAGTTTGAAGGGGACAGAATGCCTTCATTTTTTTACCTTGGTCCTTTTTTTTGTCAAAATTTTTTGATCACATTACAAAGGATGCTAACATCTTCCATCTTAAATCGAATGAAAGTTGTGAACTTAGTTACTTCCCAACTTCCACCCTTTCAAGACACAACTCCCATCAACACGACCGACCTACTACAAGCCGTCGATTTTTGAGATGTAAATGTGGCTGACTTCCATAGGTGGTTGGTTATGGACATGCATAGATTTTCATAGCAACTTTGAACCAAATGTATGTCTTGTCACTTTTCCCTTTTCCTTTATTTTACTCCTTTGTACATTTCCCTAATCTATGATGTGTTTCTTAATAAAGATTTATAGGTCTTTAATAACAAGAGCTAGGTTTCTTTGAAACTAAAAATGATAATCAAAATACTGGATGAAATTGTCCCAAAGGAAAATTGCAAGGGAGAAAACTCAAATTTCTCTTTTAATCGAAGATTATTTGAGTTGTCTCCTATCACCTTGTGTTTTGTTTGCAACCACCTATCTACTTATGTTATGGAATACATAAGATGACTCATGGGATTACACAAAGTCTACCTAAGGGATTAGTTAAGGATTTTTTAAGCTAGGGGATATCTAGGGATTACATAAGAGATTATATAAGGAAACACTTGTCTACCTAAGTTATGGAATATTTGAGGACTACTTAGGGAATTACCTAATGCCCACCTAGGGAATCCAAGAAGACACTTAATAACCTACCTAGGTTATGGGATACCTAAATATTATTTAGAGGTTCTACTTATGAAGCTAGTTAAAGATTTCTTAAGTTAAAGGATACTTAAGGGCTAGTTAAGGGATTACCTAAGGTTAATTCATAAATGCAACAATGGGTTACATAGGACTTACATAGGGGGATACCTAAGGGCTACCTAGGGTTAATTCATAACCCCTATGTGAACCATATGTAATTCTTTAAGTAGCTCATTAAATAGTTCATAAATATCCCCTAATTTAGGTAGGTCCTTACATAACCCATATGTAATACCCTAAGAATCCCTATGTAACTCTTGTGTAGGTTTTTTATAGCCTATACTTTAAGTAGCCTTTTAAGTTATTTAGGTAACCCCCTTAATTAACCTCTAGATATTTGTTAATTTTAAATATTCTTATAGCCCCTTAAATAGGCCTTATGTAACTTCCTTGATAGTCCTTAAGTATGGGTGTGGGTACACAAAAGGGAGCCAATGGGATTACTTTACAAAAGGACAATGAATATTTTAAAGTCATTTTTCATTTTTTCATATGAAATAATTTTTGAACGAAATATTTTGCTTCTTGTTATTAAAAATACATATAGGTGCCCCAATAGATCACATGTTAATCATTGTTGAATAAAATTGAATTTCTCAAAGTGTAAATTTTGCTAGATTTTGTGTTTCATCTTGAAAATTTATCATAATTTTGGATCATAGCAAAATATGTTAATTACTTTAGGTTTTTGTTTCTTGTATCATAAATTACAACTTTATTTTGTATGTCATGCACATTACACCACATTTACACATGGTAAAAGACTTTTGAGATTTTAAAAATTTGAAAGATACCTTGAATTTCTAAAAATTTCAAATTTCATATCTTTTAAATTGTGAGTGTTTTTTGAATGTAAGACATAGTATATTACTATCGTCTAAATTTCTTTACCATCAAAATTATATTATTATAATGGTCTTTTACTTAGTCTTTTGTAAAATTAACCACAATTTGACGCAACGCCTATTCAAATTCAAATGTCCTTTACTAAAACCAAAACCAAAAATTTAATGTAATGAATTTTTTATATGAATTCCTCAACATTCATATTAGTCATTTAGCACAACTTGGAATGATTAACATAACTTGCTTGGGGGGCAGGAATTATAGAAAGGCTCTTCGATAACTTTAATTAAAAGCATGTTAGAAGCACCTTTACATCCCAACATGTTAAGCATCCATTTGTTAAGTAAATTAAGTAAAGTGCTGCCAGTTTTTTTTGTTTCTGTGTGTTTGATTTATTTTGCTTTGTTTGGCAATCTCATCTTATTTAAGGGTGGAAGAAATGAACGCACTTTGCAAGAAAAAAAACATATATTAAAAAGTTCACATAATTTTCACCACTATTCGACATGGTTTTTGGCTCCTATGTGTGTACTCACACCCATATACCCTAATCCAAACAAGTCCCTTAATAGCCTTTAAATAACCCCTATGTAAACTTTAAATGGGCCTTTAATTAGGCCCTATGTAACCCCCATGTAAAGATTTCATCATCCCTATCTTAAAAAGGTAGGTGGATAAATAAGTAAATAACCCATAGGTAAATGAGTAACCCATGGATAAATACCCAACATACAAGGAAGGACTTAGTACGTGTAACCAAATTAACCCCTACTAGGTAGCCCCTAGTCTATGCGATCATAATGGTTCTAGATCATAGTGTGCTTAGAAAATAAATTATCATAGTCATTTTTAAAGATTTTTTCCTTAGCTTTGAAATTCGGTTCTCATTTCAATGGATTTAATTGATAGCTGAAAAAGGGAACCCTTGGTAATGGTTCATGATTTTTGGATCATGAATTTCAATACATGTTTTCTCTCTCTCTCAATTCCATGATATTGTTCTTTAAAAAAATAAAAGGCTCCAATTAATTAGCATTCAAGGAATGCCTTGCACATCTTCTTTTGCACCACTTGTGCCAATTATTAATTTGTCCTTGTACATGCAAATTTGTTTTGATCAACACTTTCCTTCTCTTTTAAATTATTATTTTTTGTTGGAAGCAAATTTGAATTATCAATGAGGTGTTTTGTAAGCTCTTGTACAACATTTGCATGATAACAACATAATTTGTCACCCAAATACACAATTTTTAAAAAAAAACATTTTGTATAAATGACAAAATGTTTGGGGATCAAATGCCATGTGTTTTGTTACATTTGAATCAATTAACCATAAATTATCTCCTTTTGTTTTTGCAACTAAGGTAGCTACATACAACTTTGTTGTACTTGCTACAGTTTTTTTCTCACATTCCAAAGCAACAATTATCTTATTACAATTCTTTTGCACATAACCAAACTTCTTACAATAAAAGCATCATCACTTTTTCTTCCTTATGCATAGAGTACATTATTATTCCCTTCACTTTCTTTTAAAGAATTGGAGCCTAATGCATTCTTATATTTGCTTTCAGATTCAAATTTTTTAAGGTGTACCACTAAGGACAAAAAGGACTTAGTATTTAATGAAAACTTTTTTTGTCTTATACTTTCATCCCCATCAATATTAATGAATCAAAATGTGTTAAATATTTTATAACTATTATATTCTAGACCATTACAATTCTAGATTCCATCAATCTTAGATCCATTTTAGATCCATTTTGTGTCTTTGTACATGGTTAAAAATGACTATGTAAAAAGACACAAAAAAGGGGGACACCATGACAATATTTTGGTACTCAACAAATTTGGACCCTTTCAGTTTTAGTTCTTGTAAACAGTGTAGTTGCAATATCAAATGACAGATTTGAGACTTTTCATAAGAATCTCCTCTTGCAAAACACAGATGTAATGAGGGTCTACAACTATGTACAATTTGTGCCCCTATTGTTGGTGGAGGAGTACTTGGTCTGACCAATGTTTCATCCCTTGTTTGAGAAAGTTTTCCGACTTTTAGTATTAACTTCATTCAATTTTTCTAGGGATGAAAATAGGTGTCATCAAATTTTGTAACACTTTGGAGATCAATTATGTTTAATTGAAACATTTTTATTTGTCTTTTTATCAATTTTTAGGATTTGAAGAACCATGTTCTGATATGATATATCAGTACTTTAAGAATGAACATGAGTGAAAACTTAACATGATGGAAATAAAATTAGTCATCTTCATTGCAATTTTGCCAAAATATTTATGTGTTCCAATATGAGAAGGGGTAACCTCTTTGAACAATCATGTCCCTTCAATATTCAATAGACATCAATCCAATACTTTTATATGCAGCCAATAGACACTAAGTTATAATCATAATCTAAAAATATTCTTTACAAATATTACAAACTGTGTATTCTTCACACAAGTCCTTTTGAAGAAAAAACCATTTCTTTAGTGGGCATTGACCTTCATATGATGTTATTTTAGTCTTTGCATGAACATGAAACTTAGATGTCAAAATGAAGATAGATCAATTGAAGATTACAAAATGATATTTTGGTGTGAAAAGAATCTTTAGTCAACTTTCATTACAATGAGATCATAATACACTTCTATCTACATGAATATAACAAAATGCATGTAATTATTGATAAATGGTGGTGGTCCTCATCCACAATGAATTTATCATGCACCCTATGTAAAATAACAAAACAAAAAAAAAGTATAATGTTCACTCATTTGCCCACCATACATGAAGACAATTGAATAACTCCTCTTTTAGACTATTGGGTCCTTCTCCAAATCTCAAATCAAATCTACAAACTTAGTGAATAAGTTTATAAGGCCGCATCATGTCATTATCCTCATGGTCAAGAATATGACAATGAAATACATAGCCTGGGCCCAGCGTGGGATCAAAAGGGAATCGTCTTCCATCAGAGGTTTGAAAACGAATACCATAGCGAGTCACAAAGTTCGGCCATACTATTGCTGTGTCCTTGAACCCAGTGTGATATATTTTTGGTGGAATTGGCGGTCCAGTAAAACAAGTCCCAGGCTTTGAAAATCCCACTTCTATGTTGCAACTGCCATTGAGGTACCTGTTCATTAGCACATTAAGCTTCTAGCGTCAGTATGGACTGAACACTAAACACACAATCACCATACAAAAACAACAACCTTCTACATTTCTCTTCTCATGGACTGGCTTACCATCTCATAATGAACTTTGCAAGCAGGCATTGCATTTTTTGGAACAACACTGTACAGGGTGGACCAGTACCGGAGGGCTTCCCGCTAGGTAGTAAGAGGAGACATTCCCAACAGAAAGTGTATTCCAAAGGCACAATAATTTTGGTTCTAATTTCCCCCTTCCCCCTCACCAAAGTTTTTCTTTTTCATTTTTGTGGTGTAAAAAGCTTGCAGAATTTTTCAGAAAAAGAAAAAGTAAAGCAAAATTTACTGTAGAGAAAAAAACAAATTCCAAAAATTTCGCAATTCTTTTTTCAAGAAAATGACAAAATTTGGGGGAGGGGGGGGACTAGCCCTCACTCTTTCGCAGCAAGGAGTGAAGGGGTTTAAAAAATATTATAATAGATGTCTAAAATATAGAAAAATCAATTCAACCCACCTATTGTCAACGTATAACAACCGTGCACTTAAGTTGGACAATTGAATTAAATCAATGGGGGTAATAGGAGCCTAATAATATGGCAGGAAAATTAGTAGACTTTGTGCACCTTCTGCATGGGAATTTAAATGCTAATGGAAAGGAACCTTGATTGCAACTTCAGGTTGGGAATGCGATGCTAATGGAACTTGCAACTGGACCTTCCAAGCAGAAGGTGCCGCTACTCAATGAAGGAAAAGCAACTGGACCTTTGAAAGGTGACCGTGGTGCTAGACTTATGGAAAGGCGGCCTTACCCGTCTTCGTCGAAGGGCTGCAGGTTCAGAACCTTGAACTGGATGAGATGAACGTGAATGGGGTGGGCATCCGGTGTTGTATTGATCCATTCCCAAACCTCCACGGCGCCTTCACGAGGGAAGTCGACCACGGGATCTCGCCACGTTCGGTTCTCTATAAGCGAGACGATCGGGTTGCCGTTTGCGTCGTCGAACTCTTGGAGATTCAAATAGCGATGCAATGCGTTTGTGTACTTGATCTTCTGGACAGTTCTCGCAGACTCTACATATTGTAACGCATGTCGTAGATCGGAATTGCTTGGGCCCCGGGCTTGTCTGGAATTAGGCCAGGCGGTCACTTGGAATTTCAGCACACTTTGCGTCTGTGGTGGACTGAAGCTATCCGTGCCGTCCGGAAATGGAGCTGGCGCCGAATTGTTGACGTAAACCACATCTCCTGGTTTCAGCTTCGAGAAGTCGATGAGAAGGTCCAGCCTCTCTGCCGGAGCCACTAGAAGTGATTTTAATATCTGGGGTTTCGTCTCTAAGTAACCTCCGTCGGTTCCAATTTTGTGGAAGCGCAAAGACGGTTCACTGAGCGACAAGTTGAAGAAGCGTGCGTTGGCAGTGTTAAGTAAGCGGAGTCTGTAGACACGGGGGTACACCTCGAGATAAGGCCACGCTTTCCCGTTCACGAGGATGGTGTCGCCAAAGTACTCAGGACACCAAGTGGGATGAATAGTTGCGTTATCGCCGATGTTGGGAAAATTGATGGACCCGTTTGCCCAGAACTGCAAGTCCCTGAGTACCAAAGGGATTTCGTACTCTCCGTAGGGGAAAAGCTTCGTCAGTTTGTCCTTAGGCGATCGCACAAAGTACAGACCCGTCAGACCTGCTAACACGTTCAGGCGAGTGATGCCCACTACGTGATCGTGGTACCAAAGCAGCGCTGGTCTTTGACTATTGGGGTATGAGTAGTGTTGTGTCACGTAGGTGTATCCATGTTCTCCCTTTGGAGTCCACCAAGCATCGGGATGGCCGTCGTAGATACTCTCAGTCTCAGCGCCATGTAAATGAACCACGGTCGGGACTCCACCGTGTTTCGGGCGCGCCCAATTGATGCTTGTATCCACAGGAAGAAAGTGCTTGTCGTCCGGTATGTGATTCTCCCAATGTATCCTTGCTTTTACATCCAACGTGGCTTCAAACGTGGGTCCTGGAAACGTAGCGGTTTCCTGACTCTCACCATATGCATACAGGGTTGTAGGAGGCAGATCCCTGTGCAGCTTCTGCAATGGATATATAATTCGCAGGCAACAATGTAAGTACGTGGACAGATAAAGAATTCAAGGAGCCAGATATAACAAAGATCTTTCACTATTGTTTAGCGTTGTACCGCGTTGACAATAGCTACGAAATGTAAGCGTCCAGATTGAAGTCTCGACAGTTTCAAGGAATGATCGGAGTCGCCATAATTTCAAGGAACGCTGGTTTCAAATAGGATCCAGACTTTCTTCGTCTCTATTAAGTCTCTTTCTTCGTCTCTACTCAATGAACAGCTGATCTTGAATTCAAAGCCGATAAAAGACATTTGGGGTAAATACTGGGTCTACTGCGGTCTGCACTTTTCCTCTTCTTTGACAGTTCAGTTCCTTTCTTTCCCTAGCTCTACTTCAGTTGGTTCTAAATATCTCTCCCTGTCCTCGCTTGTGAGATTTACGGTGCACGTGATGAGATTGAACAAGCAGTCGGGCAATGAATCACATGCGGGGGTCAGATATAACTTATAAGAGAGATGGAGAGATATAATTAGAGCTGCTTATGGAAAATCTACTGGAAGTTAATAATTGTCAGGCTGCGAGCTGGGACAATGATGGTAATTATAACGACTGTTGCTCTGATTCTATTGCATCCCGGAGCATTAGCAAACTGATGAATCATCAGAGCTCAATACATTGAAAAGTTTAGACCCGAGAGAGAGAATTGAATACCTGCTTTATCTTCCAGGCACCGATGCTGATCTCAGTTGTATTGACAGGAATTTGATATGGGATGGGAAGCTTATCAACGAATTGGGTCAGCGTGGGCGAGGGTGTCAGAGCCTGACAAAACGAATCTTCAGCTTCCACGCCGCTGGGAAGCTCCCAGCAGAATGCAACCAAGCAGGAACTAACCAAAATTAGTCGTAAAGAGTCGAGGCAACTCCAGGACGTACTCATGATTACCGCTGCATTGAATCTAGTACTCCTAGTCCTTCTGTTGTAGAACTCATGATTAGGCCCCATCATTAAGTCGTGAGAGCTTCTCTTCCCGTCCGAGTACGACGTTGTGCACAACTCATGTACGTGATCACGGACGTGCTTGAAACTCGTCAAATGACAGCCAACGCACTCTGAATATAGTCACAGACCAAAAAAAGAGCCGTATTAATTCTCCTGTACGATCGAGCTACAGCTTTCGCTGAGCGCAATGAACCAGCTAGGCGGATAGCGGGAGACCGAGTTTGAAATGAAAAGGTTAAGTAACTCGAACCATCATTTATTTCCGAGACCGGCTGTGAGAAGCACAATTGGTGGCCCATGCGCGCAAATGCTGTTTTCTATCCAGATCAGATTATGAGTCTCGTTAAGGGTTCCTTTCCATTAGGCTGCTGTGATCACAGTTACACAGTCTGCTGTAAATTTAGAGCACTACAGTATTAGTTACATGTCTTGGTTGCAAAATTATATGATAATGATGCCCAAATCGGCGGTTTCTCGATACGGGCCAGAATCCTTGGGGTGGTGGACGTCCCAGGTTCCCTGCGCCAAATCTGTGCACGTCAACGCGTGATATATCCATCATGAGCTGGATTTCAACGACCTAATGGTGTCCTTGCAAGTTGCTTGCAGCTGCTGTGGGGACAGTTGCACTGCTTATTGATTTCTTCCCTGCTTCTTTGTTGGTGCTTGAACCGTGTGTGCGCGCGCTTTGGTCAAAATTTCTCTAGCGTCACTCCACCCTCAAGCAACTGAGACAAGTCTGGCGTCATCCAAGCATCTAGACGAGAGACTTAACTACCTGGAATCCAGGATGACGACTTTCAGTTTCACCTGAGGAAGTTGCTTGAATCTTTTCCTTTGACTAATTGTAAACATTTAGGAAATAAATTAACCTTGTTCCCCCCCCTCCCCCCCCCCGGCCCACAAATTTTTTTAATTTAGCCTTGAACTAGTTTCAGCCTTGTATCTTTCTCATTTTTAGTATTTTTTAGCGATTTAAACCCTGATGCGTCCACCACTTAAGGCTTTACAAAGCTTATTTTATTCCAAAAGCAAAGATGCAACAATCAAAAAATTTAAGCTTGAAATCCTAACCTGTTTTAATTCACTTATTACGTAACATTCAACCCCCTTACACCAAACAGCCCATACTTCTCCATTCCTTTACAGAATTTAGCAATTCCTTCCACAAATGTTCATTTAGCTTCAGAAGCAAATGAAAACGTGTGAGGATTTGACCTCCTTTGAGTTCTTAAATGTTCACTCACCAGCCTATTTACCCTAGTAACATTCAAATCATTTATGATTTTGCAGCAAAATAATACCTCTGCACACAGGTGTTGCTTGGAAAGACCCATGCCTTCAGATCGTTTACCATAAAAATTACATAAAAGTGTTTTGGCTCCAAAGGGGCATTTCAAGGCTAATCTAAATTTGAGCTAAAACGTAGAAATTTCTAGAATATGGATCCTTAGTATGCATGATCCACATGCTTACCTATAGTGTTTCCTGGTTATTATACAATAAATAGCTCAAATAGTTAAAATAACTAAAATTTGTAATTATGGGGCCTGCACCAACTTATAAACCCTGCATTATGAAATGGTTGAATTTCAATTCAAAAGGAAAATGATGCACCAACTTATTTGACACTTAAAAAATTGAATTTATTGCAAACCTTGAATTTTTTGGAATTTTGTCATCCAAAATACTATTGTTTAAGAATTGGTGGCCCTCTCCAATCTTATTCTATTTCAAAAATAGATTCCTCCCCAAGTAGAGAAAACCAGTTTGCAATTTTTGCTCTAGAATTATATCCCTTTTGCAAAATTCATTAGTTTAGTCCTCTTCTTCTTATGGGTGTGACCAATTTTGTATGTTTTGCCTATTGGTAATAAGTGGATTCAAATTCATTTTGTTTCAGTTATCATACTTAAGAACGTTTTCAGATATTTGAATAGCGAATGCATTACTCTAGTTATTGTATTTTTGGTGCAGTCTTGACAATAGTACCATAAATATTGAAGTTGAAGGCTAAGGTTAGTGGACGGTTGAAAGAATCTAAAAATGGCTCTATGTACTAAAAACTTTTCATGAATGCTCAGTTAAATTTCACTTTCACAGCAACAAAACATTAAAAATAGGTTAAATCTTTGGCAATGAAAAGTAAGTTTAGGGGTTTAAAGCAGGATTTTTTTTTTCAAATTCCTCTAGGAAATCCTATCTGATAGTCAACAACTTGTAAAAAACTCTGGTTCTAAAAATAATATATAGCTTTTGGTAATAGATTTTTTATAGTAATTTTCAGTAGTAAAATTCAATAATCAATTTTTGGTACTGAAATTTGGTTATGAGATTTTATTTACAACTTTTGTCTCAAATTGTGGCCTTTAGGCTTTAGGAAAGAATGGACCAAATTGGTTTGCTTTGGTGTTTTGGATGTCGTCAATTGTGGATGGTGTGAAAACATTTTTCATCCTCAGTTTTGTCCAAACTAGTAGTAATGGCAAGTCATAGTTAGGCGTTGACACACTTCATGGGCCGAAGGCAGCATATTTCGTCAGACCAAGCTCGTCTTAACACTCCAAAGGACAAGATTTTTCAACCTTTTCACAATTCCTTAAATGGTTTTTTCATCATTCAATTTCAAACAAATTAAATGAAGAGAGAAGGCCGAGAAAGCGCAAAGGCTACCAAGATGAGGCCTCTATTGAGCTTTTAGCCTCTTTATACACATGTCACGGAGAGAGAGGAGCCGTATGATGGAGGACTATCATGTACGGTTCTATAGGAGGGGAACATCTTTTGAACCTTAGGCCTAAGGTGTACATGCTTCAGCAAGGAAAAGCATTTTCTTTTTTTAGATAGAGTAAGGAGAGGACCCTTTTATTGAAGTATTTTTCATGTCGTGCAAAAATGTAAAACCATTTTGTAATTGAACATGTGACTACAAATCATTTTTACCGCATGCCATGAAAGATAGTTGTTTCAATCGTAGAAATTGTTGATTTGAACATAAGTCAAACATATGGGTTGGTAAATTCCTTGTAGTGACATAAAATGAACACGCCAAATGAATGTGCCAAGCGTAATGCACAAAACCACCTAATGTAAAATTCAACATCACTAAGACTTTTGCAAGATTGCAAAACTTTTAGCCCATTGTGATGCGTTAGCAAATAAATAAAGAAGACTTACAACACGTGACAACACCAAAGTTCAAAAAAACAGAGGAACACAAAACTTACAAAGAGAATAAAAATATATAATTCAAGAAGCATGAAAAGTGGGTAATAGAAATGAAGGAATGGGGTGAAATATTTGTTGTCATTGTTTTCATATGCGAATTGCAAGAGGTTCAGACAAGATATAAGGTGGACAAGTTAGCAATATGGTAGGCTCTAATTTTTTTGTGTCAATGTCGACCTATTACGTTAATGATAGGGTAGTGTTAGTTAGTGGCATATGGCACAACTTTAGCTAACCCTAATGTTAAGACAACTAACACAAATCATGTTAACACCAAATGTGCATGGCACTTCAAGAAACTATTGAGGCCACTTCATGAATGGTCAATTTGTTTTAGGCCTTAGCATTGAATTTTCAACAACTATTTAAGAGGGAATTCCGGTTGTTAAATATACGTTTGATGATAATAGGTTTTTAATAACAAATTTAAAGTAGTTTTCTACTAATAAATTTGTGTTATTTATGATCATGAACTTTATTAGCATATTAATATTCATATATTAAAAAAATATCTTACGTTTTTCAATGAATTGTAATATTGTATCTAAAATATGTAACTTTAATTGATATAGGTAGTTAAATACTTGACAATAATATCTAGAAAACATTGATGAGTTTTATTGGTATGTAAATAGGAACCCCAAATCATAGTAGTTTCTCAAGTTCAACAATAAATTTTTTTTTTGGAAAGTGTTGAATTTCTTAGAAAAATTATCTCTTAGAAATGTTGAAATTTAAGGAAATTACTATCCTTGATGTCAAAAATTTCAAAACTAGGCAAATTTACCATAGTCCATAAATTTTCTACCACTTTCTTTCATAATGATTAAGGTTTAAAGATAACAAATCTAATGTTTTGTATACAATAAATGTGGTCAAAGTTGAAGAAAAGGTTCTTTATAGTGAGTTATAAAAGAGGGCTGTAAAACCTCAGGTGTGATGCCTCGCTAGCATAAACCATTTTGGGACCCTAAGACCTCAAAAACTGGTCTTCAATTCAAACCTAGTCAACTGCAAATAAAACTCATGCTAGCCTTTTACCAATGAACTTGACAAGGGGTGTCAAAGGGTTGTCAGGTTGGGTCTTGACAAGGGGTGTCAAAGGGTTGTCAGGTTGGGTTAGCTATTGTGGTTCAAAAGAAGATGGTTATAGAAACAAAGCTTGTGAAGAAAATTCTGAAGGTCAAAACATAAAAGCAAGAGTTGGAAATGTGAATTTTCCAAATGAAAGCAACTAAATCCATTATAAAGGTAAAGGTGAAAGAAATAGCTAACCTTGTGTCAAAATTGAAGGCATTCAAAAAAGAACTAAACCAAGAACAACAAGGTCATCCAAGGAGAACAATATTGAGGGAAAATTTCAAAAATTGGTGAGACCCAAGAGCTTCTTACTTTAGGCGAATCCACCATTATAGAGCAAGTATCTAATAATTGACAAAAAATATCTATCCTATAATTTGATGTACCATTATTTCTCCCCATTTTTGCAAAAAGAAGTACAAAATGTTGTAAAAGATCTCATTGTTCAAAAGTTTAAAAGACCAAAGGATTTGCCAAAGAAATTGCTTGTATTTATTATTGAAATTTTTTTCTTCTCCTGGCAAATCAAATTTTGATAATTAAAATACATTTTTAGTGCCTAATTGCCCAACCTATAAAGGTACTAAGGTATTAAGGAAGGTTGTTTGTTTGTTTTGTTTGTCACATTGAGATCTCACAAACCCCACAACACTTCTGGTATTGTTCAAAAACTTTGGATGAGTAAGGTTGCATTAAGGTGGTTTCATAATGTTTAGACATATGGTGCAAGAATAATTCAATATAAAAAATATATATCAAAGAAAATTCAACAATTTAATCAAAACTAAAAAAAATATAGGAATATTGGGGCAATTTCTTAATATTATTGGAAAACTCTCAATTAGAGTTTTGGGAGGTGATTATGTAAATTTTAGACTTAAAGATTGGGGGAATGTTAAATTTTGAATGTCTTTAATCGTTAGAAATTCAGATAAATTTTTTTAATATATATTTTTAAGATTGAATTTTATTGTCAAGGTCCTGTTCACACTTAGAGCATTTACATAGTTTTGCTGGCACTTCGGCCAGCAACACATGTCACACTAGTACCAATGGACTTAAACTAATAAATGGGTTTTCAATAGCACAATGTTAAGTTTTAAGGAAGTCCAGGTAGCACATTGTGGTTTGGAGTTTAAACTTTATCAATGAAGTTAAATTCGTATGCAAGCAATCGTATCGCCCTCCCCCAGGCTAGGAGACAACCCTCAAATTAGGGGACAAGGGGGGGAACAAGCCTTTTCAAGTTTAAAGCATGAAAGGTTTTTTATTCAAAGGATGGAAGGCTTGCATGTGATCCGAAAAAGGATCCTTCAATTGACAAACAAATAAATCTTTCCATGGGAGGAGGTCCTCCTTTCAAATACAAAGGGAAAAAAACCTTGGGGTGCTGTACATACAACAAAGTAATAGGTATGCGACAAAACAAAATATTTAAACATTAAATGGATACACATCAACTAAGGTATTAAAGTCGTCCTTCAAGTACCTGAAATTGGGGCTTTTATCCCAAATTGGGGACCCAATCAAAAGTGAGGATGAAAAAGTAAATAGGACAAAAATTAAGAGACTAAATTGTGCTTCTCAGCCAATCAGGCCAGATGCTAGTACCCCCTAACGAGCTCTAACTATCCGAAGTATACTTTTCGAGCGTGTCCACCACCAATCAGCACTTGCCTTTACTTAAGGATAAAAACAAAATTTCACATGCTCTCTAGCTCCCTTAGTAGCTATGAACCCATGGATTCAAGGAAGCAAGAACTAGTACTCACCGTTAGCCTACATCCTACAATTTTTAACATTAGGACCTGTATTGTATTTAGTGTCTTCCCCAAATTGGTCGTCACAGGAATTTCACTCTCAGTTTCAGATTTGCCTTGTCAGCCTTCATTGAGCAACTCCTGTTTATACTGTTCATCAAATCAAATTCTTCACTTCTTCTGAAGTGATCCTTCCTTTCATTAAATTGGATCCAGTTTGCTTCCAAATGAGGGGCTTTGTTAGTTTGAGGGTCCGACCTGTCTTTGGTCTTGTTGAAACAAAGTGGCCATATTTTGAAGAAAAAATAACTGAAATCGCCATATATAGGTAACAAGTTCCAGGCTCCAGTATGTCACCAACACACAGCAGGAATCCTTTTTTTTTTCTTTAAATTCCTCTCGAACCTGTAGCCAAATTTGGCTAAGACTTCCTGTGGAAGATTGCCAGCCTGCCCACTTTGCTAAACTTTTTTTAAAAACCCCATTACCTGCATGAGTCTAGCACCGGTGCTGTTTTTATGGGCAAATTTTCTCACTGTGGCGAGGGGAAAAGAAAAAAACCCTTTGCAAATTGATAAATAGGATCTTTTTGGAAAAATACAAAAAGTTGCCATATTAAGACAGTGAGTTCCTGTCAATCGCCAGAACTAGGAAGGATTCTAAAAAAATTAACTGTCCTGTCCGACCTCTAGCCGAATTTGGCGCATTCTTCTTTGGGACGATTGGCCATCTACCTACTTGACAAAGTTGAAAAAGAAACCCTGAACACCACCCAGATACTCAACCTGCAAACAGTTGTAAATATTCAACTCTGGTATCGTTAAATGGAGGCCTGGGTGGATTTTGAAGCCACCAAAATACAATTAATTACCTATCTTCCATTTTACAAGTCTAAAAACTGCATCAGACACATTAGAAAAGTGGTCACTGGTGTGTAGAAAACTGCCGCAATGATTGACATCTATTCTTGCTCAAGTTTGTTCAATTGTCCAAAGTCTAAGGTCTTTGAGTATATTTGTAAATAACCTGCCATTTTTTTTCCCTTTGTTATTGGCCTTCAGTCCATTGTTGTCAAAGAACAGATTTTCAGTAGCCTTCAATTGTGGAAGAAAAATCTTACATTTCAAAATGATGGGTTTTGGTACAGAGCAGTGGACTCGGTGTTCTTGGTTCATTGTTCATATCTGTTCTCGACACTTTTATCCCGGGCCCAAGTGGTTTCACTTTAGATTTAGATAAGATTTAGTCTTGTCCATTGTTGTCAAAGAACAGATTTTCAGCAGCCTTCAATTGTGGAAGAAAAATCTTACATTTCAAAATGATGGGTTTTGGTACGGAGCAGTGGACCTGGTGTTCTTGGTTCATTGTTCATATCTGTTCTCGACACTTTTATCCCGGGCCCAAGTGGTTTCACTTTAGATTTAGATAAGATTTAGTCTTGGCCGCAATGGGGAAACTATGAAATATACTCACACACCTTAAAATAATCTAAATAATTGACTCTTAGTTCATATGTTAATGGTCATCACCTTTTCTTTTGGTTTTTTCCACCTGTCTTGGTTTTATTTCTCGAGATTCCAAGTAGTTCCTCCTTTTAGGCGGGGGTGGTGAGGGAGGGACACTCTCTCCTCTTCTTTTTCTAGCAATGTTGTTTCTCTAGCCAGCTTTCTATTTGTTGGCATTACAAGTGCATCCGCCCTTTGGGGGGGG
>Ga0209208_10003645_pt1 | contig 22026 bp, 21 predicted proteins | sample S1TSphfallax_3_FD_187694 | JGI IMG/M metagenome (GOLD analysis project Ga0209208, IMG submission 187694) | Host-associated microbial communities from peat moss isolated from Minnesota, USA - S1T2_Fd - Sphagnum fallax MG (SPAdes) (version 2) | ecosystem: Host-associated > Plants > Peat moss >...
AAACTATAGTTGTATTTTTTTTCCATTTGAGAATGCACAAAAATTGGTTACAAAATATGTATGTTAATTCATTTTGAATGTTAAAATTACGTTTTTGGCTTATTGAAAATAAATTATTTTTTTCTGTGTTTGATCTTATTTAATTTTTAAAACGTTTTTCATAAATTTATTTAATTTGATTGATATAAAATATTTTTAATTGTGATGAATGTGGTTGGAAAATATTATTAGTTGTGATTACAATGTTTTAAATTTAGTTTCCAAATATTTTGATTAATTGTGGTGAAATAATTTTATATGTGAGTAATTTGGTTTTAAAATATGTTTTTGGTTTTTAATTTTGATAGTTTGAGATTACATGGTTTATTTGTTTTATAATTTGGAGACTTTTTCATTTAATATTTTTGTGGCATTTTTTATTTGACATATAAATGGATTACATATACTTGATGTGCTACGTGTTTATACAATTTTTTTCATTCAATTTTCATTGGAATCTTGTGTTAGTTTTGATGAATTTTGCTTAAATTATTTGAAATAAAATGAATATTACAAGAATTATAAATTATGTTAATGGCTTTCATTTAAAATTGGCAAGAATTTTTTTATAAAATATTTTTGCCTGAATTATGATTATGTTTTTATTTTAGTAGAAACAAAAGTACTTTGTTTTAGTTTTTGATTTCATATAATTTTTGTAAATGTTGTCAATAATTTTTTTAATTTGATGGTTATGAAATAATTTCAATTGTAATGAATATGGTTGGAAAATATAATTAATTATTTTTATAATTTTCGTAATTGAATTTGCATATATTTTGAGCAATTATGATGAAATAGTTTCAAATGAAATTAGTTAGGTCATAATTTTATTTTCAGTTTTTATTTCAATGTTTTTTAATAACTGAAAACATAAGTAAAATTTATGCAATATTCATTTTATTTCAAATAATCTGATCGAAATTCATCAAAACTAACAAAAAATTTCAATAAAAATACAATCAAAACAAATTGTATAAACATGTACCTCATTAAATATATGTTTTCCATTTGTATCTCAAATAAAAAATTCTTGACAAAAATATCAATGTCAAATCCTCCATCACAAAATAAATAAACCTTACAATTCCAAAACATCAAAATTAGGAGCCAAAAAAATATTTTATGGCCAAATTATTTACATTTGAAACCATTTCATTGCAATTAATCTATGTATACAAAAACTAAATTAAAAACAATATAATCACAACTATTAACATCTCCCAACCAAATTCATCACAATTAAAATTATTTCATAACTAAATCAAATTAAATAACTTTATGAAAACATATAAAAAACTAAATAAAATCAAACACCAAAGCAATTTACTTTCATTTTTAATAAGCCAAAAACATATTTTAAATGGAAGAAACTACTATGTATTTTTTTTTTACAATATGTTCTACAATTAAAAACCATTAAAATTTTAAAAATAATAATTAGTCAAACTATTTATCTACACATTTACATATAAACAAATTATACTTTCACATACACAAGAAATAAAACATAATTATATATTAATATACCTATTTAAACACTTTTCTAAACACTTATTACCTAGTAAATAATTCATTACATAGTTAAGAACACAAAAATGTTTTAAAAAAAAACTTATTTACATATCTACAAGTTCCACACAAACTCAATCTCACATAAATAAAAGTAAACACTCACATGAACAAAAACAAATACTTAAACTCACACTCATACAAACAAAAAACACACATTCACATTCACACACAAATTTTATTTTCATATGAATCACACACCAAAATATTTATGACGTACATGTGATATACTTATAACAAATTTATTCATTATGTCATAGAACTATTTCAACTTTATATATTCATTTCAACACACAATTATCTATTTAATAAATAGTTTATTCTATACTTACAAACAATAAAAAACACAAACAATCCTACATAGATTATCATATATATACATATACATACATCTATATATAAATATCATACACATACACACATACATACACACACTCATATACATACATACAAATCACACAACCATATATGAGTAGGGCATGCCTGTTTATGATGCCTTGTTATTATCATAATTGTTCAGTAAAAATTCCATATGTATGGAAATCTAACCATTCATTGGATTCCACTTGTCCTTGGCATAAGATCAAACATCTATGGTTTTGTTAGCATTGTTACAATGTTAGCCAAAAGTGGCACCCTAGAGCTCTTTTCTGCTTTGCATGATGCACTTGCTAAGTTTTTGCATGTTCCACCATTAATACAATCCCATTTTACAATAACCTACATTTTTTAGTGGCACAATTGGTAGTAGCTTAAACCCCAAATTCTCACAAGCATGCTAAGACTTATATTTCTAGTAGTAATTTTTTTCTCAAAGGAAATTTGCACACTGCAATCAAGGAAAAAACAAAAGGAGAGATGAAGTTTGCCAACTGCATGTGAAATAAGTATTTTCTCACCTTTTTGTTGTTCTCACAATAGTATTGAAAAAGTTTCAACCCCATGTCTGATAACTGTAATGAAGCAACACTGCACAAACTCAACATGTCAAGATCAGCTTTTCTGCAAAACAAGTATGAGAAAACAAAGTGGAAGAAACAAATACATTCCATTGTGCACACGTAAATGTTCTACATAGTTACAAGTGTCTGCCATCATATGGCTACAAGGGACTACACATTGGTGAAATCCAATGAAGGGTACAACTAAATTCTTTTAATAGGTACTTCCACAAAGCAAGTATTGCTGAAGGGTACGATTCAATTTCTTTTCATCTGTCCTTGTACAATGCAAGTATTGCTGAAAAGATGCTGCAAATTTTCAACACTTGTGTTGTGCCACTCTCTCTCCCAAGTCACCACTATGGATTCACAAGCACCAGAGACATTCCAAAATAGTGTGAACACTTTCGACATCTTTCACAAATAATATCTGAAAAAGAATGGCGTTGGCATCTGCAAAAAGTCACCTTAGTCGCCAACTTCTCTGCAAACAATCTCACATGACTGTGAAGTAGACCTGACCTAATCCCCATAAGCAAAACCACAACTGTGAGCTCCTTGCAACTGCAAACAATCAAGTCTTACTTTCATTTAACAAAAAACCTTCAAGAAGATGAACAGTTCAAACAGCATTGGAATTGGTGAAATGTGCAGAAATTATGCACTGCAGACTGTCAGGAAAAATCAGAAGTCAAAACATACAGCAGCTAAGAGCTGATCCTTAGATCAAACTGACATTATGTGCCAACATCAACAGAGGGGGTTGCCTGAAATTCCATTGACTTAAATGGCATGGAGCATCCCTAACTTCCAACAGACCCATGACATCCTGTAGTGGATTCGACAATCTCTACAAGTATTGCTTAGTGGTACAGTCAGACCTTATGCACAACCTCAATTTTTCAAATCTTGGATTTACACAGCCTATAAACACTTGCTGCAATTTTGGTCATGTTACCGTGCACGATGTTTGTGGTACCCATTGGAGGCAGAAATGGCAACAACTGAAAAACCTCTGTACGATTCCCCTTGCTTGCATTCAATTATTACACTGGCAGCTGCTTAGTTGCAGACCTTGGTTGATGCCATCACATATGTCATTGCATTTTGGTACCCATATTTCTGTAACATCATTAAATTTCAAGCTCACATGAGTATTGCAGGCAATGTGCATCAGCATTTGTCCTGCATCATCAGCAGTTCATTTCTTGCTTCACTATTCTACATTTGTCCTTTCTGGTGAAACCCTGAAAAAATTCTGGAGTAAACTGACACGGCAAGCAGCTTTGAAGTCTTAGAGGTCTTGCATACCCTAACATGTACAGGGGAGAAAGAGGAAAGGTGATGTGGATCCAACCAAAATGCTCATTCACAGCCTGGCTTCACAAAAAAAATTCAGGAAAGCAGCTAAACTGAAGGTTGGAAGTACATATACCTACTATAAGGTACATCAGATCTCCAAATGGAACCCTCTTTCTCTGCAATCTCTTCGGATCCGTGTTTGGATAAAGGGTATTTTGACCACCCACCATCTCAAAGGGATATCTGCAGGGACTCCATATAGTCATTAAGGTTTTGTGCCAGAGAGAGTCTCCAGCAGGATGCACATTACACAACAATTAAGATAAATACAGCTTTGCAGAGATGGATTAATCTCACCTTCATCTGAAGGAACTTTTGCAAGGGAGGCGAACAGATTCTGAAAGAGAGACATTGGAGGTCCCACAGCTCGAAGGAGACCTTGAATCAGAAACCAGACAGAACCTTCTTGGAACTCTTACTGAAGCTTCTGAATGAGTATTGGTGTGGATTTTCTGTGTCCTGAAATGCCAAACCAACATCAATAGACAGCGAGGCAAAAATCCCATTCATGAAAACGCCACAAGAATGCTCCAGTTCGGTGTCCCTATTCTAACAGTCCCATCACATGATCCCATCGCAATCATTGTAATTGATCCCCTTGAAAAAAAGACGTTAGTGAGAGACAATCCATTGTGGACATTTGTTCATATCACAAGAGCTGGCTCGATCCACAGAGCTGAGCAGTAGGTAGACGCATTAGACCCAGTGCAACAGAAATCAATACATGACTGGCTGGTGACAAAACATTGTAGCTACGTGAGAAGATTTCCTCTGCGCCTGTGTGTGTGTGTGGAAGCTGCAGGAAAGAGCATGGCAGCTGGCAACTTCACCACCGAAGCACCTTCGTTGCATCCAACAACACCATCCAATGCTGCTGGATTTCCTTGCCTTCCGCCACGGCCAACTTCTGGACCCTGCAGAGGTCCCTTTTACCAATTGCGGGAGGTGTGAAGTTGCAAGTATTTTCAATTGAGGGTTGCTGCAATTCGGAGAAGCCGGGTTTTGCCAGGCATAGTTTCTGATTCAGGAGGCAATTTTCCACTCCTCGGGCACATTAGAAAGAATGCACAAGCTTGAATTTTAGTGTTTTGCAGCACGAGAAAAAAGGACTTCGGGTAAGGAGTAAGGACTCGGCATAGTACTGAGGGTCTGGTGCCGGAGAGAGTCGTCGAGCCGGTTGACCATCCGCGGCGACAAGTGGCCTGCCGCAGACCTGAGGAGTCCACAAAACGGTGCGGAGCCTCCGGCAGGCTGCACATTACACGACAATTAAGAGGAATACAGCTTTGCGGAGATCGATTAATCTCATCTCCATCGGAAGCAACTTTCGCGAGGGAGGCGAGGAGATCCTGAAAGAGAGACGTTGGAGCTCCCACAGCTCGAATGAGAGCTGGAATCAGAAACCGGACGGAAAAGGAAATTGCAGGGGAAGGACATCGCCTCGAAGCCAGGCGCGGGAGCACGAGCAAGTCCCTTTGATCCGTCGCACCTGGGAGGATCGATTCCTCTCGGTTGTGCCGCGCAGGAGGAGCGCGCTGCGTGCTGTTGATAGGTGGCAAGCAAAGAGAGAGCAGCGAGGAAGGGGAAGAAGGGGTTGGGGGATGTCCCATAAGGTTTGGCGCGGGAGGCGGAAGGAAATGGTATAAAAAGGGCGAGGGGAGAAGGGGACTATACTTACCTGGGCGGGGTCGATCGGTGGTCAAGATGGCCGATGGCCTAGGGGACCCTGCTCCTTTGCACTACGGAGCTGGTGACCCTAGAATCTTCCTACGGGGGGCATGCACGTCGTAATTTGTGGCAGCGGGGGCTCGCGTTCGCGCGGCCCCTACCAAATATACATAAATTGGACATAAGCACGACAGCCAATTTAGTGTGTTTTCGAAGTACTTTCTATTTTACATGCGACATACAAACGGGGCTATGACAGTCGTCACGCACAATGTTTTTTTGTTAGTAACAACCGACGGAACGAATGTTAATGAGTTCTTCCATATTTGAAGATCCTCCAATCTCAGTTTTGACATTTTTGTTTAATTTTTCCCCTAGGTTCAAGTGAAAGTTAGAGCTTGGGCTATTTCACATTTCTAAAACTTGAAATTTCAATTTTGGCACATTTTTTTGAACTCAAAAACCTTCTTGCCTAGTTTGAAAAACAAATCCAATTCCATGTACATATTACACATTCCCCAAAATTGTATACTATAGAGTTTTACAACAAATTGATAGTAGGGTATGCATAGGTACATCTACTAGTAATTAAAACATATGAAATACCTAGAAGGTTCAAGGCAGTTAATAATTCTTCAAAAAAGTTTAGCCCATTAACCGAGCAAATCTGAACCCACATTAAAAAAAATTCTTTTAAAGTTATGGCACTAGCCTTGAAGGCTAGTTCTAAGGTCCAATTCTTGTGTTGGTAACTTGATTCCACCAAAAGGATGTCAATCTTGGACCTCAAATTCAACCCTTCACATTTGACACTTCAAACTAGATAACTTGCCAACACTAGTTAAAACATGATTTACTTGTTGACAATAACCTTTTTTAAATGCCAAAAATGTAAACTTCATAGGACTTAAATGATGTATCCAAATAATATATAAATTTCAAAATTAGTAGCATGCAATATCTCATGAATTACCCATATTTTGTGCTTTAAATGCATGTCAAACCTCCTCCACATTAGAAATTAACAAGGTATATTTTTAAATGTTTGTTAATTTGTTTTGCAAATTATTAAAAAAATGTAATTTTTCTTTTTGTCCTTGTCACAATCTTGAACTATAATTTAAAGATATGGAATTACATGCATGAAAGACATTGATTTTATTTCATCAATTACTTTCAACTAATATTTGTTCATCTATTTTTTAGGACCTAGTTCCCTTATTGTCATCTAACATGATAAAGTAAAATCACGATCACTTCAATTAAGTTTGGTACCAATTCAAAATACAAGCATTCATGAAATATTAAACATTCTTATGGTTTAAACATGGAGTGATTAAAGGACATTGAACTTTTTCACAATGCCATTCCTTGTCTAAATCAAGAATAATTTAAAACATATTTATCATGAATATCATACTTAATCTCAAAGATAAATCTTAAAACCTGTTTAAAAAATCGACATATGAAAAAAAAATCATCGCCTTGATTCTCCAAGTTAACCAAAAAAAAAACCCCTAATGCAAAGTGCAAATTATTTTCCATCTCTTGCAATGAATGGATTTGAAAAATATAATTAAAAATTTGTTGTTAACAAGACTTTAAGGAGTTTACTGCAATTTCAAAATGAGGTTGCCATTTAAAAGCTTCATGTTGAGTTGAACAAGTCATATAAATCATGTTGCATTATAGTTTAACTTCTTGTTGTGGATGAATTTCATACATTAACATTTGCATTTCATCCATATTGGGTGAAATTCATTAATCCAACAAAGGTTTAAGTACATGAACTACATATTTTAGGTTGGACATTAATTGAAGAATAACAATCATTACAAATTAATTGGGGAACAACAAAAAATCCTTAAACAATCAAGGTGAATGTATAGTTGACTAAGGATAATATGAATTATTTGAAAAAACTAATGATGGAGTATAAGGATGTGTTTGCATGGACTTACAAGGACCTAAAAGGTATACTTCTAGAATTGGCACAACGTCATATTGAGTTGGATACATCAATTCCACTAACACATCAAACCAAATAAAAAATGAATCCAAACTGTGATGTAGTTGTTAAGTATGATATAAACAAACTATTAGTAGCATGACTTATATAGCTTTAGAAGAACCCACCTAGTTATCACTAATTGTGGTAGTTCCCAAGAAGAATGGAAAATTCAAAATTTGTGTAGACTTCATAAAATTGACTGTAGCTACCAAAAAAGAACCATATATACCCTTTACTTTTCACAAATGAAATTTTGAATATAGTTACAAGGCATGTTGTTTATTCCTTTTTAGATGGATATTATGGATATCACCATATATTTATAGCACCAGAGGACATATACAATACAACCTTTGTAACAAATTGGCGAGTTTTTACTTGTGTAATAATGCCTTTTGGAATAAAGAATGGACCTCTTATTTATCAAAGGGTAGTCATCAAAGCCTTCAAAGATTATCTAGACAAATTCATGAAAATCTTTTTAGATAATTTCATTGTCTATAATGATATGGACATTCATTTACATAAACTCAAACTTTGCTTTCAAAAGTGAAAGGAATTTAAGATTAGTTTAAACCCAAATAAGTGTATTTTTATGGTATTTTTAAGGATGATACTAAGGTTTATTATTTCCAAAGAAGGTAAACTACTAGATCCTAAGAAAATCTAAGCCATAGTTCAAATGCATGTACCTACGAATCCATAATGAATTCATATGTTCAACGAAATGGTTCACTTCTATAGATGCTTCATAAAAAAAATTACATTCATAATGGCCCCAATTACCAAACTTATGAAGAAGACAAAACAATTTTTGTGCACTTTAGAGTGTCAGGAAACATGGTAATTTTTTAAAAGTATGTGAAAAAACCTATTCTAATATCTCCTAATTAGGATGTAAAGTTTCATGTGCATACATATTCATCGTTACTAGTTGTAAATGTTATGTTAGCATAAAATTTAATCAGAAAACATAATCAACTTGTTGTTTATGCCTTTAAATTAATAAATATTATTGAGAATAACTATAGTATCATAAAATGTGAAACCTTAACAATGGTATTTGCACTACATAAGCTTAGACATTACCTTTTGTGTAACAAGTTGGTTCCCATGGGCACAAAATTGGAACAAGAACCTTTGCCCAAAAAAGTAGAATGAACCCTTCATGAATGTATTGAATCTTTTTATGGGTGCATAAAACAATATATCCAAATATTCTTGTCACCATTCTAGCCATCGCTACTTGGACACAAATTGCATGACAAAATAAAATCAAACCTCAAGTTAATGTAAAGTTTGATGAATTATTGGAAACTATTTACAAACATCTCACAATAATGTTTTTGGGGGCAAGGCATATTAAATTCATTAACATCCATTTGCTTTATCAATAGCCATTTGAGTAATCTTTAATTAAACTTGGGCAAAATTTAAGGTAACTTAAGTTAACCTCCATTGAACTCAACTAAACTTAGGTAATCAAGCTTTAAACCAACAAAGGAAAATTTGACTAAACTCATGAAACTACAAAAGTGGGGTGTAGTTCACTAGCTTAAATCACTACATAATCTTTTAAATGAAATAAGTTCATTGCATTTTAGTGAATTCACCTTGGTTAAAATTATTATATAATATCACTATGTAACATCGTGTTTCACTATTAGTTAACATAACTCACTATTATAATTTCATGTAATAAATAGGTTTATTTCTATGTTGTTTGAATTACCCTATACATGTTACTTTATGATATACCCTACATTATTTTAAACTACTTTAATTATTCTAACTTATACTCTATGTTATTATAAGTTATTATAGGTTATTATACATTATTTTACCTTAAAGTATCTTAACTAACTTATTACATGATTTTGAATTATTTTAAATTAAATTATTTAACTAATCTTAGGTTATACCTTAGGTTAAAAAAAAATTAATATATGATATTTAAAGTTATTATGGGTCATTTACTTTATGTTATTATAATTTATTTATCTTAAATATAATAACTTTAAATGATTTAAAATAAAATATAATGAACTAAAGTAAAATAACCTCAAATAACCTATGAAAAATAATTTAGAATAACTATAATAGAATAACTGCCAATCTCCTATGATATTATAACATATAATATCCAACAATAACCATTAATAACCACCAATAGCCATTAATATAATAATCATTAATAACCATATATTATAATTTTTTATAATTGCCAAAAATAATTTAAAGTGAAATAACATACAATAGCCTAAAATTGCCAATAATAACATAAAGTGAAATAACTTTCAATAACCAAAAGTAACCAATAATAACTTCACGTAATCGAAAATAACCTAAGATGAAATAATTTAGAACAACAAAAAATAAATTATAATACTATAAATAACCTAAAGTGAAATAATTTACAATAACTAAAAATAACTTAAGATGAAACAAGTTAAAACAGCCAAAAATAACTTAAAATAACCAAAAATAGCCTAGGATGAAATAAGCTAAAATATCCAAAATTAATTGAGAATAACCATAAATAACCCTAAATATATAGAATGAAATAATTTAAATGAATGAAAAGTAGCCTTATAATAGTTGAAAATAACCTCACACATGTAGTATTATTATATTAACAAAAAAATTATCCATTTATTAAACATTTTTTTTCTCAAAAGAATGGTCATTGAAATGTTATTGCATAATGATATTTAATTTTTTTTGTTCAAATGATTTTATATTCTCAAAAGGAAATAAATGTAATATTGTACACTACTGAATTTATTTTTTTTAAAAAATTCGAATCATTTCATTTGAACAAAATCTTAATAATATATGAATTTTCAAAGTTTATGTTTTTGTAATGTTTAAAATGAAGTATTTGATAAATAGAATGCAATGTAACATATTATCACAACAAGTGGGGTGATTTTATGCTAAGGGTGTTTGCTTCAATTATAAAAGTCTAGGGATCAAACTTCACAAGTGGTGTGTGTCTGGTCAACGATGGTAAATTGATCGAATATTCTCCTATTTAGTTATTTAAAGTAGATGCTTAAGTTGATTACGTGGCCTACCTACCTAGGTTATATTCTTAACTTAGCCTAGGTTAAATTAATGTGCAAGTGAATGATTTGGTAAATTTATATTTCATTTGAAAGTAATCTTGTTTCACTAAGTACTAGTGAGACAATTCATTGTACATAACAATTGGTCCATGTTCACTAGGGGGTTGACCAATTTCACCATGGTAAAAATATCCAAATTCATTCAAAATCTAATGAAACCCAGAATGAACTAGAATGCAATTTGGTGTAATGTCAGGTGAACCTCAAATAAAATTAAACTAAACTTAATGAACCAAGGTTGATTCAATGTAAGAAGGTTTGGGAGGCAAACAAATAATTAAATGTGTATGTAGACATGATATGTAACTAGAAGTAGGTGGGATAACCTATGACAAATAGAGATAAAACTTGAAAGGAAACTAACATTCAAAAAGATTTGAAAAAACAAATGAAAGACAATGTGAAAAAAATTAAAAAGTTAGTTAATAATCCAAAAATATTCACAAGTCAAAAGGACAAGGATTAGTCAGTACAAGATTGGGATATAACCAACTTGAACCTTTATTAAGAAAAAACATTAATATTGGTAGCACAAGCAATTATAGAAAACACAAAACAACCCATTTGTTCCCTTGGTGAAGATGAAGGATAATCATCAATTTCAATCACATCAAAGGTAATAGATGAAAGAGAAACATTCATTGGAAACCAATAAATAGTGGAAATATTCATGATTAACAAATTTTGAAAAATTGTAAGAAATTACTCCAAACAATCCATCAAAAAGTGAAGTTTTTAATGTTGAATGAAAACAAGTGTTTAACTTTGATGGTGTTAACAATCATGGAACTATTCAATACAAGTTGATTCAAAGTTTTGTTGAATTTATAACTTCCAGTGCACAACAAACTCCTATTATTACTACAAGACGACCCATTATAATATTGCAACAAGCACATCCATTAGTTCCACCAGTATCAATGGTAGCAACAATGGGAAATGTATTATGCATACAATCACTAAAGTATCATGATAATGATGACCCAATCTCTCATCTTCAACAATTGACCAAAATTTGTGCAACAAATGGAAAAAATATTAATGCAAATAAATTACAATATTTTCCAAACTTTTTAGAAGGAAGAACAACAAATTGGTTTGCTCAATATGAAATAACAAACCTGACAACAACTTGGAATGAAATACAAAAAGCTTTCATTGTGAAATTTAATGAAGTTCAAGGTGAAGATCAAGCAATGGGAGCATTATGTTATGTAAAACAAAGGAAGTATGAATCAATGGAAGATTAATATGATAGGTTTCTTTGATTTTGTGCAATCATACCACAACGCCGAAATGATGTTTATTGGAGAAAAACATTTAGCCAAGGTTTGCATGCCACGAGTAACTTTGGTTCAAATGGCAAATTTGACAATAGTATTTGAAGATGAATTGTTGGTGAAAAGAAAAAATATGATTAAACATTGACAAGATTTAGACATTGATCAATATGAAAAGGATTCAAATGAAGAAAGTTATAGAAAAATGAAAAAAAAAGAGAATAAAATGCATTTTTTATACATATAAAAAAGGAGTGTTTTGCCAAAATTGTTACAATGGTCACTTTACCAAAGATTGCAAACTTTTAATTTCTTTTGTGTCAAATTTATAAAAGCAACAATCATAATATTGATCAATGTGCAAGTGAGTAAAACAATGAAAGATGTCCACCAAAAGGTTTACAAGTTCATGTTGTGCAAGCAAAAACACCACTACCTCAAGAAAACAAGTAACAAAATTATATTATACTAGAGATTTTAGAAGAGACCATTAATTCTTATAAACCCAAAGTTGGGTTGAATTTTGCCATGGTTGTTTGGGATCGACTAACAATAGATGTGTGTGTAGTGACAAGAGGTCATAGGGCTAGGGTGCTTGAGAAAGAAGAACCCAAGAACATTACATGAACAAATGAATACTTAGCAAACAACTAAAAAAATGTATTGTGAACACAAACCAAGACATCCCTGAACCAAAACCTACTGTTTGAAGCCTTCATTTTAACCCATAAGTTGAAATCAAGACATCCTAGAGATCCATGGGACATCCCCAGGACACCTAGGCTGGCAATGCTAGATGCAGACTTTGAGCTCTTCCTACTAGGGTTGAAGCTCAGTTATTATACTACTATATCCCATATTCTCTTAGGCAGGTTCAACATTTCACTCTCTAATATGTATCCTCCACATGCTTTAGCATTTAACAAATTGTAATCCATTTTTTTTCAGAAAACTCCAACAGTATGATGCAAATTTCCATTTATGTAAAGAGAATAATTAGCACTAAAAAGATAAGAAACCATACACACCATAATATCATACAATGTTGGCACATTTAGTAGTATTATATATTATGAATATGAATATGATACAAAATAGCACATATAGTAAGGACCCTGCCAGGCGTTTCAGACTAGAGGCAATACCATGGTTGTCCCAGTACTGTCCTGGTAGGGACTAATGTTGAGGGGGTACCCTTCTTTGGTAGGTAAGAACCATCGCCTTCAGTTCAAGTTAGTAAAGAACTGGATCCAAACTCGGATTAATTTTCAGAATTGAAATCAGAACCAGAATTTGGGAATTTATGTATTTGAGGAACCACCCTCAAACTGGATTCCCCTACTATTTATATGTGGAAACAGAACTATAAGTTTCTAGGATTTTCACTGCTCCTACCTGTATAGCTACTATAATTCCTCTCGAACCTTGTGCATTAAATGCTGAGATTCAGCATTTCGTACTGAGATTTAATTAAAATTTCCTTACTTACTTTATGGATACCACTAAAAGAGGGGTTAGGGGGTGAAAGGAGGCCCAAAGACAGGGTGAAAACAGGGTGACTTTGGGGATATCTCTAATTTTTCAATTCATTTTCAGAACTGGAACTGGAGCTTCTTCATAAAAGTGAAGAATCACCCAACATTGGTAACTACCTGAGTTACTAAAATGAGCCTTAATATCACATTTATTCCAGTCTCAATACCATGTATATACCAGTGTTGAGCGGTTCTCACTTGTTTGTGAGAACCTCAACGAGTTTCAAATTGGTTGTGAGAACCTTAAACGAGTTTCAAATTGGTTGTGAGAACCTTAACGAGTTTCAAATTGGTTCTCAAAATGAAAACCTATAAATGTCACCAATAGAGATACTTGTTATGAAAACCTGATTGACGGTTCTCAATGAGAGGTGAGAACCAACTCAATGTGAACCTAAAAGGGTATGAAAAAAAACCAGTGCCAGTTTTCAATTAGGCTTTTAGGTTTAGGATCTAGGTAGGTGTTAGGTTTAATCTTTATGTGAAGTTTTTAAATAAATAAAAAAACTGAGAACAGAATTTTTTTTTGATAACTGGGTTGTGAGAATCATCTTTGAAAGCCATAGATTCAAAATTTTATGAGAACCGGCTCAACTGAAACCTGACTGCATTTTTTTAAAAAAAAGATCTGAAACCCTGAGAGGTTTCCTAAGCTTGAAAATTTGGTTTTTTTAAAATTGGAAAACCTGACAGGTTCTTCAAAACAGTCGTAAGAACCAGAGCTGATGGTTCTTACAAAAGTGAGAACCACCTGACATTGGTATATACCCGCCTCATAGCAGTCTACAATCAGTCTTGGACCTAATACTAGGCTGATATGAAAATCATAAAAAGCACCCAATACCAGGAGCAGGCTGATGTGTTCAAAAGTTGATAACCGACCGACACTTGTCACTGAGAATACATGTTATTGTCACCCTTTTTTTCCCTTTTTGGGTTTGAGGATATTCAAAGGATTTGATTTCTTCCCACAAAAACAAAACCAATTTCCAAGTGATTGTCTGCATTCTCACAGAGTTGCAAACCCTTTAGAATTCTTCATCATAGGGAAAATTCCCCACCTACCATGAATCTGAAGAGAACTGTGGGGGTGCATCAGCTTCCCAGTCTCTCTTCATCTTCACTCAAGAACAAAACTAATCTGGAAACAACAATACAGCTTCTACCCAGCTGCTCAAGAACATCTAAGTAACCCAGAGCTGAACAAGAACATCTAGTATGTGAAGAAGTAGTGCAGATTTTGGACTTGGGATCAAAACCAAGGAGCAAGCCTGCAGAGATCATCAAAGTGTTGAGCTAATTTTCTATCTGTCTGCTGCTGGGGTGTTGCAGGTGCAGAATTTGTAAGAATATTTCAGTTGTAAATTTGATGCTCATGAATCACTAATCCAGTGCATTTTTCATGGAATTCTCTTGTTAGGATTTGCAGCTAGTCTACCTCTGATCTTTTAGCTTGAAGAAAGAAACGGAATTTGTTCTCGGAATCAACAAGTCTGATGATGATCCCTGGATCTCTTTATCAGGCTCTTTCTCTGCAAGGATTTCTTCACATTTCTTTCTCTGCATGCACTTAAATGTATGTACAGTATCCAGCAAGCTGCATAAATTGCAATTATCTTTTAGAGTTCCAAGCATTGTTTGTTGCACTCTTATGTTGAATATGCTCAAACTGGAGTTTCATATTTCTGGATTTATGTGCAGTTGAAGAGCTCTGTGAAGGATCACAGTTTGAAATGACTGGGAGCATGAAAGCCATTGCTAAGAAGATATGTGTTGAGTATGTGGTGGAAGCTGGACTTGATGACCCAGAATACAAATCTTGGGTTCCTCAAAGTGTGAGGAAGAAGACTGCCGATTATGCACTCCAGTGGTACCAAGCTATACCCATCCATGGCATCATTATAGGAAAGTCACCAAGTCCTTATATTGGGAATGCCGATGTTGCCCCTAAGTATGCTGCGGGATTTTCTTACGACAAGAACTTGTGGCATACCCTCTGTGGGGAAAGACCACCTGCCTCAGCAGACACCATGGCTCATGAAATCAGCTTGAGCTGCCATGTAGACGAACGGGATGTTCTCATTGCTATTCGAGATTGTTGGAAGCTGATAAGGTTTGGAGTCATCTGTGTTAATGCAGTTCCATTGGGGAGGGAAGAAGACAAATCAGAGAAACAACAGAGGAATCAAGAGCTCACAACAAGAGACTTACAGCAGATGGAAACTCTTGCACAATCGTTGTCCAAGCTCGTTTGTCTGAGTGCAGACTCTGCAGGAGCAGGATTAACCACTGTGATCGCTCTTGGCTCCGAGGCACAGACCTGTGCTCGAATGCTCGAGAAGTCTTTCTGGAAGTCCAAGACTGATCATTTGGACAGATATAACTCATGGAAGCTGAAAGTACATGAACTATATCATCCTGCTCGGACCATGTGGGTATTCAAGAAAAGGAAGCTTCCCTTCGTGACCATGGTAAAGACGAGCATGACAGGCAAGGTGGAATTCAAGGCTCTATGTACCCTTCTTGCAAGAGGTTCTCAGTTTCACCCAACTCCTAACATTCAAGAGGAATTGGTTGATGAATCTCACAATGAAATTGACAAGAGCCAACTCACAGATGGTGTCAGCACGAGTAACAGCTTGCAGTCCAGTATTGATACTTACGAGATTTGCTCTGCTCTCCATGGCATGAGAGTCAACAATATCAACAAGAACAACAACAAATCCTTACAGAGTTATGATCAATCAGTTCAAGCACTTCCTTCAAGCCCAGATGGCCTCCATGGCTTGAGAGTTGGCAGTATCAACAACAAGAACAAGAACAAGAAATCCTCACAGAATCATGATCAATCAGTTTAAGCATGCTCTTCATCAGCTCCAAATACTAGCACATTAACACAGCTCCCAGGACCAGCAAAACACAGAGATTAAGTCAATCATTGAACTGAATTCTTTTGCCATTTGCATCAGAGATCAACTCTAATCTATCTCACTATCCAGCTCCTACAATGATTCTTGACTAAAACCATATGCAATCTGAACTTCTTCTCAGCTCAAAACCATATTACAACTCAAAGGACATATACTACATATAGCTACATATATGATGTTCTCTCCAACTTTTGCTACTTTTTAGCTTCAGCATGCATGGCATATGTGAGTACTGGAATGAACAGAATGCTGCCAATCCCACCTAGGAAAGAACCTGCAGAAGTACCAGAATAAGAACCCAAAACCAGTTCTGTCACTGAAAAACTACATTCAATATCACACTTTCTCTCCTTACAATTTAATTTCAGTTCAGATCATATTGATTGAAGCAAAGGTTTCAGTTGAATGACTCATGAATCCAAGTGCACACACCCATGTCTTTACTAACTTGAATATATCATCCCATACCACACAGTTGAAAGTTCTGACATCTTTGAAACATATGCTACAAAACAATATAGCTAAATTAGAGAAATCTGCTCAAGACATTCTGTGTAGAGTAAAGCCCCAGGATGGGGGCATTCCCAAAATAAGGGGTGTGGGACAAAGCAATAGCCAAGTCCAGCCCCACATTATGGGAAGAACATCCATGGGCCTTAATCAAGGTGAAGCAGAAGGCAAACCTTATCATAAGCCTAAGATAAATTAAATCATGAGATGGTAGGATAGGAGGGATATTCCACCTACTATTTAGGAGAGGGAGGAACCTTATACCTATAAGTAAGAGTATGGTCCCTCCAGCTCCTACTTAGTGAGTATAAGTTTCTAGGAAGGATATTCCAGGATATAAGATGGCCTCCAAATACAGTAGGAAATTTCTGCAAGTGCTTCTATGGAACACAACCTGCTTGAATGAAAGAAATGGAACTCATTTGTTTTTCTTGACTTTTGTTTGACAACTGTCTTAAGGTTCATGTTATTTTTATTCACAACAATTTGTTGTGCATCAATCACTATGTTCATAATATGTGTTGACCAACTAAATGGATACTTATTCTATGAGAAATAAACATCACTTTTTTCCTGATTTTCAAGAGGGACTAAGAGGCTTGTTGAAGAAACAGTTGGCAGTTTACCCAACTTCAAGAGAAAAGAGCTATGTAGGTAAACTGTATACCAGAATTATAGTACTCCATGTCCAAGGGCCACCACCAGAGAAATGCCAACCTTTGAGCAAACAAGTTTCACAAAGCTCCTGACACTTGGACTAATGCAACAAATAATGCCACTACATAAACCCAGATCATAGTATATCAAGGTATGGGGCAGGTATAACGCATGTCAGATCCCAACTCAACATGTTCCTTCCTTTCTTCTTTAACCTGTGTCCAAAACAGATAAAAGAAGTTAGGCACAAATAAAGCAAATAAGTAGACAACACAATCACAAGAGAAGTTTTCAGTGTTAACATCTTTCCTCAGGATCCAGTAGTTTCACCCTGGAAGCTACAGAGGATCAAACTCAGAATTATTCCCATAGTTTTGAGTATCTAATCCTCAGATCTGCCTATTGAACAGGTAGCATACTCTCTAGGTACCACACATTTGTGCAACAGTGCAAAGAAGGGCAGATCCAGTAAAACTTCACCTCTTCCCATTTACATATCTGATTTTGTAACACATGTGGTGACAATAGACTCACCAGCTGCAAGGTATCCTGTGGGTAAGGTAAAAAAGGAGTTTGCTTTGCCTGCATACAACCCCAGAAAATGCCTTTCAGCAGAATTAGAAAAGAACAAGGAAAAATCGGCAACAATTGGCTTTAGTTGCATATCTACTATACTTATATGTGGTTACAGAGAAAACTCCACAACACTTTGCAGGTGAAAATTCTGTCAGTTCCGACAAAACCAAATTGAGAGTTTCTGATGCTCACAGACAAGGCCACCTTTCAGTCAATACCAAAACAGGGAAGAAACTACACATTGACCTGAAATTATGGCTAAACATAAAGAACCAAAATCCCTATGTTTCCATTCTACTATCCTTGCACCATTTCAACAGAAAAACTTCACACCCAGTTCCAAGGGGAAACTATCCATTCATCAAAAACCCTACTTCCTCCAACACTACATTGCTTTACAATACACATCATTGTTGTTGAAAGACAAGGAGACCACACCTGCAATGCTTTTGGCAAATATATATGTTTACAAGAATAATCCATGGCTCACTTCAGCCATTGATTGAGGAGATCCACCTCTTGCTGCGGTAACCATGACAAAGCCTTTTTGATGTCCAAATCATACATGTCATCAAGGAGGTCATCGTATCACAGGCCTTCCCAACCAATCCAAAATCCATCCTCAGAACAACCCACAAGCAAATATATTCGGTTTGCCAGGGTCTGAAACCATAATGAGCATCAAAGTACATATCACAAATGTTAGGGGGGCAAATACTTACCTGTGTGCCCTAGACATCAAACTGGGTTTATTCCATCAGAAATTTCAACACCGACTTAAAACCTAAAACTGCAAAAAATATCAATTATCAATTCCACGCATAGGAGCTCCTTCGTTTTACCAGGAAAACATAAGCCGAACTCACAAAATCAATGTAAAAAACAGGGTTTCGAAGAGGACTCACCATACTTCTTGAGTTCCTTGGCAACCGCCGCCTGGTAACGGCCCTTCAGCTCTGCAATGGCGCCAGTGCAAGGAGCTCGTTTGTCCCGTTCTTTCTTGCTTCTCCTCTTCTTCCTCAAACCCTAATAACACGTCATGAAGAATCTTCCCAAAAGCCCGGACCATATGACCTTCGGGAATGGAATATTCTCGTCTTCTTCCTCCAAAAAGGCCCGGATCATCTGGCCTTTGCGATGGAATACTCTCATCGTCTTCCTCAAACCCTAATTTCACATTACGAGAAATATTCCCAAAAACTTGGACCGTCTAAGCATTGGTAATGGATCTTTTTTAAAAAGATCTCAAACCTTAAATTTCAGATTATGAAAAGAAATTCTAAAATCACAAACTTATCGAACTTCATAGGTTCATACAAATTTTGTATGAAATTTCATTTTTATAAATTCACACAAAAATCACATGAATTTTATTTTATGATTAATATGAACATAGTTTTTACATATTTAATATTTTAAATATTCAAATGGATGAATTTTTGAATGACATCCATGGATTTTGAATGTTCATATTTAATACACAAAATTTGCATAATTTTATGCAAATTTATATCACAATAATTACACATATTAATTCAAATATAAATCATGTATACTTTACATCAAGACATCATAAGTAAAAAAGACATATCATTTATATACAAATTATATTTATTTATTTAATTAAATTTTTGTGCCATTTTTACATTTTGAAATCACAAATTTTGCACAGATTTTATTGAAACTTTGTGATGAAATATTTGGGCCATCTAACCTTAGTTGATGGAATTTTTTTATTATTATTTTTTAACTTTAATTTCAAGTTATGGAAAATAACCCTGCTAAAAACCTAGGCCATATGACCTTTAGTAATGAAATAGTAATTTTTTTAAATGAAAAAATATGTGTTATTAAAAAAATTCTCAAATACTTCACATTACAAACTTATTAGGCTTCATAGGTTTGTACAAATTTTGGGCGAAATCCAATTTTCATAGGTTCACATAAAAATCACACAAATTGCATGTTATGATTAATATGAATGATATTTGTACATATTCAATATTTTAAGTATTCAAATGGATGAAACATTATTTTTGAATGACATATGTGAATCTTCATATTTAATACACAAAAATCGCATAGTTTTGTTTAAAATTACATTATGATACTTACATAGATTTAGTTAAAATGTAAATTGTAAATATTTCACATCAAAACATCACAAGTATAAAAGACATATCGTTTATATAAATATTTTTCATGTCATTTTTACACATTGAAGCCCATGGATGTTGCACATACATATCGTTTTACGATTTTCACACATATTCTATTGAAATTTCATGATATTGTAAGTTTATGATTTGAGCAATTTGACCCTTGGTAATGACATATTTTCATCCTCTTCTTCAAACCTTATTTCTTGTTATGAAAAATATTACCAAATACTTAAGCAATTTTACGTTTGATAATAGAACATTCCCATCTTTTTCATCAAATTGAAATTCCACATCAGCGATTTAACCCCAAAAGCTAAAGCCACATGACCTTTGGTAATGGAATATTCCCATTACCAAAATTTTAGAAAGCTTTGAGTTTGAAAATATTCCAAATTGTGGGTTATGGTTAAAAGGTAATAACCTTTTCACTATTCCATAGATTAAATGGTTTTTTCTATGTATATATATTTTTATTTATTTATTTATTGTACCCACCTTTTTTTCTGTAAGTGAAAGCCCTTAGTTGGGAGCATTCCCACAATAAGGGACATGGGACCTTGGCGCTTTACCCTACATGTAAAAACCTTGGCAAAAAAATTGTAACGTAATCAAAAGTCATATTAAATAAGTTTTTTTCAATAAAAATTATGGTTTGAATTCATATAGATGAAAAGGATTTTTTTAATAGTTCCACTATCAGGGTCAATGCTCAATAAGCATGTGCGTTTGCAAACACCCAAAAAAACAATGAAAACAAAAATGATAAAACAATTTTCAACAATACAACTTGGTAATGTCAACAAACATTTACACTTGATGAAAATGATTAAAGAGATGAAACATAAGCAGCACATTTGTCTTTGTCACATCTAGTTGTTCTTCAAATAGGGCATTCATAAATCAATTCATAGTTTCTTTTAATTTTATGGGAAATTAACCTCCCTTGCATTGATGTTGTAATCACATTGATGATATTCACAAAAAATCCATACAAGTAATACAAGTAATAAAAAAGAAACCAAAAAAACAAAAAAATGAACTACAAAAGTCACTACATACTTTGCATAGCTTTTGGAATCGGAATGCTTAGTTACTTTCATTCCATGTTCTATAGATATTAATGCCTTTGTTATTCTTGTTATTATAATCCTTCTATTAGTCTTGATTGTAGTATTCCTTCCTCATGATTCTAGAATGTTTTCAATTAATTGTTTACTTAATGAGTGCAAGATGTTTTTACGAACAAATGTCTTAAAATACCACACATTGTCTTTTGTAATGTCTAGTTTCTTCTTAGTTATAAGAAAAAGAAGGTGATGGATAACATATACAAACACAAGTCAATGCAACATTAATGCCATATATGCATCTCAATAACGTTGGTTATATTATAGTTTATAACACATTAAAGGTCCTTCACATTGTAATGGTCATAATAAAATTTGTATTATTTACTTGCACATGGAAACCTTGCATGTATAAAAAAAGACCAACTAAAACATTAGGAACAAAGATATATCAAAAGAATGGAAACAATCACAAATAAATTTGACGTATTCAAGTAGAACAAACTTAACAATGTAAGAAATCATAATAGATGTGGGAAGTATTTTAAAAAGGTTTCAAATTCAATTTCAAAGATAGTGAAATCATTT